>OIBK01000826.1_pt1 | contig 12060 bp, 9 predicted proteins | sample 1581021 | NCBI WGS metagenome assembly OIBK01 (sample SAMEA3882554, study PRJEB24775) | human gut metagenome | biome: human-associated habitat; feature: intestine environment; material: feces | place: Netherlands | collected 2009/2010
TTGTCCTTTATTTTCTCGCTGATAAATTCATATTTATCCTGTTTGTTTTCCTGCATGATATTCCTTTCCAGGCAGTGGCATTCCTGCCACACCTTCAAATGCAATCAAGCTTGTATCTGTTTTACTTTTTGATCCATACATGAAAAATCATACCAATCTATATTATAAATTGAAACACATACGCTTGCAATACTTTCTTTTTTTGCGCAATTCCTGCCAAACTCTTCTTTTCATCAGCTTCACTTTGGTCTATAATAAAAATTGATCAGCTAAAACGATGATGGAGTACTTTTGTTTTATGAATGATAGAGTACATCAGGCTGGAGGAGAAAATGGCAGAAAAAAGAGATTATTATGAAGTCTTGGGCGTAGATAAGAATGCGTCAGAGGCGGAGATTAAGCGTGCATATCGAAAGGTTGCAAAGAAGTACCATCCAGATATGAATCCTGGAGATAAAGAGGCAGAGGAAAAGTTTAAAGAAGCAGCCGAAGCTTATGAAGTACTTAGTGACCCGGAAAAGAAAAGTAAATATGACCAGTTCGGTCACGCAGCCTTTGAACAGGGCGGCGGTGGAGACGGCGGCAACGCATACCTATTTCCAGCCGATAGAGACACGAGAGGCTGTGCCGACAACACCGTTGCAGAAAGTGCGTTATCAGGTACAGAAGGTAGCCAGAAGACTGATGGACCGGCTGCCGGGACGATTCCTGGGATCCCATAGCGGAGATTTCCTGCAGACAAAGCAACAGCATACTAAAGAGGATCTGCGGAAGAGAAGCCAGTACAAAGAGGACGATCAGGAGATCGAATGCATTCTTACGGATGAAAGCTACCTGACAGATTCCTATAATCGAAAGGGAGAATACAGCCATCTTACTACGGATAAATAGGATGTGGTGGAATTTTTCGAAAAATTTCAAAAATTTTCTTGACAGTTTGGCATTCATCATGTAATATAGTCTTTGCTGTGAGACACACAGCAGATATTCATCAGATTGCGGATGAATGTCAACACAATTAATTTCATACCTTCAAGATACAGGTTTTGACCTGTACATTATGCGCGAGTGGCTCAGCGGTGGAGCACCTCCTTGCCAAGGAGGGGGTCGCGGGTTCGATCCCCGTCTCGCGCTTGAAAAAAGAACGATACCAAATCGGTATCGTTCTTTTTTTCGAGCCCTGCCAGGGCTCGAAAGTTCGATGTCTACGCTCCGCTCCGGTCCGCATGGAAAATTTCAGAAGCAAAAGGGAATACGTATTTGTTCCGGTTTGTATAGGAGCTTCATTTTGTATGCGCATGACCGCGGGACCAGACTTTACTTGGCTGTGCCTTATAGGTGGGGCGGCGGAAGAGGAGGCTTTTCAGTGCGGGACCGTTAAAGGGGAAGAGGGGCCAGAAGTAACTGAAGCCTGCGAAGGTTGGTGTGGTAATCATGGAGAGTGACACAAGCGTCAGACCGATAATAAAGCCGGGCAGACCCCATAATCCGGTGGTGACCACAAGGAGAATTCGATAGATCCGCAGAGCATCAGCAAATTCGATACTGGAGAGGGACAGATTCGCCAGCATGGTGACAGCAGCATAGAAGAGGACTTCCGTGGAGGCCCAGTTAAGACTGACAGCAATGTCACCGATTAATAGTCCGCCGACAATGGACAGAGCACCGGAGACGCGGCTGGAGCTGAGTGCCGCTGAATACTTGAAAAGATCCAGCAGGAACTCTACCGCCAGCACATAGAAGAAGAGCCGGAAAGGGGACAGGTCACTGACGGGGGTAAGCTGTAGCTGTACCGTGAGTTCCGGGTAATAAGCAGCGAGAAGCAAAAAGACCGGAAGGAGTAGGAGACTGACCGGGATGCACAGGAAACGGATCATGCGGAAGTAGGTTCCGGTCAGGGGATTGTTGTAATAGTCCTCCGCACTCTGGGTAAACTGGAAGATCGTACCGGGAAGCAGCAGAACGGCAGGGGAGTTGTCCACGATGAGCAGAATATGCCCTTCGCACAGATAGCTGCAGGCCACATCGGGCCGTTCCGTCAGCTGGATACTGGGCAGAGGATTCCACCAGCGTTTTTTGATCAGGAGTTCTTCCAGACTTTTGCTGCCCATGGTCAGGGAAGTGATCTGTAATTGGGAAAGCTTTTTCTTTAAGGTATCTAATAATTCCTCATTGACCTGATCCGCCAGATAGGCGATAGCTACATCCGTGCGGCTTTCTGCACCCAGAGAACAGATAGAGAATGTCAGTTTCGGAGAACGCACCCTCCGGCGGATCAGATTGGTATTGAACAACAACGTCTCCACAAAACCGTCCCGGGCACCACGGGTGATCCGTTCGGTGTCAGGTTCGGAAATGCTGCGGACAGGATAGGTACGGACATCGATGATCACGGCCTGTGCAAAACCTTCTACCAGAAGGACAGAGGGGCCACTGAGAATGTTTTGCAGAATCGTATCTATAGAGGAAGTCAGTGACACCTGGGCATACCCCAGTTTGCTCTGCACATAGCGAGGGAGATCCCGGATTTCGGAATCCAGTGTATAGAGGGGGGCCTGCAAGTCGGAAAAAATTTGTTGAAGGATCTCCGTCTTACAAAAACCATTGACACCGATCCAGTAAGCCGGCGTATTTCCCAGCTTCAGGTCACGGGTGATCAGGTCAAAACTGTCATCCAGTGGCAGCAGAGCGTGGAAAAGTGCTGTATTTTTGGATAGATTTGTGGATAAGGAGCGTTGTACCATAGTGGGGAATCCTTTCTGATTACTTGCATAGACTGCCAAACAGGTATATGGTATTATTATTCAGATAGATTCCCCAGGTTTTTCGGAACTATACGGATCAGTGGTATAATTGACACAACCCCAGCAGGATCAACAATAAACCTGAGACGGGATCCGTATATTCCCCGATCTGCTGCAGGAAAGCAGACCTGCCCAGACGGCTTCCGAAAGCCAGAAATCCGAAGGAGCAGAAAAAGGTGGACACCGATGCCGGAAGGAAAGGAAGTCCCGTAATACTGGCAGAGAAACCGATGCCGATATTGTTCATGGAAAGGGCACAGCCCAGCGCCAGTATCTGCGACAGGGATAATTCCCGGTGCCCGGCAAATTTTTTCTTTTTCTGGCACAGATTATTATCCGGGGAAAAATTGCAGCGCCATCTGGAAAGCAGCCATTTTCCCACGTAGTAAAGACCGAAAAGGATCAGTACACTGCTTCCGATCCGGGTACCGATGCCGATGGGAAACAAGGGTAACAACAGGTTGCCAAGACCTATAGAGATCACAGTCCCGATCAGGGTGACTGTGCTGATCAGCAGATTATGTCTGGCAGGCAGAGGGATTTTCTGGAGGCCCAGAGCCATACCTACCAGAAGGGCATCCAGACTGGCTGAGATGCCGAAGAGCAGAGGGGGCAGAATAGACATAACATGCTCCGTAGAAAATATTCTTAATTTTACTATATTCCCCTGAAATTATTTTGTGAGGTTGTGGGGCAAAGGAACAAATGAGTATGGAAGTAAAGAGAAAACTGAGTGAATTCCTAAAAAGAGAGACGGTTCTGACCGTAGCGATCCTGCTGGCAATAGTGTCTGCGGTGATGATTCCGCCGGACAGAGAATATGCAGGATATATTGATTTCCGCACACTTTCGATCCTTTTCTGCCTGATGACGGTGATGGCAGGCTTGCAGAAACTGGGTGTTTTCCGTAATATTGCAAAAACGCTGTTGCGGCATACACAGAATACCATACAGTTGGCAGAGGTATTGGTACTTTTGTGTTTCATTTTCAGTATGATCATCACCAATGATGTGTCATTGATCACGTTTGTACCGTTTACCTTCATTGTGCTGCGGCTGACAGGCGAAGAAGCTGTGAAAAAACTGGCAGTACCTGTGATCGTTCTGCAGACGATAGCTGCCAATCTGGGAAGTATGCTGACGCCGATCGGAAATCCGCAGAATCTGTATTTATATGGGAAAACACAGATGTCCGCTGGAACATTTATACTTTTGATGCTGCCTTATTCTCTGGTGTCACTGCTTTTACTGATGATCTGTGTGGTAATTGTGGCAAAACGAAGCGGAATCGAAGTCCGGGGAGCAGAAGTTTTGCTGACAGAAGATGAGAAGCTGGAACAAAAGAAATATTTACTTCCGGCATATTTGCTGTTATTTGTGTTGTGTCTGCTGACTGTGGCTCATATGATTCCTTATCCGGTGACATTGGGAACTGTGGCATTGGCGGTTCTCCTTTTAGATCGTGGTACTCTTATAAAAGTGGATTATTCGCTTTTGCTGACGTTTGTGGGTTTCTTTATTTTTATAGGAAATATGGGAAGAATGCCTGCTTTCTGTGATTTCCTGCAGAAGATCATCGGAGGTAGAGAAGTGATGACAGCCGTGATTGCCAGTCAGGTGATCAGTAATGTTCCGGCGGCCCTGCTGTTATCCGGATTTACGGAAAATATAACGGCATTGATCATCGGTACGAATCTGGGAGGGCTGGGGACGCTGATCGCATCCATGGCCAGTCTGATCTCCTATAAACAGGTGGCCAGACAGATTCTGGGAGAGAAAAAGAAGTATTTTGGATGGTTTACCATAGCAAATATCGTTTTTTTAATGATATTGGTATTGGAAAACTGTCTGCTGTAACTATAGAAAGCAGTCTGTCTGCCGGGAAAGGCAGAAAAGATGGCAATAACTAAAAAATAATCTGGGAGGTATTCGTCATGACAGAAGATATGACAATCATTGCAGAAGAGGCTTATCTGGCGGCCAAGGAGATCTTGGAAAAGGCGAGGCTGGAGCAGGGAGAGTTGTTTGTGGTAGGCTGTTCTACCAGTGAGGTGGGAGGTGCTACTATCGGTACCTATTCCAGCCCGGAGCTGGCGGAGATGGTCTTCGGCGGTATTTACCAGGCCACGCAGGAAGCCGGGGTATATCTGGCTGCGCAGTGTTGTGAGCATCTGAACCGTGCACTGATTCTGGAAAAAGAGGCTGCGGTAAAATATGGTTATCCCATGGTAAATGTGGTACCTCAGCCTAAGGCAGGCGGATCTTTTGCGACGGCGGCGTATAAAGCCTTCGAGCATCCGGTGGCTGTGGAACATATTCAGGCGGCAGCAGGAATGGATATCGGGGATACGCTGATCGGAATGCATCTGAGAGATGTGGCAGTACCGGTGCGCCTCCGGTCCGGACAGATCGGAGACGCCCATGTGGTATGCGCCCGCACCAGACCGAAATTCATTGGTGGCGGCAGAGCGGTTTATGACGAAGAATTATTGTAAAGAAATGATATGTGGCTATTTCTGTGGCATTCCGCGGAAGTAGTCACGGATCCAGCGTCCGGATTCATTGAAATCATCGTCGGTCCAGTCGGAAAGTGCCGTGCTGGAAGCCTTGAAGACGCTGCTGCTTTCGTCTTTGTTGGCGAGATTCCAGCAACAGAAGCTGATCTGGTACTTGTTCAGCAGATCCAGCCATTTGGAGGTGGAAACAAAATCATTGGCACCATTGCCGGAGGCATCGCACATGCCAAATTCGCTGACAAATACCGGAAGCCCGTTCTGAACACAGGTCTCTAAGCGGTTCCGCAGGTCGTCTTTATGGGTGCCTGCGTAGAAATGCAGCGTATACATTACATTGCTGTCATCCAGCGGAGAAGCGGCAGCCTTGTCGATCTCCTGACTCCAGGTTGGTGTTCCCACGAGAATTACGGCATCCGGCTTCTGCGCCCGGATCACCGGGATGACTTCTTCTGCGTAAGACTTGATGCTGTCCCAGGAAGTACCGCCGTTGGGTTCATTGCAGATCTCATAGAGCACATTGTCGTTGTCGGCAAAAACTTCCGCCATTTCCCGGAAAAAGGCGATCGCCTCATCTTTGTTCTGATTCGGGTCGCAATCACTTAAAATATGCCAGTCTACGATCACGTACATTCCAAGCTCTGTGGCGTAGGATACACCGTCTCTTACCAGCTGCTTCAGCTGTTCCTTATCACCGCCGGCACAATAACCGCCGTATTCCGCTGTATACATGGCGAGGCGGATACAGTTAGTATTCCAGTCGTCCCGCAGGGTACGGAAGGAATCATAATTGATATACTGGGGGAACCAGGCAATACCGTGGGTGGACATACCATAGAGCTGGACAGTGTTCCCGTCTGCATCGGTCAGCTTCCCATTCTCCACATGGAGAGCGCCGTGCTGTCCGAAGGGGGTGAAAGCCTCATCTTTGTCTGCCTCGGAAGTCACATCCGCAGGCTGTGTGGATTGCGTTCCGGGAGCATCGGGGGTGGGTGTCGGTTCGGATGCAGCGGTGCTTTCGCTGACGGTTTCCGTGATGGCAGCAGACGTTTCGGGGGAAGCAGATGTTGTGGCTTCATTTGACGTATCCTGCCTGCCACAGCCGGCGAGAGCACAGGTGCCTAAGGCTGCCAGTACCGCACAGCTGAGTGTTTTTCTGAAAATAGACATAATAACCTCTTTTCCTATTTGTTTGAGAATAAACGAATGAAAATACAAACAATGGGTTACCTTTTAAAACTAAAAACAAGCACTTACAACAAATATTATAATTGTGTCTGTGTAGCTTGGCAAGAAATGATTGCCCCCGAATAGGAGCTGTGATACAGTTAATGGGAACAGATTATAGAAATGGAGGAAATCCATGCTTCCACAGGTGTTTTTAGAGAGAATGCAGGGACTTTTGGGATCGGAATACGAGGAGTTCCTGGTAAGTTTTGACCATGAAAAATATCAGGCACTGCGTCTGAATCCCCTAAAACTGCGGACGGAGTCCGGACGGACAGATGACAGTACTGTCATAGAAGAAAAAATACAGCAGACCTTTCGTTTGCATCCGGTTCCCTGGGCGGACAACGGCTATTACTACACAAAAGAGGACCAGCCCGGAAAGCATCCCTGGCATGAAGCGGGCCTGTATTATATCCAGGAGCCCAGTGCCATGGCACCTGTGACACTACTGTCACCACAGCCCGGAGAGCGGATCCTCGATCTATGTGCTGCTCCCGGAGGGAAAAGTACCCAGATCGCATCAGCGATGGAGGGAGAAGGACTGCTTGTCACGAATGAGATCCACCCGGCGAGGGCGAAAATACTCTCGGAGAACGTGGAGCGCATGGGCATCCGCAACGCCTGTGTATTGAATGAGACGCCGGAGCACCTGGCGGATATTTTCGAGGAATATTTTGACCGGATCCTGGTGGATGCACCCTGCTCCGGAGAGGGAATGTTCCGGAAGAATGAAGTGGCCTGTGAGGAATGGAGCCCGGAAAATGTACAGCTCTGTGCGGACAGACAGGACGGCATTCTGGAATGTGCCGCCCGGATGCTGGTACCCGGCGGCAGACTGGTGTATTCTACCTGCACCTTTGCACCTGCGGAGAATGAAGGCAGCATCAGCCGGTTTCTTGCAATGCATGAGGAATTCGAGATCGTTCCCATTGATAAAAAAGCACTGGGGATCCCGGAGGGCTGTGACGGCATTCCGGGTTGCGTGGAGAATCCCGCGCCGGGAATCGAAGGTACCTTGCGCCTGTGGCCTCATAAGCTGAAGGGAGAAGGTCATTACGCCGCGGTATTGCAGAAGAATGGAAAGCTTCCGGAGGGGTATCAGCCGGTGTGCGCAACGGGAACAGAAAAAGGAATCCCCGCAAAGAACCTTGCGAAGGACTGGGCGGAATATTTTGCTTTTGCAAAAGAGACTTTTTCGGAGAAGCTGATGGGGGAAGCGGGATTGTGTACGGCGGGAGAAGGATTTCTGGCGTTCGGTGATAATCTGTACCGTATGCCGGAGAGAATGCCAGGGGTCAAGGGGCTGAAAGTGCTGCGTCCGGGACTGCACCTGGGAACCTTGAAAAAGAATCGTTTCGAACCGGCTCATGCGCTGGCACTGGCGCTGTGCCCGAAGGATGTGAAGCATGTATGGAATCTGTCCGTGGAGGAAGCGGCTGCTTATCTGAAGGGACAGACTTTTTCCGCGGAAGGCGAGAAGGGCTGGTATCTGATCTGCGTGGACGGCATCAGCCTGGGCTGGGGAAAACTGGCCGGAGGCATCATGAAGAACCATTATCCCAAGGGGCTGCGGAAGGGATAACGGATCACGACAATAAGGACAGTTTATATGAGAACAGAAATATTATACGAAGACAAGATCATCATGGTCATCCGCAAACCGGCAGGACTGGCGGTACAGTCCGCCGGGATCGGACAACCGGATGTGGTCAGCGAGTTGAAATCCCATCTTGCAAAGCTTCCCGACACAGGGAGGCTGGGACCGGGAAAAGGAGAGCCATATCTGGGCATAGTCCACAGACTGGATCAGCCGGTGGAGGGCGTGCTGGTATTTGCCAAAGAGAAAAAGGCGGCAGCAGCTCTGACGAAACAGTTATCCGATGGTACACTGAATAAACATTACTATGCAGTACTCTGTGGATATCCTGCTGTTGCAGAAGGGGAGCTTGTGGATTATCTACGGAAAGAGGGCAGCGTGGCAGTGGCAGTCACCGGCAGAGAGAAGAATTTTCCAGACGCAAAGATCGCAAAACTGCATTATAGCATTTTGGAGAAAATAAATCAGCCTATGCCGCTGGCACTGGCAGATGTCTGCATTGAGACCGGACGGTTCCACCAGATCCGCGTGCAGTTTGCCCATGCGGGATGGCCGTTGTTGGGAGATACCAAATACGGGAACACTACAGTCGCCGGAACGGCAGGGAGTCCGGCATATCGCGGCGTGGCACTTTGCGCATATTCTCTGGATTTTACCCATCCCGGCAACGGCAAAAAGATGTCATTCCGGGTGAAACCGCAGAATCCTGCATTTGAAAAATTTACAAAAATTCCTTCGGAGGATATTTTCGAAGGATAAAAAAGCCTGTCCGGCACACACTAATCCCAAAAAGGAAGTGTGCGGCATGGATTGGGGAGAATTTGGCAAAAACATAATAGGAAAAAAGATGATAGTACTGCTTCTGGTAACGGGGGCAGTCTATTTTTTTCTGCGATATCTGACACCTCTGTCGGCACCGGTACTGTTGGCCATGCTGTTTGTCACAATTTTTGGGCCAATGATGAAGCGGATGAATCAGCGTCTGCATTTTCCCAGACCCCTCAGTGCCATAGTGCTTCTCATCGTGGCAACAGTGTTGCTGGTGGGGTTACTCTGGATTCTGGTGTCCTGGATGCTAGGCAGCCTGCCGGTATGGATCGGCAATCTGGAACTGCGGGAGCGGGAGTGGCTGGAAGCCGTCCGGGGGCTGTGTCGCAGCGTGGGAGAGATTATTGGTGTGGACACTGCGTATCTGGAAAATACGGTCAGTGGCAGGCTACAGGAGGGGCTGGATTCACTGGAAGAAAATATTCTGCCGGGAATGCTTTCCCAGTCTATGCAGTATGTGCAGTGGTTCGCGGAGCTGGGAGGATTTCTGGTGACGTTTTTGATCGCTTCGGTGCTGCTGGCGAAAGACTATGACGGTATTATGAACCGTCTGCTGGATCAGGAGGCCTGTCATGTACTTCTGGAGGTGATCTGCGGGATCGTCCGTTATATTGCCACTTTTGTAAAGGCCCAGGGGATCATTATGACCACGATTGCCATGACAGCCGCGGCAACATTGGGAATCGCCGGAATAAAACATGGTATTTTGTGGGGGATCCTGGCGGGGATTTTAGATGCGCTGCCTTTTATCGGAACGGGAGTGGTACTGGTTCCGCTGGGCATGTTTCAGATCCTGGATGGCAACTGGGGCCGGGCACTGGTCTGTGGTGTATTGTATGTGGTCTGCATTTTTCTGCGGGAGGTCATGGAGCCTCGTCTCATCGGCAGGAAAATAGGGGTATCCCCCATAGCAGTGCTGGTGTCACTGTATGCGGGAATCCGGCTGTTCGGTGTCTGGGGGATCATTAAGGGACCCCTGGGATTTGTGCTCATTTATGAGACTTATCACAGTCTCGCCCGCATGTATGACCGCCAGAGGGAGCAGGAACAACAGGAATGAGAAAAGATTGACGAAAGAAGTGTCGAAAGCTATCATAAAAGTATTAGACAAAGGAAGCTTAGGAGAGACGGATCTATGGCAAAAAAAACAAAAGGGAAAAATTCTGTGGAATCGGTGGCAGAAACGCTATGCAATTTCAGCCGGTTCCTGTGTGATATCGTGATCAGCGTGTATCTGTTTGTGATATTGGCTGTACTGCCGTTGTACAACAGGGGCTATGCCCAGATCGGAACAGACAAGGAGAATTTTTTTATTAAGACTATGACTTATGCGGGGAAATGTCTGCTTCCGGTATTTGTGTTGTGGCTGATCCTTCGCCTCATTGTGGCAAAGCAGAAACAGGAGCTTCCGGAATTTCGGACTATTCCGAAAAGCATCTGGCAGGCTTTGAACACCACGGATAAATTTGCTGCTCTATACGGGATTGCCGTGGTAATGTCCTATGTGTTTACCCGGTATCGGGAGGAGGCACTGTGGGGGACGGCATCCTGGCGGATGGGGATGTGGACCCAGCTGGGAGCGGTCATTGTATATTTTATGATCTCACGGATGTGGCAGAGAAACGACTGGATCGTGATCCTGACATTGCCGGTGTCGACCATTGTTTTTTTCCTAGGATATATGAATAAATTCGGGCTGTGCCTTGTAGATAAGGAGATCATCAATTCCTCCTTTATTTCTACCGTGGGAAATATTAACTGGTATTGCGGTTATCTGGTGACGGTGCTGTTCGGTGGAGTTTATCTGTTATGGTGGATGGGATCGGAGATCACTTGGAAGAGAGCGCTGCTGATGGGGTATGTGACGATCGGTTTTGCTTCTCTGGTAACCCAGGGCAGCAGCAGTGGTGTTGTAACTTTAGCCGTAATGCTGTTTGTATTGTTTGGCATGTCTGTGAAAGATGGCAGAAAAATGGAATGCTTCTGGCAGGAAATGACATTGTTATCGGTGGCATGTCTGATCACATATATTCTGCGGAGCTGCAATGTGCTTTCGCAGGAACTGCCAATGGAAAAAGTGACGGATATCCTGACGTTTTCCGCAATGAGTGTGATTATGACGATCGTGTCAGTAGTGGTGCTGTGGCTGGTACATACCAGCAATAACAGAAATCATTACCGTGGGAAACTTTTTTGGGGCATCTATCGGATATTGTGCGTAGCACTGCCGGTTGTGAGCGTGGCATTATTAGCGTTTATTCTGGCGAATACGCTGTTGGGCGGAAAACTGACGTCCTTTCTGACGGAGACGGCAGGTGACGGGGGCAGCAACTGGCTGATGTTCAGTGCGGCCTGGGGCAGCAACAGGGGAGCCACCTGGTCGGCGGGAGCCAGATGCTTCTGGGAAGCAGATCTGTTACATAAGATTTTCGGCGTAGGGCCGGATTGCATGTATGCGTTCCTGTCGAATGAGGCCAGCCCGGAGCTGCAAAATATGGTGTATGATTTCTTCTATGGAAACCGCCTCACTAATGCACATAATGAATGGCTGACGATCCTGGTGGATATAGGAGTGCTGGGGCTGGTCAGTTATGCAGGAATGATGATCTCAGTAATCCGTAATTTCCTGCATGCCGGGAAAAAGTCGATGCTGGTGGGAGCCTGCGGGTTCTGTGTGCTGGCCTATACGGTGAACAATATGTTCAGTTTTCAGCAGGTGATGAATATTTCAACGGTGTTTGTGATTATGGGGATTGGAGAGAATTTGCGGCGTTCAGCCCGTGATTGAACCAGCGAAAGTTGAATTTGCGGTCTCCACTCCGCTTCGGTCGGTCCAGGCCGAGGTTCCCCGGACCTCGTGAGGTCTCCGCTCCGCTTCGGTTGGTCCAGGCCGAGGTCCCCCGGACCTCGTGGGGTCTCCGCTCCGCTTCGGTCGGCTCAAAGCCGAGGTCCACTGGACCTCGTGAGCCCTCTGCACCCGAACGGTGTGTCCGAACCAGTTAGAGGTCGTAAGTTTGAATAGTTGCAAGAACAAAAATACTCCCTCACACATGTGTGAGGGAGTATTTTTAGTCGTCGCGACAAGATT
>OIBK01000834.1_pt1 | contig 11986 bp, 9 predicted proteins | sample 1581021 | NCBI WGS metagenome assembly OIBK01 (sample SAMEA3882554, study PRJEB24775) | human gut metagenome | biome: human-associated habitat; feature: intestine environment; material: feces | place: Netherlands | collected 2009/2010
CAGGAAGAAGCCTGTAAGCAGAAACTTTTGCAAGAAGCTCAAAGAGCTGATATGGCAAATAATGCAAAAACAGAATTTCTGCAGCGAATGAGTCATGATATCCGAACTCCTATTAACGGAATCCGTGGCATGATCGAAGTGGCTGATTATTATAAAGATGATTTAAAAAAGCAAGATGAGTGCCGCAGGAAAATATGGGATGCTTCAGGATACCTCTTGGAGCTTATTAATGAAGTGCTTGATATGAGCAAATTAGAGTCAGAGGAAATCGTGCTGGAAAATAAGGATTTTGATATTAACAAACTACTGCACGAAATAAGAGAAGTGATAGAAAAACAGGTATATGAACGTGGAATCAGCTTATCTGAAAAAGAATACAATCTGGAATACAGATATTTGAATGGGAGTCCGGTCCATTTAAAAAGAATCCTTATGAATATCATAAGTAATGCTGTCAAGTATAACAAAGAAAAAGGAGAGATACTGCTCAGCTATTATGAAACACAGGTGGATGACAGGCATATACTGTTTGAGTTTCACTGCAAGGATACCGGAGTTGGAATGAGTAAAGAATTTCAGAACCATATTTTTGAGCCATTTACTCAGGAAACAGGCGGTGCAAGATCTGTTTATGGAGGAACAGGTCTTGGTATGCCAATTACAAAAAAACTAATAGAGAAAATGGGCGGTACGATTAAATTTGAAAGCGAGAAAAATGTAGGAACTACATTCATGGTACAGCTTCCATTCCTTATTTCTGCTGATATGAAGCAGGCAGAAAGCCAGGAAGACGATGTATCAATTGAAGGCATGAGAATCCTTTTGGCCGAAGACAATGAATTGAATATGGAAATTGCGGAATTCCTTCTGACAAATGCAGGAGCAGAAATTATAAAGGCTTCAAACGGCAAGGAAGCTGTTGAAGCATTTGCAAAATCAGGTGTTGGTGAGATCAATGTAATTCTGATGGATATTATGATGCCAGTTATGGATGGCCTGGAAGCTACCAGAGAAATACGTACAATGAACAGAAGTGATGCATCTGCTGTTGTGATTATAGCTATGACCGCCAATGCTTTTACAGAAGATAAGACTAAAGCACTGAAGTCTGGAATGGACGATTATCTTACCAAACCACTGGAGTCAGAAAAACTGATTCGTGCCTTAAGTAGATACAAACACAATTAACAGTAACGTTCTTATTTCAGCCATAGAAACAGGGTGTGGTACGAAATATTATGCGTAAATTTATAAAATGGAACAGTAATCCAGACAAAGAGGGGGCATATCAATTGGACAATGATATGCCCCTCTGCCGATGTTTGTTAACTGATGCATTTTGTTTATATATTCCCTTATTTTGTACATGGACTCTTTTATATGGAAGGTGTATAGTGGATGAAAACTATATGATAAAGATTATGGAGGCATAAGATCATGGCTAACTTGATAAATTTTGTTACGCTGTTGAATGGAAAATTTGATAATAAGGATCAATTTGAGAAAATAAGTAAGACAAATCCACAGTATCCATATGCAAAGCACATCAATACAATATGTAATTCAAAAATCGCAAATCTCCCAAATGGTTTCGAAGGCGTATTTATGATTGAAGAGAGCTATTATTCTGTACAGGGAACTACCCGCTCTTCTTCACATTTGTTTCTTTTCATGGAAGAAAGCAATTCAATAAAGCTTATTTCTTATGAGATACCGGAAGGATATGATAAAAAGAATTTTACTTACAAAATCTTCAAAGGTGCCGACTATGATCAGCTAAAGTGTTCTGCAAAATTTACTCCTGCATTTTTCAGAAAATCAGGTGATACATGGGAAGGCGGAAGTGTAAGTATGTTTTCTCCCGTATTGAAATTTTCTCTGCATGAAAAGTTCACTGAAAATCAATTGGAAGTATCAGAGTCCATGGAAGTAAATGGGAAAAGAACTTTTGGTTATGATGAGCCGATTATTTACAAACGAATAAAATAGAACATTGACAGGGGATGCTCTGCTAAAAAGATTGATTTATTAAGAAGAGCAGAATTCCTAAAGAAAGAGGAATACGTATGAACATTGTTTTTTCATCTGATAAGAAAGAATATAATACTATTAAAAAAGGTACTGAAATACTGCTGGCTGAAAATGACGGTTTCAACCAAAACATAGAATTGTTTGTTAAATTTCAGGACAGACCAGAAATATTGATCAATAAAAGAAACAACCAGATTCATATCATCTGTCGGGAAATATCTCATTATTACCGCGCACTTAATTATGCCATACATCATATGAAAGAGGATGAATTTCAATATCGAGAGCATGTCTGCTTTGAAAGAAACGGTCTTATGCTGGATTGTTCCAGAAATGCTGTATTTACAGTTGAAAAGGTGAAATTCCTGATCAAGACACTGGCAAAACTTGGAATGAATGTACTCATGCTTTATACAGAAGATACCTATGAAGTAGAGGGGCAGCCTTATTTTGGGGCTTATCGCGGAAAATATACCAAGGACGAAATAAAAGAGCTGGATGCTTACGCTTCCATGTTTGGGGTAGAGCTTGTTCCGTGTATTCAGACCCTGGCTCATCTGCACAATGTGCTGAAGTGGCCGGGAATGGATAAGATTCGTGATTCTGCGGACATTCTCCAGCCTGAAAAAGAGGAAACTTATCAGTTTATTGAAAAGCTGCTCAGCTCAGTAAAAGAGAATTTTTCTACCAACAGGGTACATCTTGGAATGGATGAGGCTGTCATGCTGGGACTTGGAAATTATCTAAAAGAAAATGGATATAAAAAAGGGTCACTGATAATCAGGGAACATTGTAACAGGGTCGTAGATATTTGCAGAAAATTAGAATTAAAGCCTATGATATGGAGTGACATGTACATTACAGCAAATTCTACAGGCGGATACTATGATCTGCCCGAAAACACGGACTGCTCCAAATGGGAAAAACCGAAAAAAGATCTAGGATTAGTATATTGGGACTATTATCATGATGATACCAGAACCTATGAAAAAATGCTGGATATCCATGCGCAGCTTTCGGATAACGTTATTTTTGCAGGAGGATCTTGGATTTGGAACGGAATTTCCCCCAATTATTCTAAGACCTATGCGTGTACCAAAGCAGCTCTTTTTACTTGTAAAAAATACAATATAAAAGAGGTGCTCTGTACAGCATGGATGGATAATGGTGCAGAAACCCCGGTGGATGCTTTGCTTCCGGGACTTGTACTTTTTGCACACCTTGATTTTCACAGAGACTATGACGAAACAATCCTTAAGCAGGAGTTCAGGAACTGCACAGGCGGAGAATTTGATGATTTTATGGCACTTGATAATTTTGATTCCTTATTTTTAAATACGAAAGAGAATAAAGAGGCTCAAAATCCTTCAAAATATCTGTTATACCAGGATCCAATGTTAGGCATTTTTGATTATCATGTGAAAGAATCAGGTGTCAATACAAAATCTTACTACCAAAACATACAGAAATGTATGAAGGAATGTGCAAAAAAAACAGGAAAATATCAGCTTTTATTTTCGTTTTATGAAAAACTGGCAGCGGTATTAGCTGATAAAGCCGATTTGGGCATGTGTATAAAATCAGCATATGACAGATCGGACAGAGCAGCGTTGAAAGATATCAGTCAGAATGTTATTCCTGGAATCATCTGTAATCTGACAGATATGAAATCATCAAGAGAAAAAATCTGGATGAATGATGCAAAGCCATTTGGTTATGAGATTCTGGATATAAAAATTGGTGGCGTAATTACAAGACTTAAAAGTACAGGATACCGGATTGACAATTATCTGAATGGAAATGTGCTTCGTCTGGAAGAGCTGGAAGAGGAAAGACTTCCCTATTTTACCAAAGGAATGGACAAGCGGGAGAACTTATGGAATCGCATCATCAGTGGATGTGATTTGAATGACACGATCTGATAAAGGTAAATGAAAGAAATCATTTAAAAATATAAAAAAAGGAGATTCCGGAGTACTGACTTATCAGGGAAGCAGATATTTGGGATTCATAAAAGACTGATCATTTGCCCCCAGATGTTCTCACCAGGGTTATAAACGATCAGAAAATAACGATTTATACAGGAAATCAAAACTATTCTCACAGAATGGTCTTGGTTTCCTTTTTTGCTGTTACAAATCAGTTACAACTGCAATATAGAATTTAATGTATAATTAACCTGTGAAAAGATAGTTATAAAAACATGTGAGGTAATAATTATGAAGGCAAGAATTCTTGTGATAGAAGACGAAATGTCAATCAATGACCTGCTATGTATGAATTTGGAGATTGCAGGGTATGAAACAGTAGGATATCTGGATGGAAATGAGGCATATGAAGCAATTATTCAAGATCATGCGTTTCAGTGTGCACTTGTAGATATTATGCTTCCCGGAAGAGACGGATATAGCCTGTTACCGAAACTGAAGCAGTATGAAATCCCCGTAATATTTCTTACCGCAAAGGGAGATATCGCGAGCAAGATAAAGGGATTAAAAGACGGTGCGGAAGATTATATTGTAAAACCATTTGAAATGCTGGAAGTGATGGTCCGTCTTGAAAAAGTACTGGAACGTAATGGCACTGTACAAGAACAGATTCAAATTGGTGATGTCATCATTGATACTGCTAGTCGTACTGTTACAAAAATGGGCATGGAAATCTATTTAAAGCCAATGGAATATAACTGTCTCATGGTGTTCGCCAAAAACCCGAATAAAGCACTGACCAGGAATCAGATTCTGCAGGAACTGTGGAATGAAGAGTTCTGCGGAGAAACAAGAACTGTGGATGCACATGTGGGTCGTATCAGGAAAAAGCTTGGCTGGCAGGATAAGATTAAAACAATTCCCAGAATCGGTTACAGACTTGAGGTGGATTTATGAAACTCTTAATAAAGATTTTTTCTCAGACTACATGTATCATTCTGTTGGTATCGTCAGGGATCTTTCTCTATACCACTTATTGTTGGAAAAATCAGAGTATACAGAATATCAACAGTTATGAAAGCAGTATATTCAGAACAAATATCTTACAGTTTGAAAATAAAACAAGCCTTTCTGACAATCAGAAACAGAATGCCGACAACGAAATGCGCCCCCAAATAGTTACTTATGCTTTTCGGCAGGTTTTTCATGACAGCGCGGTTTTATATCTTGATGGAAAAATGACCTATAATGGAACTGTTTATGAATTCGATGTAAAAAAGTTAAGAGAATTATGTGCAAGTAAGGCAAACATGGTGGATCATGGCAGCAACAGTGATGGTCATGGCCCTATGATCAGTCAGATAAATGGAAGGACACTTTTGTTATTTTACTATGGCAATGTAAATATGGGATATCAGATTGTTACTTATAAAGATATAACAGATGTAATAGAAAAAAGTCATCTGCTGTTTTTTCAGACGGGTGGATTTACTTTATCTTTGATCGTGGTGATGGGAATTATCCTTTATTTGAGCCTTAGAAAAATCACAGCACCGCTTACAGGCCTAAGAGAAGCTACGCTTCTTGTTTCTGAAGGTATTTATGATTTTAAAGTACCGTCAGAGGGAAATACAGAACTTGCGCAGATAGGTGCAACCTTTAATTTTATGACAGGTAAAATAAAAGAACAAATTGAAAGTCTTTCTAACATAAACCGGACACAAAAACAGCTTATTGGAAGTCTGGCTCATGAGCTGAAGACCCCAATGACTGCAATCATAGGCTATGCAGATACATTGCTTACTGTGCGCCTAACCCCGGAAAGGCAGGAGAAGGCTCTGATTTATATTGAAAATGAATGTCGCAGGCTGTCAAGACTTTCTATGAAAATGCTGGAATTAACTGGACTCTACGAAGCTTCGGAAGACTCATTCAATCCAGCTGAAATACAGGTGGATAACTTCCTGAAAGAAGTAAAAGAACTTATTGATTGCAGGCTTCAAGAAAAAAACATCTCTCTTGATGTATTTTGTGAACCAAAAGAATTGGTAAAGAAGTTTGATCAGGACTTAATGATAAGTGTAGTGACAAATCTAATTGATAATGCAGTCAAAGCTTCCAGGAAAGAATCTAAAATTGTGCTTGAGGCAACCCCAGACCATCTGATGGTTCAGGATTTTGGAAAGGGAATACCGAAAGAGGATCTGGAAATGGTGACGGAACCATTTTATATGGTAGACAAATCTCGTTCCAGGGCAAAAGGAAGTGTAGGGCTCGGTCTTTCTTTATGTCAGAAAATTATAGAACTGCACGATTTCCAACTGAAGATTGAAAGCAATCCGGGAAAAGGAACTACCGTCTCTGTTTTCTGGTAATCACACTAACGTTTACATATCAGTTACAAATCGCGAAAGATTTGGTGTAATGCTCGATGATATACTTATAACAACCTTAGAAAGGAGATATTACCAGAAATGAGAAAAAACATAAAAAAGTTTGCAGGAATAGTGCTTTGTATTGGAATGTTTACAGGATGCGCACAGACCCCGGATTCTTCTTTGGTAAAGCCGAAGGGGAGCAAGGCTGTAGATGCTTATACGGAAGCGGATGATGTTAGCGGTTCTAAAGGAGAAGCATCTGAAAGCAAGAACGATGACGGTTCAGAGTCAAAGACAACCATCAGGAATCTCATTGATGCTCCTCAAAATTATAAAAGCCATGTGGAAGATGACAGTGCCAAGCTCGTGGTAAATACAGATGCAAGCGTAGAAATTCCGGAAGTGGAAAAGATATCTGCTATTTCTGTCACTGCGGCAGAAGTTACCCAGGAGCTTCTCGACCGTATTACAAACGCATTCTTCTCAGAGGCAAAACTTTATACCCTGGATAGTTATTATGTGAAGACAAAGGATGAAATTAAAAAAACTCTGGATGAACTAAAAGAAGACGTTGCTAACGGAAACCTGGATCCGTATAACTATGGAACAGACGATGATGGGAATTATGTCTATGATATCTATGAAGATATTGAGACATGGGAACAGGAATACGAAACTGCTCCGGAAAAGAAAACCCTGACAGAGGCAAAACCTGTTGCCGGAAATTATTTCAGTTGTATTGCACAAATGCCAGACGATTCACAATACTACTATATGATATCTTCCGATGGCTCCGATACCTTGTCAGTCAAGATCAAGAAAGCAGCAAACAAGGGCGGGGAAAAAATACCGGAGGATGCAATGTGGTGTGATTACGGATATTCTGAAGAGGAAGAAAAACCCACAGAAGAATCTATCGGGCTGTCCCTGGATGAAGCAAAAAAACTTGTAAAGGAAAAAGTTGAAAAAATGGGCATCACAGATTTACAGTTTTCTAACTGGAATTACGCGGTGTGCAAAAGTTTTGAAGGCGATAATAGTTCAGGTAATTTTGGAAATGGATATAGAATTGATTATGCACGTACCATAAATGGTGTGCCGGTAACTCAGACAATTGCAGACGGTGGGGCATTGGAAGATATGGACAGCACGATGGAAACATGGTCTTATGAAAGTCTCTGTTTCTATGTCGATAAAGATGGCATAGAAAGCATGACTTATTCAAATCCCTACACAATTGGTAACATAAAGACAGAGAATTTAAATCTTCTTTCATTCAGCGAGATTATGAAAATTTATGAAAAAATGATGGTGGTAACAAACGCTGATAATATGCAATATGAAAATTCCAGGGTCTATAATATTGATCGGATCGTTCTTGGCTATGCCAGAATATATGAGCCGTCTACTGACGCACACACAGGTATTTTGATCCCCGTCTGGGATTTTTTCGGCAGCATGACTTCAGAAAGTGAATATAACGGAGAAACAGAATCAAATACCAGTAAAGATCCAAATGAAAGTTTCCTCACCATTAATGCCGTGGATGGCAGTATCATAGACCGGAATCTGGGTTACTGACATGAGACAGGTATTTGGAATTGTAAGGTACAATTTCTTCGGATTTTTACGCAATCCCAAAGTTATTTTTATATTTCTGTTAGAATTTGTACTTAGTTTCCTGCTTACAGGCAGAATCATGGTTGTAATGGAGACCTACGATACACCGGTACAGGCCATTGAACCATTTATCTGGACATTTGGGGATGGGATAGCAGTACTGTCCAGTTCGCTGCTCTTGCTTCTTATGTTTTCTGACCTGCCGAAGATGACACCTATTACTCCATACCAGCTGACCCGGACAACCAAGAGGAAATGGCTTTTAGGTCAATTCATTTATGTTATTCTTGTAACTGTTTTATATACGGTTTTGATGCTGCTGTTTACGGCCGTGCTGTGTATGAAAAAGAGTTATCCAGGTAACCTGTGGAGCGAAACTGCGGCCATGCTTGGTTATTCAGAATTAGGAAAAAACCTGCAGGTCCCTTCTACAGTAAGGGTCATGGAAAGTATCTCACCCTATGGCTGTATGCTGCAGGTTTTCTTCCTTCTGTTTTGTTATTCGCTGACCTTAAGCTTTGTAATCCTTGTAGGAAATCTCTATAAAGGGAAGACTAAGGGGATGATTTTTGGCCTTCTTTACAGTGTCTTTGGTTTTTTATTGGACCCGAAAGTACTGGCTGCAATTTTACATAAAGAAAAATACGAAATGTATCAGGTAAATGTATTAATCTGCTGGATCAGTCCTCTGAACCAGGCAGTATACGGAAAACATAACTTGGGTTATGATCCATTGCTCCCGAAAATCCCGCATTCCTATATGTTTTTTCTGGGTATTTTAGTTCTTCTTGCAGTTTTTGCAATTAACCGGATGAAAAAATATACCTTTGAATTTCTTGGAGAAAAGACATGATCGGAAGGGGGAAAACCTATGTGGGGTGAAACAAAACGTATGTTTTTTAATAAGAATTTTCTGGCAGCATGGCTGATAGCCTGCATTTCCATAGCCATTGGACAAACTTATCCCAGCTTAAAAAAAGCACTGACATGTGGTACTTTTATCAGTATACTGGAAGGTTCCTTAAAAAGTCAGGCAGTATCTTTTGCCATTCCGGTAGCAGCCGTATTGCCATGGAGTGATTCCATTCTGCAAGAATATAAAAGTGGATTTTTAAAGGAGATACTTCCCAGAACGACTCGCAGACAGTATATCGAAGGTAAAGTTTTTTCCATTATGGTATCTGGTTTTATGGTCTGGACGTTATCTATACTAACGGTACTTTTTATCAATTTTATTGTGTTCTATCCGCTGGAGATAAAGGGTGCTATTCAGAAAGAAGCACTTCTGGACTTACTCATGAAGGCATTTCGGACAGGACTTATCGGAAGTATCATAAGTACTTTCGGTGGAAGCTGCGGGATTTTATGGGATTCTGCTTACATGGCATATGGAATCCCTTTTGTAAGCTTTTATTTCGGAATTATCCTTCATGACCGCTATTTTAAGAATCAGATATGGTTTTATCCAGTAGAATGGATACTGGCTGATGAAAATTGGGGACCGGACAAAATAGGAGTTTGGCTATTTCTACTGTTGTTTTTATTAGTAATGCTGGGAATTCTGGGAGGTGTTTTATATGGAAGATTGGAAGAAATCTGAAGGGACATTTAATCTGGCCTGTGATCCGCAAAGAGCAAGTGGAATGATGCAGAACACCTGCGTAAAAATAGAACACGTGACCAAACGTTTCGGTGAAGACATCGTGTTACAGGAAGTAAATCTTTCCTTGAAAACAGGGAACGTCTATGGGATTGTTGGAAATAACGGTTCAGGAAAGACCGTCCTTATGAAATGCATCTGTGGGTTTCTTCCTGTAACTACGGGCACTATTTTTGTATTTGGAAAAAAAATAGGCCATGATGTGGATTTTCCTGAAAGTCTTGGAGTTATTATCGAGACTCCCGGTTTTCTTACACAATATACGGGCTTTAAAAATCTGGAGATCCTGGCAGACATGAATGGCCGGATTTCGAAGGCCGATATCCGCATAGTCTTAAAAAGGGTAGGATTGGATCCGGACATGAAGAAACCAGTCGGAAAATATTCCCTTGGAATGCGTCAACGCCTTGGTATTGCACAGGCCATTATGGAAGATCCTCTGTTTTTGATCCTGGATGAGCCGTTTAATGGACTGGATAAACATGGCGTGGAAGAAATAAGAGAACTGCTGTTGGATTTAAAAGCAGCAGGAAAAACCATAATGAAGAGGATATCAGAATCTTATGTGACCACGTATATGAAATGGATGGAGGAATCTTAAGAGAAAGGACTGCCTGATAATGAGAAATTTATTTGTAAAAACGGCATTAGTATTGTGTACGACAATAATATTTCTTCCAGCTACCGTTTTTGCCACAGAGCCTCAAAACACGGAGATTACATCTGCTGAAGAAGGATTTACGGACTCAGATCCGTCCGTATCTTATGAGAATGACAACTCGTTAACCCTTGATGAAAAAGAGGATGATTCTACGAGTACCGAACCTCCGGCAGAGGATGAAAAGACTCCTGATAAAGCTGATACCGATAAAGAAAATCCGGATCCGGATATTTTTACATCAGGAGATGACTTTGGTGATGGTTCTAAATCGAATCCTTTTCATGTTGTAATAGACAGTGATAATCCGGAGGACGGTGACGCCCCGCAGATAACAGATCCGGTTATAGACAACGGAGGGTATTCGGGCGGTGGGGGAGGAGGTAATTCAACATCAGACTCATCAAGTGAAAAAATATTACATAAACCGCAGGTATTATTAGAAGACAGCAATCTTTCAGGTGGACGATTGGAGGCTGGTTCTACAACAGAAATGTCGCTGACATTTCGAAATAAAAGCTGCAGTCAAAATGTATTTGGTTTAAAAATTTCCCTTTCTACAGAGAACAAAGGAATCGAATTTGAGAAAAACTCTTTTTATGTACAAGTTCTGGCTCCTGGTGAAGCAATTACTTTGGAACAGATGATTACTATAACAGAAAACTGTGATCCTGGCCAGGCTGTCATTACTTTTTCTCTGGATTATGAAGATTCGAAAGCAACGGCAACTACCGGTACAGAATTACTGTCTTTTCAGATCATCCAACCGGTTCGTGTTAAGCTGGAAGCTTCAGATATTCCATCTGTTTTATACACTATGGATACAGTAGAGATCCCGGTAAAAGCAATGAATCTCGGAAGAGACAAAATATACAATGCAAGTGTCAGCTTAAAGGCTGATGAATTAAGCTCAAACGATACTGCATTCTTAGGGACCATAGAGGCCGGAGATTTATCCCAGGGAAGTCTTCGCATATATGTAAAAGGAAAAACAGGAAAATGTGCAGGTCAATTAATCCTTACGTATGAGGATGCCGATGGCAAATCGTATGAGGACGAAATAAAATTCGATTCTGAAATCAAAGAAACCCAGATAAAGTCTTTAAAGGTTGAAGATGACCAGGAGAAAACCAATAACTGGTGGTATTCCATAGTTGCAGTTGTTGCAGTACTGCTTATTTCCATAATCTTGATTCTGGTCAGAAAGCTTCATAAGAAAAATATCCTTCTCGAAGAAGTGAGAAAGGCGGCTTCTCATTGAAAAGAAAAAAAATAGACAGCTTTACCTTATTTGTCATACTTCTGCTGGCATTGATACTTACATTATTAGGAATGCTGCTGGCAGGCATGAAAGAAGAAAAACGGCAATTTACTGTGTTGCTCCCACTTGGAGATCTGGCTTATGATGAAGATTTTTTGCAGAAAGCGAAGAAGATAAAAGGTATAAAAGAAATCTGGCCAGTCATAGAAGTCCCGGTTGTCATCAAAATTGAAGATTATACGGAAACAACGACTTTTTTAGGAATTAATATGAATGCGTTTGGAAAAAATCCAACTCAGAATGAACTGGGGAAGATGCCGTTGTTATTGCTGGGAAATGGTTCCCTACGGGATATGAAAGACTATAATAATCATGCCATTTCAAAAAAACAACAGGAAAAATTTCTAGAGATGGGTGAAAACCTAAATATTTTTTATTCCCTGGATGAAA
>OIBK01000837.1_pt1 | contig 11958 bp, 9 predicted proteins | sample 1581021 | NCBI WGS metagenome assembly OIBK01 (sample SAMEA3882554, study PRJEB24775) | human gut metagenome | biome: human-associated habitat; feature: intestine environment; material: feces | place: Netherlands | collected 2009/2010
CCGGAGAATTTCGCGCAGCCGTTCGTATCGAAGAATGCATCTGAGTTTTGGCGGAGATGGCATATCTCGCTTGGCAGATGGTTCAAGACGTATATCTTCTATCCGGTTTCCATGTCGAAGCTTACCAGAAAATGGAACCGGTTTGCGAAGAAACATACAAGCAAATACATAAAGCTGATGGTTGCGTCGGCAATCGCATTATTCCCGGTGTGGGTGTGCAACGGACTGTGGCATGGTGCGAACTGGAGCTACCTGTTCTACGGCATGTATTACTTCGTCGTAATTATGATTGAGCTGATGTTAGAACCAGCGGTGAAGAAGCTTTGCGCGGCATGGAAAATCGCAGAAGACGCGGCATGGTGGAATGTCCTTCGGATCTTGAAAACATGGGTAATTATTTTTACCGGAGAACTGTTTTTCCGGGCGGATACACTTGGCATTGGCATGCACATGTTCCGGTCGCTGTTCCATGATTTTTCGATACAGAAGCTTTGGGATGGTACGTTGCTTACACTTGGACTTGGCAGAGTGGAGATCGGAATTATTTTAGTCTCTCTGTTGATTGTCGGCGTAGTAAATCATTTCCGTGAGCAGCAGATTGATGTGCGCGGTGTGATCTTACAGAAGCGGTTGCCAGTGCGCTGGCTCGTGTATCTTGCGCTCATCTTTGTTGTACTTATATTCGGTGCGTATGGACCGGGATATCAGGAGGTGGATCTGATCTATGCAGGCTTCTAAAGATATGGATATACAAAAGAAAGATATTTCGGGAAATACGGATTCTGGAAGAAAAAAATCCGGGACACATAAGATATGGCTTCGGGCAGCCGCATTTGCAATGGTGGTTTTGCTGCTTCTTGTAGCAGCCGGAAAGCTGTGTGATCCAATCCGGCTAGGCTTGCAGGATTCGGTTTCCGAGCGGGAACGGTATCTGCTGCATCTGCTGTCGGAACCAGAGGAAATGGTTGATGTGGCAATCCTTGGCGACAGCGAGAGCTATACGGTATTGTCCACCTATCATTTATGGAAGGACGCGGGGATTGCATCATATATCGGTGGACAGTCCGGACAATGGATCGGGGAAAGTTATTTCTCGCTTAAGAAGATTCTGAAACGGCAATCTCCGAAGGTGGTAATCTTAGAGACGAATGAGTTTTTCTCCAGAGGAGATGCGAGTGTGATAAAGGATGCCGCGAAATCCGCGCAGGAGTTTGCACGGCAGATGTTCCCAATCCTCAAATATCACCGCTTCTGGAAGATGGAACCAGCCGATCCGAAATTGCAGACGACGATTTTCAATGGATTTGAATTGCGTGCGGCAGTGGCGCCGTATACGGGTGGTGGCTACATGCATGCAACCGACGATAGAACCCCGGTGACTTTTATCACAAGGTATTATCTGGATAAGATCAAGCGTTTGTGTGATGCACATGGAACGAAGCTGTTGTTTGTGACAGCCCCTTCCCCGGTCAATCATACGATGCAGCGGCACAATGAGGTGCAGGCACTTGCAGATGCGCTTGCAGTTCCATACCTCGATCTGAATCTAAATACCGAGGAGCTTGGAATCGACTGGAATCTGGATACCCTCGATGGTGGCGATCATTTAAACTATACCGGTTGTCAGAAAGCTACGGCATATCTGCAGCGGTATATGCAGACGCATTATACGTTGCCGGATCGCCGGAAGGATGCCCGGTATGAGACATGGAACAAGCGGGCGGCAGAGTTTGAAAAACTCCTTCCGCAAACTTAAAGAAATCTTAAACGATTGCTTGGTTTTATCTTAATATTTAGATCGCTATACTATGTAACAGAACAAAGAAATGCGGCGGATGAACCTGCACGCATGGAGGACATTATGAAAAATGTATTAGAATATCTGGAACAAAGTGCAAAGATGTATCCGGACAAGATAGCAGTGAAGGATGCGGCATGTTCCTATACATATGAACAATTACAGAACAAAGCGATATGCATTGGTGCCTGTCTGGCAAAGCAGACAACACCGCGCCATCCGGTCTGTGTATTTGCCGATAAGAGTGCGGATACACTGGCAGTCTTTTTTGGAATCGTCTATGCGGGCTGCTTCTACACACTGGTTGATCCTTCGTTTCCGGAGGCACGCATCCAGTCGATGCTCTCGGTGTTACAGCCGGATGTGATCGTGGATGGAAGTGATGCGTCGGAGAAGCTTACCGCGTGTGGCTACATAGAGAATGTGGTTCGGATGGAAACGCTGACACAGGGGATGGATAGTGAATGTACAGGTTCCGATGAAAATCAGTTACAACAGATCCGGGAATCTATGATTGACACCGATCCACTCTACTGTAATTTTACTTCCGGCTCGACCGGAACCCCGAAGGGGGTGCTTGTGGCACATCGGTCGGTGCTTGAATTTATCGATCGGTTTACAGAGATCTTTGATATCACGGAAGCCGATGTGATCGGCAATCAGGCGCCGTTTGATTTCGATGTATCAGTGAAGGATATTTACAGTGCGATGAAGATGGGCGCAACCTTAGTTGTGATTCCGAAAGCGTATTTCATGTTCCCAAACTCCGTTGTGGACATGCTCGATGAGAACCATGTCACGACGCTGATCTGGGCGGTGTCGGCACTCTGCCTGTTAAACCGGCTGCATGGACTGAAACATAAGGTACCAGCAGATATCAACAAGATTTTGTTCAGCGGCGAGGCAATGCCGATCCGACAGCTTCATGCATGGCAGAGCTACTACCCGGATGCGATGTTTGTGAATCTCTACGGACCGACGGAGATCACCTGCAACTGTACCTATCACATTTTAGACCGGGCATACAGCGAGGACGAAAAACTTCCGATTGGAATTCCATTTCCAAATGAACGCGTATTCCTGCTCGATGAGGAAAATCGTCTGATCGAACCGGGAAGTGCTGGCAAGACCGGAGAGCTTTGTGTGGCAGGTACGACGCTTGCCCTTGGATATTACAGAAATGCAGCGGCAACGGCGAAGGCATTTGTGGCAAATCCGTTACAGACCGATTACCCGGAGACAATCTATCGGACGGGAGATCTGGCAAGCTACGGCGAAGATGGGCTGCTTTATTTCGCGGGACGGAAAGATTTTCAGATCAAGCATATGGGACACCGCATCGAGTTAGAAGAGATTGAACATGCACTGGCGGTGATCCCGGAGATCGAAGGTGCCGCGTGCTTTTATGACCGCGAGAAGAACAAAGTCGTTGCCTGCTATATCGGAATTGACGATAAGAAATATCTGATTACTGCGATGAAGAAAAAGGTGCCGGATTACATGGTGCCAAATGTATTTTGCAAGGTGGACATGCTGCCACTCAACAAAAATGGCAAGACGGACAAGAAGCTTTTGGAGGCGCAGTACAGGGAAGGAGCGTTTGCATGAATACAGAGGCGTTAAGAACGGTTGCGGCGACATATGGAACGCCGACCTACATCTTCGATGTGCGGGAAGTGGAAGCGCGAATACGGTTGCTTCGCAGCTTGCTGCCGGAGGACACCGGACTTTGCTTTGCCGTAAAAGCAAATCCATTTCTGATCCCGTATGTGGCAGACATGGTTGATCGGCTGGAGGTCTGCTCGCCGGGCGAATATGAGATCTGCATACAGGAACAGATCGCGCCGGAGAAGATCGTGGTATCCGGGGTAAACAAGACTTACGAATCCATGAAACGCATCCTGTCTTACAGCAAGGGTGCTGGGATCTATACGATCGAATCGGAAGAGCATGCGAAGATCCTGCGGACACTTGCAGAGAAAAATCAGATGCCGCTTTCGGTACTGATCCGGCTTTCGAGTGGCAATCAATTCGGCGTTGATGCGGAGACGTTCTTCCGGCTGGCAAAGGAGATACAGGAAAGCCCGTATCTGACACTGGCGGGCGTCCATTATTATGCAGGGACACAGAAGCGGCAGAGCAAGCTGGAGAAGGAACTTGATACCTTAACCGCATTTGCAAAGACGTTTGAAGAAGAGACCGGAACCATGCTGAATGAGCTTGAATATGGAGCAGGCATGAAGGTGTCTTATTTCATAAATGACAGCGAGAAGGATCAGAGGGAAAGCGAGCCGGAACCGCAGATACAGGCACTTGCCGAAAAGCTTCGGACATGTGCCTACGGCAAAAAGACGATCGAGCTTGGACGGTTCCTCGTCTCCATGAGCGGCTATTACCTGACGCGTGTGATGGATGTCAAGCGGACGGCACAGCCGGGATTCCTGATCTTAGATGGCGGAATCCACCAGATCAACTACTATGGCTGGATGATGGGAATGAAGCAGCCGGAGATCGAAGTCTTGGCAGAAAAAGACGGTGACGAGGAACTGTTTCATTTGTGCGGATCGCTCTGTACAGTCAATGATGTGCTGGCGCGGGATGTTGCCCTGCATGATCCGCAAAAAGGCGATGTGATCTGTTTCAAACGATGTGGCGCATATGCAGCGACCGAGGGCATGGCGATGTTTCTAAGCCGGGAGCTTCCGCAGGTTCTGATCTGCAAGACAGACGGGAAGATCGAGAAGCTGCGCGACCAGATGGAGACGTATCTGTTTCATGTGTCTGCAACAACATAATACAAAACACATGTGGAATCATTGGTAACAATACATGAGAATTCATGGATTTATAATAAAGATTAGGAGGATTTGTAACATGGAAGAATTATTGGAGATTTTGGAAGGAATTGCACCGGGTGAGGATTTTGAGAACTGCACAACGTTGATTGACGATCATATCTTAGATTCCTTTGCGATTTTATCACTTGTATCAGAAATCGAGGATACCTTTGATGTAGAGGTATCACCGGCAGAGCTGATCCCTGCGAACTTCAATTCAGCAAAGAGCTTGTGGGAGATGATTTGCAGACTCAAGGAAGACTAGTGTAGGAAAGGATGAATCATATGGCTTACCATCTGCTTACATACAGTTTAATATTTTTGCCAGTCGTGATCGCATTGTACCAGTTATGTCCGGCACGGTTCCGGTTTGTGGTACTGCTTGCAGCCGATTATACATTTTTCTGTATGATAAGCGGTAAGCTTCTTGTCTGGCTGCTTCTGGCGACGCTTGTGACATATGGAACCGGCAGATGGCTGGCGGCGATTCCGGTTCGGCACAGTGATCTTCACGGAAAAGCACTGACGCGGAAAAAGCGTGGTGTGCTGGCACTTGGAATTGTTTTGATCTTAGGGGCGCTTGTGACACTCAAATACCTCCGCGTATTTGGGGTGACACTTGCAGCACCAATCGGTATTTCCTATTATAGCCTGCAGGCAATTTCCTATATGACGGACGTCTATCGAGGCACACAGGAGTCCTGTAAGAATCCAATAAAGGTGGCACTTTATTTGAGCTTCTTCCCGCAGATTATGGAAGGTCCGATCAGCCGGTTTTCCGAGACAGCAGATGCTCTGTATGGTGGGAACAGTATTCAGTTTGAGAATCTGGTCTTTGGTTACCAGCGTATCATCTGGGGGCTGTTCAAGAAGATGGTGATTGCAGACCGGCTGGCACCGCTTGTGGCAAAGGTGTTCAGCAACTACGGCAATCCTCGTTGGGGTGCTGGCATACACGATGCAGCTATATATGGAGTTTTCCGGATGTATGGATATCATCATGGGAAGTGGCGAGATCTTCGGTGTACCATTGCCTGAGAATTTCCGTCAGCCGTTCTTCGCGAAGAATGCGGGTGATTTCTGGCGGAGATGGCATATCACGCTTGGCGCATGGTTGAAGGATTATGTATTTTATCCGATCTCACTTGCCAAGCCAGTGAAGAATCTGGCGAAGAAGATCAAGAAGAAAGCTGGATTTTCGGTCAGCAAATTCGTGGCACCGACGATTGCGTTATTCTTTGTCTGGCTGTCAAACGGCATCTGGCATGGACCACATATGAATTATATCTTTTATGGCATGTATTATTTTATGCTCATTGTGATCGAGAATCTGACCGAGGAACCATGCAGGAAGCTGGTGGAGCGATTCAAGCTTGATACAGAATGCATCGGATTTCGGATCTTCCAATTCCTGAAGCTATTTGTGATCGTGAATATTGGCGAGATGTTCTTCCGTGCTGACACGGTTGCAACTGGATTTCGGATGCTGCGCGGAATCGTGACAGACTTCCATATCACAGCACTTGCGGAGACGAATTTCGGTGTGGATGTGCCGGATCTCATTCTGGCAGTTGTCAGTATCCTGCTCGTATTTGTGGTGGACATCATCCATGAAAAGGGCATTTCAATTCGAAGAAAGGTAGCGGATTGCAAGCTGCCGGTCCGTTGGAGCTTCTGGTATGCAGTTGTACTTCTGGTTGTTGTATTTGGTGCCTATGGCAGTGGATACACGATCGTGGATATGATCTACGCGGCGTACTGATAGAGGGATGAATAATTACGTGGAAGATGACATTCGATGTTTGGTAATTTGAAATATTATGGATTGCATGGATAGCGTAATTGTATGTGATTTACGAAAGAGGAATGTTTATGAAAAAAGAAAGTGGAAAATGGAAAACAACTCTCAAGATGGCAGCGGGCAGCGTCGGGTTTCTAGCGGGACTTTGTGTGGTGCTGATTCTGGCAGGACGATTCCTGTGTCGGAAGAGTAACGCTGACATCTATGATACAACAGCCGTGCGCACGAAAGATGCGGAAGTGAAAAATGAAGTGAAGGATACGATTGACGTAGTGTTCTTAGGTGATAGTGAATGTTATTCGAGCTTCAATCCTCTGCAGATGTTCGCAGAGCATGGCTACACCTCATTTATCTGCGGGACATCGGCACAGCGTATGTGCGACTCGTATGCGATTTTACAGGCGGCATTTGAGACGCAGACGCCGGAGGTCGTTGTGTTGGAGACGAACTGTCTGTTCCGAAGCGTGAAATCTAAGGGTGATTCGAAAGATTATGTCTTAGACCGTCTGTCCGATCATGTGGAGATTTTTAAGAATCATTCCCGCTGGAAGGATGCGTTCGTAAGTACAAATTCCTTAACGAAGAAAAAAAATGAGAAGAACCGTGGGTTTATCAAGCGAAGCACGGTCAAGCCGTATGAGGGTGGAGCCTATATGCATGCGAGCGAGGAACGTAAATCTATGGATGCGGACGCAGAGAAATATCTGCTTTTGATGAAGGAATATTGCGAGAGTCATGGTGCAAAGCTTGTCTTAGTCAGTTCCCCTTCCCCGAAGAACTGGACGTATGCCAAGCACAACAGTGTGTCCGACTGGGCGCAGGAAAACGCGGTTACTTATGAAGATCTGAATTTGAATGATGCGCTTGGCATCGACTGGGCGTCCGATACGAAGGACGGAGGCGACCATCTGAACTTTGACGGCGCGAAGAAGGTGAGTGCATATGTGGGAAACTGGCTATCGGAAGCTTATGGGTTGAAAGACAAAAGAAACAATCCGGACTACAAACACTGGGAGGAAGACAGTGTGGAGTATGCAGCAGCAAGAAACTAGCTCGATGGGACATGCTATTTTGGAGGCAGGGATGCCTCCTTTTTTTTGAATTGGGGCAAAAACCTGAAATATGGGGAATCCCCCCCAATGGAGCAGTCACAGGAAGCAAGCAGATTGGGGCAAAAACCTGAAATATGGGGAATCCCCCCAATGGAGCAGTCACAGGAAGCAAGTGGGTTGGAGTAAAACAGCAGAAATCAGGGAAATACTCCAAGCTGGAAGAATTACATGAAGCGTGACATGGAGTAAAATCAGATAATCATAAGGATTGCTCCAAAGTCGACTCTCTTGCATAGGCATCTGCACCAAATCAATATATAATACAACCATTATATTACAAAATCGTAAGGAACATGTAATCTAGACCGATGGATGGCGGCTGGAAAACCATATATACTGAATACAGTAAAAAGCGGCAGGAACCCCAGAATTCCTGCCTGCAGAATGTTAGCAAACGAAGGGAGACTATCTATGAATGAGATATTAAAGCTTGACAATGTAGAAAAATACTATGGCAACAAAGCGAATCTGACAAAGGCGGTAGATAAGATTTCTTTCTCTGTAGAGAAAGGCGAGTTTGTCGGAATTATGGGAGCCAGCGGCTCTGGAAAGACAACGCTCTTAAACTGTATTTCCACGATCGACCGTGTGACAGCCGGACATATCTATGTCGGGGATAAGGACATCACAACCATCCGGGGAAATGAATTAAATAAGTTCCGCCGGGAAGAGCTGGGATTTATCTTCCAGGATTTTAATCTGCTGGATACGCTGACCGGATATGAGAATATTGCACTGGCTCTCTCCATCCAGAATGTAAAACCGAAGGAGATTGACAGCCGGATCCAAGAGGTTGCGAAGCGGCTTGGCATCGAGGAAGTTCTGAACAAATACAGCTATCAGATGAGTGGTGGACAGAAGCAGCGTGTGGCGGCAGCCAGAGCCCTGATTACGAATCCGAAGCTGATCTTAGCCGATGAGCCAACCGGTGCTCTTGATTCCAAATCCTCCCGCTATCTGTTGGAGAGTATGAAGGAGATGAATGAAGGGCTTGCCGCAACGATCCTGATGGTTACACACGATGCATTTACAGCAAGCTATGCATCGCGCGTAATCTTCATCAAGGATGGCAAGATATTCAATGAGATCCGCAGAGGGGATGATACCCGGAAACAATTTTTCAACCGCATTATTGAGGTTGTGACAGTGTTAGGGGGGAGTTTGAATGATGCTCTTTAAATTATCCACCCGGAATATCCGGAAAAGTATGCAGAATTATCTGATTTATTTTGCAACATTGATCTTAGGAGTAGCAATCTTCTATGTATTTAATGCACTTGGAAGCCAGACAGTTATGCTGAAGGTATCGTCAAATACGGAAGAAATCATCGGGCTTATGAACGAGGCGATGTCTGTCGTCAGTGTGTTCGTATCGATCGTACTTGGCTTTCTCGTCGTGTACGCAAGTGCCTTCCTGATGAAACGAAGGAAGAAGGAATTTGGTATCTACTTAACGCTTGGTATGGGAAAAACACAGGTGGCAAAGATTCTCGTGATCGAGACACTGCTGATCGGCGTGATCTCTCTGGTAATCGGGTTACTGCTCGGTATCGGTATCTCACAGGGGATGAGTGTCGTGACAGCGAACCTCTTCGAAGCGGATATGACGAACTTCCAGTTTATGGTCAGCACATCAGCCATCATCAAAACGATTATTTATTTTGCAATCATGTATGTGATCGTCATGGCATTAGATGTAATCATTGTCAGCCGCGCCAAGTTAATAAACCTGCTTTATGCAGGCGCAAAGGCACAGAAAAACCATGCAAAAAACCCGGTTGTCTGTGTGCTTGTATTTATTATAGCGGCTATTCTGCTTGGAACGGCATATTATAAAGTGACAGCCGGTGTCCGTACAATCTCTGACTTTCAGGGACTTGGTATCCAGATCGCGAAAGGTATCATCGGAACCTTCCTTGTATTCTGGTCGGTATCCGGGATGCTGCTTGCAATCGTGAAGCGGTGCAGACGGTTTTATTATAAAGGTATCAACTCGTTCAGTGTGAAGGAACTTGGAAGCCGGATCAACACAACGGTGTTCTCTGGCGGGATTATCTGTCTGCTGCTCTTTTTTACGATCTGTATTCTGTCAAGCGCAATGGCAATCCGCAACTCAATGAACCATGTGTTAGAGACATGTACGCCGGTTGATGTGCAGTTTTCAAAGCTGTATTCCTATGATGCAGCCGAGGACTATGATATGACCGGACACAATGTGGAAGAAAACCTGAAAGCCTGTGATATCGATACATCGAAGCTTACGGATGTGACCGAGATGATTCTCTATGCACCGGAAGATATCAATATCGGAGATTTCTTCGGAAAGGCGTTTGCAGAGAGCGGATCGGAGGATTATTTCAAAGAAGCATCGATGGAGACGATGCATATTGGAGAATACAATGCGTTTGTAAGCTCCTTTGGCGGAACGACAATCGACCTTGCAGAGGATGAATATGTGATACTCTGTAATTACGGGGAGATGGAACCACGATACAACGAAGGACTTGCGGAGGGACAGACGGTTACGATAAAAGGAAAGACCTATCATCCGAAATACAGTACCTGTGTGGATGGAATCGTACACATCAGCAATTCAGAGAGCAATGCAGGCGTGCTGCTTGTCCCAGATTCTGTGGATATGTCTGACTGTGATTTCTGGTATGATATCTATTCCGCAAATTATAATACGACAGACCAGACAGAGGTGGATGCACTTAATGAGTACTATAGTGATGCGAATTTCTACAAACTGCAGGAGGCGAAGACAGAAGCAGTCTTAGGCGAGGATGGTTCCTATTATTCCATGAATTGCGAGACAAGCAAGCGGCTCCGTGATAACAGCGTGGGACTTACTGCGATGATCGTATTTATCGGAATCTACTTAGGTGTTGTATTTCTGATCTCCGGTGCGGCAATTCTGTCACTCAAGGAGCTTTCCGAGGCAGCCGACAGCAAGGAGAAATACAGGATCCTGCGCCGGATCGGAGTGGACGAGAAGAAAATCCGTCATTCCCTCCTGGCACAGTCGGGCGTGTTCTTTGCCATGCCGCTTTTACTTGCAATCGTGCATTCCGTCTTCGGAATGCAGACAGCAATGTTTATTCTGACTGCATTTGGACGGGGCGGACTGCTTGGTTCTATCCTGCTTGCGGCAGCCGTGATATTGGTAATTTATGGTATTTATTTTATGATCACATATATCTGCAGCCGTAAGATCATCAGCGAATAAATATCTTGAAAAAAAAGAATAAGTAAGCTATAATTAGCACATATTAAAAATATAATATATCTGGAATGTTCGATAACTCCTGTTATTTTTGAACCTACATTTACTTTAAACGGGATTCCTATATCTGTGATATTATGTCAGGCCTCCTCCGAGTGGAAGACAGACGATCACATGCGGTTGCCCACCTAGCGTCAGCTAGGAGTCAAAAGGCAGGAACCGGCATCCCGGATATATTTTTTTGGAGGAAAATACGTGAAAAAGAAGATACTCACGTTTATGCTTTTGCTGGTTATAGCCGGGGTAGTTATGATTGCTGGTCATGAGATCGGGCGGCATATGCACAAAGCGGAACAAAATACAGAAACAACGGAAGCATCCGTGGATTATAGCTTATATTACACATACGAAGATGTGGAAAAGGTCGTCAGTTATCTGGCAGATACAAAGGCAGAATCCGAGGCGTTATCGCGCCTGATTGATCCTCTGAAAAAAAGCGAGGTCATCGATGTGGCATTTGTAAAGTCTGTGGCACAGACGATACAGGTGAAAGCTTCTATTTATGAGGAAGCCCTGAACGGAAAAAAGGATTCTGACTACGTGACGAAAGCGGAATTTGAGGACTTCTATGAGCGGATCGTCGCATCGGCAACCGTCAAAGGACTGCTTCGGAAAGATGTTCTGGTGCTTGCAATTTCCGAGGAGGACAAGACATCCTTTTTCGATGGACAGGACACCTACAATGCAGAATTTGAAATCGACGAAAGCTACGAGGGAAATGTGCTCGATGTCTATATGAAGAATGGAAAGATCTTCAAGATCAACCGTCTTGGAGATACCCAGATCACATTGCAAAATGTATGGGTGGAGTCTGTGACGGATGGAAAATGCACGTTTTTATATGGAAATCTGGAAAAAACCTACCCTGCCCGGACGGAGGAAGGCATCCCGGATGGAGCTGTGACAGTTGCAACAAGTCTGGATGCGGACCGGCAGACGGAAGCCGGCTATGAGACGACGGGCTATGTTGCAAATCTCGTGTTTGACTATGCAGGCATCTGTAAAATCGAACGACCACAGAAGGTGCTGCGCGGCAAAGTCATTTCGACGGGAGATACGGATATTCAGGTGGAAAATATCGGCGGACTCACACTTGCCGATCATTATAAAATGTACAATGTGTA
>OIBK01000841.1_pt1 | contig 11902 bp, 10 predicted proteins | sample 1581021 | NCBI WGS metagenome assembly OIBK01 (sample SAMEA3882554, study PRJEB24775) | human gut metagenome | biome: human-associated habitat; feature: intestine environment; material: feces | place: Netherlands | collected 2009/2010
GGTTCTTGCGATAACGTCATCCTGCTGTTCCTTGGTCAGGCTGATGAACTTAACAGCGTAACCAGATACACGGATGGTGAAGTTAGCGTACTCAGGCTTCTCAGGATGAGCCTGTGCATCTAACAGCTTCTCGGTACCGAATACGTTAACGTTGAGGTGATGAGCACCACGATCGAAGTAACCATCCATTACACGTACCAGAGTTTCTTTCTGCTCGTCAAGGTTGTGACCAAGAGCGGAAGGAGCCATGGTCTGGGTATTGGAGATACCATCCAGAGCATACTCATAAGGCAACTTAGCTACAGAGTTCAGAGAAGCCAGCAGACCACTCTTCTCAGCACCGTAGGAAGGTGATGCACCGGGAGCGAACGGTGTGTAAGCTGCTCTACCATCGGGCAGAGCACCGGTAGCCTTACCATATACAACGTTAGAGGTAATGGTCAGTACGGAAGTGGTAGGCTCAGAATTTCTGTAGGTGTGGTTCTTCTTGATCTTCTCCATGAAGGTCTTCAGCAGCCATACAGCGAATTCATCAGCTCTGGGATCATCGTTACCGTACTTAGGGAAGTCGCCTTCGATCTTGAAGTCTACAGCACAACCCTGGTCATCACGGATAACCTTAACCTTAGCATACTTGATAGCGGACAGGGAGTCAGCTACGTGAGACAGACCTGCAATACCGGTTGCGAAGGTTCTTCTTACATCGGTATCGATCAAAGCCATCTCAGCTGCTTCGTAGTAGTATTTATCATGCATGTAGTGGATCAGGTTCAGGATGTTAACATACAGAGATGCACACCAGTCAAGCATGATGTCGTATTTATGCATAACTTCATCGAAATCAAGGTACTCGGAAGTGATAGGAGCGATTTCAGGACCACACTGCATATGTTTGCCGTCCTTGTCCAGATGCTTCTCATCCTTACCACCGTTGATAGCGTACAGTAAGCACTTAGCCAGGTTAGCACGAGCACCGAAGAACTGGATCTCCTTACCGGTCTGAGTAGCGGATACGCAGCAGCAGATGCTGTAGTCATCACCCCAGATAGGCTTCATAACGTCATCGTTCTCGTACTGGATGGAAGAAGTATTCACAGAAATCTTAGCTGCGTACTTCTTAAAGTTATCAGGCAGAGCGCTGGAGTACAGAACGGTCAGGTTCGGCTCGGGGCTGGGTCCCATGTTCTCCAGAGTATGCAGGAAACGATAGTCGTTCTTGGTAACCATATGACGGCCGTCCATGCCGATACCACCAACTTCCAGAGTAGCCCATACGGGGTCACCGGAGAACAGCTGGTTGTAAGAAGGAATACGAGCGAACTTAACCATACGGAACTTCATGGTCATATGGTCGATCAGCTCCTGAGCTTCTTTCTCGGTCAGGGTGCCTTCCTTTAAGTCTCTCTCAATATAGATGTCCAGGAAAGTAGAGATACGTCCAACGGACATAGCTGCACCGTTCTGGGTCTTGATAGCTGCCAGGTAACCGAAGTATAACCACTGGATAGCTTCCTTAGCGGTGGTAGCGGGACCGGAAATATCGTAACCGTAGATCTTAGCCATTTCCTTCATTCCCTGCAGAGCCTTGATCTGATCAGCGATCTCTTCTCTCAGACGAATGATTTCCTCGGTCATAACGCCGGTACCGCAGTTCTTCTTATCCTTCTTCTTCTGCTCGATCAGGAAATCGATACCGTACAGAGCAACTCTTCTGTAGTCGCCTACGATACGTCCACGACCATAGGTGTCGGGAAGACCGGTAACGATATGGGTATGACGAGCAACCTTCATCTCATCTGTATAAGCATCAAATACAGCCTGGTTATGAGTCTTATGATACTCATTGAAGATCTTGTCATATTTCGGGTTTACTTCAAAGCCGTATGTGCTTGCAGCCTGCTGAGCCATTTTGATACCGCCATAAGGCATGAATGCTCTCTTTAAAGGCTTGTCTGTCTGCAGACCAACGATCTGCTCCAGATCTTTCATAGACTCATCGATATAGCCAGGGCCATAAGCGGTCAGACCGGATACAACCTCAGTTTCGCAATCCAGAACGCCGTTGTGCTCACGCTCTTCCTTCTGCAGCTCCTGCAGTCTGCCCCAAAGCTTATCTGTAGCTTCGGTAGGACCTTCCAGGAAGCTCTCATCTCCATCATAGGGAGTGTAGTTGGTCTGGATAAAGTTACGTACGTTGACGTCTACATCCCAGTGGCCATCTTTTTTAAAGCCTCTCCATGCTTCTGCCATGAAAATTTACCTCCTTCTGGTAAAAACAATTAATATTATCAACTGAGAGTACCAGTTGCGCTGGCATCCCAAGCTGTTTCTTTACGATAAAAGTGTACTACCTGACAAGGGTAAGTGTCAACCTTTTTAGGAATTGTTCCGAGTTTTGTACATCAGCAACAAAGCTTCCTCATTCATAAAAGCGCTTTGTTCATAAAATACCGATTATCTGACTCTATGTGCAAGCACCCTCGTCAGAAATCCGGTATTTTATGTCAGAGCTGATGTATTAAGAATATTCTTGTAAAATATGGGGGAAAGTATTATACTAAAAAAGCCTTATACGGCAGAAAGGAGACCGATATGACCGGAGTAACAAAAGACATGACCATTGGTGAGATCTTACGTGCCAATCCTGAAGTAGCTCCCGTACTCCTCGATGCAGGAATGCATTGCCTGGGATGCCCTGCTTCACAGGGAGAGACCCTGGAAGAGGCAGCTATGGTACATGGTATTGATGTAGATGAGCTTATGAAAGTGATCGAGGAGCTGTAATCTTTGTATGTCTGTTTTGGCAACATCGCCTGACCGGGGCACACAGGTGAAACAAAGTATTTATGGAATTTCATAGCTCAGATTTCCGCGCAATCGAAATGTGTCCGTCGATTGCGCGGATTTGAGAAATCAAAAGAATTCAAGGAATTCAGATCATCGGCCTTTGGCCGTCTTTTTTTTGCCTTTTTCCCTTAGATATTATCTGATCCGATATTATGAAGTATGACTAGCACGGTAGATTCTTTCAGGGGAGGCTAATCCTGTGGTACTTTCAGTTCCCAGCCTGAATAAATCAGAGCAGGATTGCGGATCAGTTCCCGGTTCAGGGAGATGATCTCGGCTACAGAGCAGCCACACTTTCTGGCGATTGCCCAGAGGGTGTCGCCCTGTCTGACGATGTATATCCCGCTTTTCTTATTCTCAGGCAGGACAGCATCGGGAGTGCCGCCTGTGATAGGCGCTCCGCTTTGGGGAATCTTAAGCTGCCAGCCGGCGTGAATCCGGTTCGGGTTCTTGATCCGGTCACTGTTGGCTGCCACGATCTCGGTTATGGAGCAGTTGTATTTTCTGGCGATTGCCCAGAGAGTGTCACCTGCCTGTACGGTATAGGTCATATAGGAGGGTTTTTTTTCACGACAGGAGAGGGATTCTCACGGTCAGCCTTTTCCTCGGGGCCGTTGTCGGTGCTTTCCTGTTCGGTGTCAGCATTCATATCATAGTAGAGTTTCAGGGTCACGATATCCTCCGGACCGCTGATCTTCTTCAACGTTCCGCTAGCGGTGGAGATTGCCGGATTGTAGGTAAAGCCTTCATAGGTTTTCGGCGTTGCTGTGACGGTATCACCTGTCTTCCCTGCGGAATGTTCTGTTTCCGCCAGCGTGTAGCCGCTGCCGTCCGTCTTGTAGTGCTCCACGATATAATTGATCGTGTTTCCGGAGATGATGGGAGTCGTGTTTCGCGTCCATTTTGCGTAGAACGTTTTATTTTCCGTATCGGTACCTGTGATCTCTGTGACGGGTGAACCGGAAAAGTTGCTGTCTGCGTACCAGCCGTCAAAGCGGTATCCCTCGCGGGTAATATCATTGGTGGTAGGAAGAACTGCCCCGGTGCCGTAAGTGTAGCCGGTTACTTCTTTTCCGCTGGCAATCGTACTGCCGTGTGTCTGCAGCGTTACGGAATAGGTGGAGAGTTCCCATTTTGCCTTGAGGGTCATAGTGCATTTGACTGTATCCGTGTCAAAGTCCCATTTTGTTTCCGTACCGTTGTTATCATAATACCAGCCTTCAATACCATGCCCCTCTTTGGTGGGAACGGGATCCGGTGCGGTGAGTGTCGCTCCGTCCTTACTCCAATTCACTTCCTGGGTGATGCTCTGATCTCCATTGTCCGGGTCAAAGGTGATCACGAGCGTACCGCTCAGATTGGCCTGGCTGAAATCGCCGCCTGAAATCGTACCATCAATGTTCGTGATCGTACCGGTAAATGTACCGTCGATAATGGCACCACTGCTCTCATTAATAACCTCATTCGTGAATGTGCCTTTCCGGATGGTACCGTTGTTGGTCACTTTGCCCTGGAACTCAGTGCTGCCGGCGGCACTGAGTTCCAGGGCAAAGTGATCGTGCCGCTGCCGTACTCGTTTGTATCGTTCGTCATTGTGCCGGCTATTTCGCCGCCGTCAGCATTCAGGATGCCAACGTTTGTTACATTTGTGTAGATTTTTGCATTGTCGCATATAGTAAGAATAACTCTCTGAGAGGAAGTATTGTATACAGAGCTTGCATCATTCGGATTAGTAGGATCACCGATCGTGCCCCCTGTCATGGTGAACTGATTATCATTCCTCACCCCGCCGCTTGAAGCATATTGGGTGGTGGTGCTGATGCTGGCTTTAATCGTACCGCCTGACATAATAAAGGATCCAGAGTTGTCCACACCGCCGCTGTATAATCCTGTGCATGTACGGATTGTTCCGCCGTTCATGATAAAGCGGCCGATGATATTTGAATTCCACAGGGCGCTGATGCCCACACCACCACCCCCGGATTGTGCGTTGCAGTTGCGGATCTCAGAGTCGGAATCCATGATGAATGTGCACCCCGGGGAGACAGACACACCGCCGCCGTTTTTTGCAGCGCAGCCGATAATACTGCCGCCCGTCATGGTGAATGTGCTGTTCTTGCCGATGGAAGAGTCATAGGCAAGGTGTACACCGCCGCCGAGACCACCTGCCGAGCATCCGACGATGCTGCCACCGGTCATGGTCAGTTTACCGCCGACATTAACAAGCACACCGCTGCCATCACTGTGGGTAAGATCACCGCCACCGCCCGTAATAACCCCACCAGAGACGATTTCCGTGCCGGTGTCTTTGTCCAGTTTCCATAGGCCACATCCCCACATATCTGTATAGTTCGGGTTAAATTTATGTACTTTGTTGGGAGTGCTGTCCGCAATTGTCAGATCGCCGCCCGACTCTACCTTGATTACGCTGAAGCCGCCGGTCATTTTCAGTACATTACCGTTTAAATCCAGTGTCACAGTACGGCTAACCGTCAGCGTGGTGCCGATGGTAATGTCTGCCGTCAGTTTGACTGTGTCATTCGCATTGTTTTCCAGTGCGTCCGTCAACTCATCCGCTGTCGCCACTTCCTTCACACCGTTTGCTACCGGCAGTGCTGCGTACAGTCCGTTCAGAACCGCTGCCGCTTCATTTCCCGATGCACTTTCCGGGGAATGAAGCTCCTCTGTGGATGTTGGGGGATTCGTCAGCTGTCCGGTTTCTGCTGCTGATACCGGCATGGAGACCAGAGAAAGTACCATGGAACTGCAAAGCAGCGCCGCATAGATCCGTCTTCTTTGTTTTTTCATTTATTTTTTTCCTCCCATTGTTGTGATGCGTTTCCTTTTCCCGTGCCTTGTCCGCGGTGTTCTCTTTCCCGGAGTCTGATACACAGCACAGTGATCATGACTGCTGTGGAGAAAGAAATTACCCCAACCAGCACATAACCGCCGGCGTCTTCATGCAGCAGGATAGAACCGTACATTCCCCGGGCGGTGATCTGCGTCTGGCCGGCTGCTGTGTGCACCGTTCCCACAAGGAACGCAGACAATGCCATGCACAGGGCAGACAGCCGGCAGATCCCGCGGCGCTTCTTCCGGCGATATTTTTCATGCACCCGCTTTTTCACCAGTTCGACTCGCTTTTCTGTATCATACATATCGTTGAAAACCTCCCTTCGGAAAGTAAAGTCATAAAATACATATGCCCTTCATCTAATTAGGTACAAAAAAACGAAAAAACTCTCACCTGAAAATGAAATTTCTTCAAAAAAACAGGAGCTGCCGATAGCAGCTCCGCAAAAGACAGGATTCAGTTGTGACTCTGGGGCAGGCGGACAATCAGTTTTCCCACCGTCAGGATCAGCACAGGCAGAATGTATGCGATATACTGTATCGCACCGCCATAGGCGATCAGAAGATTATAAATTGCATGAAAAGTGATGGCTGCCCCGAGCAGACCGCAGGTTCCGGCGATCTTCAGCCAGGTGCGCTGCCATACATATGCCAGTCCACCGCCGACGATGGCACCACAGATCACATGCATGGCACCCGTTCCAATGCCCCGGAAAAAGATAAAGGAAAAATGTCCGGCTCCGTTTTGAATCAGATAGCAGACATTCTCAAAGGTGGCAAAGGAAAGTGCAACGATGATGGCAGCATTTTTTATCGGCACCGGTTCAGGCTCAAATACAAGAAGATAAAAGAGCAGCGGCAGGAGTTTCATCACTTCTTCTACCACAGGTGCGATCTCTGCGGTAGCGGTAATCGTATCTGCTGCGTAAAGAGCGGCAAAGAAGGTATTGATGTAAGCGGAGAGCAGGCATGCCCCCATTCCTGCAAGACAGCACAGAAAGAATTTGGCCTGCCGCCTACCCATGCACAGGGCGGCGATCAACAGGGGTGAGGCCATACAGATAAATACATTTTCAATATAGGTCATGTCCGCACCGCCTTTCCTGTGGCAGGCAGCAGCCCGAAAAGGCAGAACGTCAGCAGAAGATCACACCAACAATAGGGACTGAAGATAGAGTCGTCCGGCCAGAAGCAGCCGGAGGTCCACAGAGCGTATTCTGTCGCAACATAGCAGAGGATTCCGATGTGAAAATACCGCAGGTTCCGTCCTTTTCCCGTCTGTGTCTCTGCGTAGACAAGACCGTGGATGGAACGATAGGAGACAAGGATCATCATGCCGCACCAGAGCAGGTTGGAGAGAATGTCACCAAAGGTACAGTAAAATGCGCACAACGGAACTCCGATCAGTGGAGCCAACAGGGATTTCCGACAGGAAAAGCTTCTTTCCTCCGGGGAGGAGAGAGTATATTGTAGGAGACAGAGAAAAATAACGCTGGAGACCCAGCCGAATTCCGATACATAAAAGATCCGTGGTGTTTCGGAAAACAATAACAGATACAATGTCCAGTACAGGGAGCCCAGTGCGAAACAGCCATAAAAGCAAATCAGCAGAAAATATGACAGTGTCCGATGTCTCAGATAACGAATGCCGCTCAGACAGAAGCCCAGCATGGTAACGAAAAATTGCAAAAGATTAATGATCAATTCCATTGGCGCGGTCCCCCCTCTGCTCTGCCTGCTCTTCTTTGTCCAGCAGATGGACACGAAAACACAGGATCGTCACGCATACGCCGAGAAGAAATGAAAGCAACCCTATTATGATATATTCGGGTGCAGCACCTCCGCCGAGGATCGTTGCCGCCGTTTCATATCCGGAGGAGATCCCCGGCACCATTTGCCCAGAAATCCCGGACATGACAAAGGAAGCCCCGAAGATCACAGCAAGGCATGCCGCTATGCAGGTAATAGCAACGATCCGCCGCTGTTTCCGTCTTTTTTGTCGTTCTTTTTCCGCAATCCTTCGTCGGACTTCTGCGATCCGTTCCTCATGACTCCGCATTTGTTATTCCCTCCCGTTCCAATAATCCCCGCAGACGCTCTTTTCCCCGGTACATTATATTAGTGATCTGCTTCACGCTTTTTCCCATAACTTCAGCGACCTGCCGGTAACTCATACCCTCAAAATAGGTCAGATAAAGAGCTTCTCTGTAATCCGGATGCAGTTCACCCATGCATAAATGCAGGATCTGATTCCGTTCTTTTGTCCGGATCACCTCATCCACCAGTTTCCCACCTTCCGGCTCTTTGGTCAGATCATCAAGACAGAAGTGATGTCGCCGGATGCTTTTATGGCGCAAAGCCATATGCCGTGCCGCTTTATACAGGTAAGCCCTGAATCCGCCATCCCGGATAGGGGGCCTTTTGGAGAACAGGTAGGAAAATACTTCTATCATCAGGTCCTCCGCCTCATGAATGTCATGCAGATAGCCGTTGATGTATAAGGTCAGTGGGTTGCCGTATTTTTTCATCAATTCTACCAACCCTGTTTCATCGCCGCTCAAATATTGTCGGTATAATTCTTCATCGGAAATCATATCGTGTACATCCTTTCCACTGTAGCCGGCGGTTCGTCCCTTTGTAATCCCAAATGTGTATGGAATTGCGTAAGCTGCATGCCTACGGATTACTTTGTTTATTAAACATCATTATATGCGAATAAGGTTATATTTTCAAGTTATGCATTTTCCGGCTCCTTTCCCGTAGCCCCGCCGCTAGGGAAAAGAATAAAACAGCTATAAAATAAGAGAGTCCCCACAAAGTGGGAACTCTCCTGAATATTATGATCTGTCGTCACATTGAAGTATTTGCAAGACGCTGTAAAGCATGTTCGGCGATCAGTGTGGAACAATGTTCCTCAAGAAAAGTAAGGCTTGCCGGTGTGGAACGCTTGGGAATACCGTATTCAGAGATGACATTGCAGACACGGTCGAAGACCTCGCGATCTTCTTCGCCCTGCGTCAGGATCAGATAATACCCGTCGGTGCCCTCCTCGTGATACAGAGTGCTGAACCCATGATAATGACCGGCAGCCACGACGGCAGCGTTGATTACCTGATTCAGAGTATCCATACGGAACAGGCGGGATCTGACAGCATCGTTTTCCTCGGGAGCGGGAGCGGCGGGAGTCTCGGCTGCAGCCTCCTCATTTTGGATACGGCGGAACAGATCCAGAACCTCGTCTGCCGTGCTCTCATCACTGTCATCATCACTGTCTTCCGTAACGGAAGGTGCAAAACGGGAAAAACGGGTGTCCAGTTCTTCCGGATCTTCTACTTTGGTAATGATCAGTACGATACAATCCGCATTCAGAGGGATGGCTTCAATCATCAGGGGAATATCCTCTGCTTCGAAACCAAATTCAAAATTGGCCTGCTGCATCATATCACGGAACAGAGATTTAGCTTTTTCTGTGCCGTAGGCAAGTTCACTTATTTTTAATTCGCGGCTGGCGAGATCCTCACGGGTCAGGGTGCAGCGAATCTGATTTTCATTTACTTTTTCTATTTTCATGCGACAACACTTCCTTTCTGCTTTCGCATTGGTATGGTATATAGCTTATACTTTCCCTATATTTTAGTCAATAGAAGCTATTCACAGTTTAAAAAAATTTAATAAAACATCTTGTCAAATAGCAGGCTGCAGTGTATAATCCGACCTATAGATGCCTCTGATACTCCGGTACGGAGAGGAGGTCGACAGTTTTCCATTTTTTCTTGTTGATTTACCAGGGAACGATTCGTTCCAGTTCATCCCCTTTTTTATTTTATGATGCAGATGGCTGTTAATGTATTTGGGAAGGATAGGTTATGCTGATCTGTAAAATATAGTATGGAGATGTCTTACAGGCATATACGTGTCTGGTCATAATATTTCAACAGATAATTTTCACGAACATAATTCCAACATTTTCACACAAATTACTACAAGTACTGTCAGAGGCATTTATTATTAAGTAACTATTCAGAGCCACGCAAATCGTGTCAATATGTACGTCGAATGCTTGCATTCGTAAGAACATTTGACATGATTTATATTGCGAATAGTGTTCTGAATAGTTACGCTTATATGTACTAGCGGAAAAAGCAGCGTTATTTTAAAGTGTTTCACGAATCCTTTTGGTAAAATATGCTGCGGACGGGAGGTGTCTGTGGAGGACCGGGAAGCTGTGACTCCCGGGAAGAAGTTTCCCAGGAGAAAGGTGGAAAAATATTTTCGAAAGCTTCAGAAAAACGGCACAGAATTGTATGTCGACGGAGAAAAGGTCTCACCGTCGCAGGCGGCAGCGTATGCCGTCAGAGAAGAAAGCCCGTATATGGCAGACTATATATTGGGAGAACAGGGCAAAATCAGCCAGGTCCGGCTGGATAAGGTGGATCTGCGTTAAAGGGTGTCAGCTCTTGCCCGGGTAATACTTTGAAACAGAGAATGCGCTGCGGGGATGCAAAACGGGATTGCCTCTCTGGCTGTATCCCGCAGTGCAGGATCTGTCTCTATTGTTCCTTGTATTATATAGAGGAATTGTGATAGAATAAAACTGTTCTGCCGATAGAAGACGGAACGGAAGAAAAGGCAAGAATGGTGCAGGCGGCAGCCTGCGGATGGGAGCACATATGAAGAAAAGAATACTACCGGTGATCATAGCAATCCTGCTGATCCTTGTGATCGCGGGCGGAGCACTGGGAAAGGTGCTGTTGGATAAATATTCCTACAGCAAAGAAGAGGCAGACTGGAACGAATTTTATCAGGTGTCAGAGAGTGACAGAAGTGCCATTATTTTACAGGACGAAATGGTAGAAGAACAGGCACTGATCAGAGATGACGTATGCTATTTTGATCTGGCAACTGTCCATAAATATATGAATGAAGTGTTTTATGCGGATATGACGGAAAAACTGTTGTTGTACGCCAATCCGACAGAAGTGATCCGTACGACTTTCGGCGAGACTTCCTATACGACAACAGAAGGCACACAGGATGCCGGATATGTGATCAGTTTCGTGGAAGGGGATACCGTATATGTGGCGGCGGATTATGTGAAGCTGTTCACAAATTATTCCTATGATTGTTATGACAGACATGTGCAGGTCTACACCGAATGGGGGACCAGACAGGTGGCACAGCTGAAAAAAGATACGGCGGTGCGTCTGCGGGGCGGTGTGAAGAGCCCGATCCTCACGCAGGCAGCGAAGGGAGATACCCTGGAGATTCTGGAGCAGATGGAGACCTGGAGCAAGGTGAAGACAGCGGATTCCGTGATCGGATATGTGGAGAACAAGCGTCTGGGAGATATTACGGAAGAGACCGAGACTCCGGTGACGGATTATCAGGAGCCGGAATATACTGCCCTGACTTCTGACAGCAAGATCTGCCTGGGCTGGCATTCTATCGGCGGTGCAGGCGGTAATGACACTCTGTACTCCATGGTGTCCGGTACGAAGGGTATGAATGTCATTGCACCGACCTGGTTCAGTCTGACGGATGAGAACGGAAGTATCCGGAACTTCGGAACAGCGAATTATGTAACCACGGCCCACAATATGGGCTTACAGGTATGGGGCGTGGTGGATAATTTTAATTACGCCAATGAGACCGGAACGGCCATCAGTACTCTTAATATGCTGTCCTCCACCACCAGCCGGCAGAACTTTGTGCGGAACGTGACAGATGCAGCAGTCAGCCTGGGACTGGACGGCATCAATGTGGACTTCGAGCAGCTGAGCAGTGACTGCGGACCGCATTATGTGGAATTTATACGAGAACTTTCCATTCAGTGCCGCAACAGGGGACTGGTATTGTCCATTGCCAACTATGTACCGTTTAATTTCAATGATTATTACCGTCTGGATATCCAGGGACAGGTTGCAGACTATGTCATTATCATGGGATATGACGAACACTGGCACGGAAGCAAGGATCCCGGAAGCGTGGCAAGCATTAGCTATGTATCCGGCGGTCTGGACAGAACATTGCAGGAGGTGCCTGCAAACAAGGTAGTCAATGCCCTTCCGTTCTACACGATCCTGTGGAAGACCGAAGGCACGGATGTGACGGATGAATATATTACCATGAACAACGAGGCAGATTTCATGAGCAGAGCCGGTGTGACAGCAGAGTGGGATGAGGAGACCTGTCAGAATTATGC
>OIBK01000842.1_pt1 | contig 11897 bp, 8 predicted proteins | sample 1581021 | NCBI WGS metagenome assembly OIBK01 (sample SAMEA3882554, study PRJEB24775) | human gut metagenome | biome: human-associated habitat; feature: intestine environment; material: feces | place: Netherlands | collected 2009/2010
TGGAAGAGTATTCTACCAAATCCCTGCCTTTAGGTGTTTGCCGACACTTAAAGGCATTTTTATTCATCTTTCATTCCATCCATCGTTACTGTAATCAACTGAATTACTTCCAGTAAATCTTCTGACACATTTTCTCCTTTTTTCATACTCTTCAATTCATTCAGTACCTTTGCAAGTTCATTTTTCAATGCCTTATACACTCTCGGATTCCCGGTTACTACAACCTCTTTTTCCTGTAATCTCCGGATAATATACTCTTGTTTCGTCAATCCTGATAAGCGGACTGCTGTTTCCAGAAGTTCATCTTCCTCTGGTGACATTCGAAACGCTACAACCTTATTTCTCCAACGTCCCTGTTGATCCGGACATTTAGCTGACATTTGCAAGTCCTCCTCCCATTTCATTCGGTTCTTCCTTCATATTTTCCGCATCTAATTGCTCTGCCATATCCAACTGTACCGATGGAAACAGGTGTGCATAACGGTAAGTGATCTTTTCTGCTGAATGACCAACTCTTTTTCCAATTGCCAGAGCTGTATATCCCATATTGATCAGTAAAGATACATGACTGTGCCTAAGATCATGAACACGGATTTTCTTGACACCGCATGCTTTGCATCCCCTTTCCATCTCATGGTTCAGGTAATATTTTGTCACAGGAAAAATACGGTCATCAGGTTTCAAACTGTAATATAATTTCAGGCAATCCTGCATTTCATCACATAGAAACTGTGGCATCACAACTGTCCTGATACTGTTTTTCGTTTTCGGTGTCGTGATTACATCTTTTCCCTGTAACCGCTGATAGGACTTATTGATTCGCAGCGTTTTCTTTTTAAAATTAAAATCCGCCGGAGTCAAAGCCAGAAGTTCTCCCGAACGTATTCCGCACCAGTAGAGTAGCTGAAACGCATAGTATGAAAGAGGCTTATCCATCATTTCTTCTGCAAAAAGTTTATATTCTCCTTTTGTCCAGAACAGCATTTCCTTTCCTTCCTCTGTTCCTAATGCTCCAGCTTTTCTCGCTGGGTTAGTACTGAGGTCATAATATTTCACTGCATGATTAAAAATGGTACTTAACTGTCCATGTATCGTTTTCAGATACGTTGGCGAAAGCGGTTTTCCTGTTTTCGTTTTCAGTTTTCTCATCTGGTTATGCCAGTCCATCACATCTTTAGCTGTAATTTCCGATACTTTACGTTTTCCAAGATACGGAAGAATCTTTTTCTGAATAATATTTTCTTTTGTAAGCCAGGTACTCTGCTTCAAAGAAGGTCTGACATCTTCTTCATACATAGTGCAAAAGCTTTCCATTGTCATATCCACGCTTGCTTTCTTCTGTAATTTGAATTGTAATTCCCAGTCCGCAGCTTCTTTTCTTGTAGAAAATCCTCGTTTGCATTTCTGTTTTCTTGCACCTGTCCAGTCCTGATAACGAATCATTACATACCAGGTGCCATTGTCATTCTTGTAAATTGCCATTCCTAATTCCTCCCATCATTCGATCTTGTTCCATAGAACTGCTCATAAAAATACTTCCGGTCAACTTTTCCTGCGATTGTCTGACATCCCATTGCCTGTAATTCTCTGTTGAGTCGCTTCATCAGCTTATAAGCGTAGGATTCTGACACTTCGAGGACTTCCATGACCTCTTTTACATTCATAAACATTTTACTCATTGTAAATCCCTCCTTTATTTGTCACTATACATTTCTGTATAGTTCGTATGATACTATACTTTTTTGTATTGGTCAAGCGTTTTCAGCGTAAATTTCTATACTTTTTTGTATGGTTTTTTCTTGTCTGTACTATACAGATATGCTATACTCAACCTATCAAGAAAAAGACAGGAGATGTAAAACTATGGCAATAGGAGAAAGAATCCACCATTTTCGACTTCTGCGTGGATTCACGCAGAAATATTTAGGGCAACAACTCGGATTCAGCGAATCACAGGCTGATGTCCGTATTGCACAGTATGAAAAAGGTGCCCGCAGTCCAAAAGAAAACTATCTGAATGCACTGGCTGATATTTTTGATGTCTCTCCGCATGCACTGGCTGTCCCAGATATCGACAGCTATGTAGGACTTATGCATACCTTATTTACATTAGAAGACCTTTACGGACTTCATATTGGTGAGATTGACGGAGAACTCTGCCTCCGGCTGGACAAATCCAAAGGAACCACCTACCTTTCTATGTTTGATATGTTCCATGCATGGCAGGAGCAGGCAGAAAAGCTGAAATCCGGAGAAATCACTCAGGAAGAATATGATCAGTGGCGGTATAATTATCCGAAAAACGACAAATAAAAAACCAACGAAAAAGGCCTTACCAAATTGATTTCACTCAATTCAGTAAGACCTTTTTTGTCGGTTTCACACATATTACCTGATAACCACAAAATTCCGGATAAATAATGCCAAAATCTCTCGTGTTATCATTTTGTTATCAAATAGAACTTTATCTGCCCTGAAATGCCCTGTTTATAAGGGATTCCAGAAAATTTTTATTACTCAAACTCAGTCGTAGAAGACTCTTTTTTCTATCTGAAATCCTTTTCGTAGAGGATCACACGATCATCCGCATCGTATCTCTTCTTGGAGAGAACCATGCTCAGTTTCCGGAATCCGATCTTTTCAGACTGGCGGATGGCCTCATCCACAATCTCTTTGACGTCGATCACAGTAACCGGTCTGCCCGCTTCCTGCAGCTCACTGATTCTATCATAGAGCGTCGGGATTGCTTCTTCGTCGATCGTGTAATCTTCCTCGTAAGCATAAGTACGTCCAAATTCGACAAGTTCATCATTGGTAAATACCGGAATAACAATCTCGCTTGTAAACTTCTCTGCGAAATCCGGATGCTTCTCAAACAGCTCTTTCAGATATTTCTTCTCATCTTCCAGAACCACAAGAAGTGCATCTGTACGGAACTCCATCGCTTTGGAAAGCTGTTCCACAACGGCATCATCCAGATCACCGGCTTCCTCAATGATCAGCGTACCACCCGCAATCTTGGCAACCGTAGACGGGATATCCTTTTTATTGAAATCCTCTGCATAAATCTTTGCAATCTTTACAGATTCCTCGCCTTTTTCTTCACTGATCGTCTTTGCAAAACGAATACCGAGCGTAGACTTTCCACTGCCCTCTGCACCAAGAATGATCAGATTGCCGACTCTGGACGTCTGATCTGTAGATTTCATCTTCTTCATTACCATATATAATGCCGAAGCAATCTGCTGACTCAGCCCTGCCACCGTTGCAAAATAAGAGAAATTATACTTCTGTTCTTCCGTCAGATCCGTCGGAGCTGCATCCTCTTCCTTTACAGATGCTGCTTCTTTTTTTTCTTCCTTTTCTTTTTCGGCCTGCTTTTCCTTCTCTTGCTTTTCGAGCTCCGCCGCCTGTTTCTCAAGCTCCGCTTCAATCTCTTTTGCAATATCCCTTGTATTTCCAAGAGCCGCCTTTTTCGCACTTGCGCCTTCGGCTGCGTCCTCTTTCACTTCTGTTTCCGGCTCAGCCTGAGATACTTCCGCAACTTCCTCAATCGGCTGCACTTCTACTTCCTGTTCAGCCTCAACTACTTCTTCAACCTGTGGTGTCTCTTCTGGCTCTGCTACTTCTTCAATTACTTTCTCAATCGGTGCTGCCTCTTCTGGTTCAGCCTCAGCCACTTCTTCAACCTGTGGTTCAACTTCTGGTGCAACCTCAACTATTTTCTCAGCCAGTTCAACCTCTGTTTCCGGCTCAACTTCAGCGACTTCCTCCACATGTGATTCTGCTGCTTTCACTGGCTGTGGTTCTGCTTCAACCTTTTTGCCCAGAACTGCTGCGATTGCCGCTTCTTTCTGTGCAAGGCTCATGGACAGCAGAATATCATCAATATTGTTTCTCTTGATCTCTTCTGCCGGAACTTCTTCAGCTGCTTCTTCTGCCTCGGCAGTCACATCATTCATCGGTTCGATAATGTCACTCTCATCCGGTTTTCTCTGAATACCGGAGAGAATATCCCGCATACTCTTTGCAAGTTCTGCCTGAAGGTCTTCTGTATTAAATTCATATTTTTTATCCGCTTTTGCCGGTGCATCCTGATCGGCTGCATCTGCCTTTTCTTTTGATACGTTTTCCGCTTCGGAATCTGCGTCATCCACAATTTTCTCATCGACCTCTGCATCATCCGCTGCCTTCTCTGCGGCATTCTCATTATCGACAGTCTTTTCTGGGGTCGTTACCGGCAATTCCTTATGGAAATCCTGTTCTTCCTGATCGGTTTTTTCCTGATTTTCAGAAAATGCTGCAAAGATTCCGTAATCATCATTTTCTTCTTTTTCAGCTGTATGTTCTGCGACGCTCTGTGCGATCTCTTTTTCCGTTACAGAAATCACATCATCCGTGATCACTTCTTTGCTGGATTCTGGCATATTTTCCAGAATAGCTTTTTCCAGATCCGGTGCAACATTTTCTACCATTTCCGCTTTTGGCATGGTAGCTTCGTTGCGGTTGTCATAAATCGCCTGCTGTACCGGTGTCAGTGCTTTGATCCTCTGTTTCAATTCGAGTGCACGGATAACATATTTGCCCTGTCTGAACCACACAACCAGATCATCGCAAGCATCAACACATTTCTCCTTCTGTCCGGCACGATAATAAAGTTTTGCAAGCTCATAGGCATATTTTTCCGTGTATTCTTTCTGATTATATTCTTCCAGAATCTCAATCTGATCCTCGATCGCCGCACCTCTGCCTCGATAGATCATATATTTCAAAAGATAACGTGAATTGTCGTGCGGTGCTGCTTCAACAAATTCACTGTAAAATTCCGCTGCATCATCAAACTCCCGCAGTTTTACGGAAATCTCCGTTAAATGGAACAAAATGCTTCTCACTGCCTGAGATTTGCGGTATGCACGAAGCAAAAGTGCCTTACTGTCCTGCAATCTTCCGACTTCTTCATAAATTTCGCTGATCATACAAAGCGTTCTGACATTTCTTACTCTCCGCCAGTCAATCGTATCAATAATATCTGCCGCATCTTCATAATATCCCTGATCAGCCAGCTTTGTTATTTCTTCTAACTTAAGGTTGTATTCGTATTTATCCACTGTTTCACCTCGTATATGTTCCTGCCTGTTATTATCCTATTTTATTCTACTATTACTCTTCATGTTTTTAAAGTATACTACACCAAAAATACATTGTCAAACCGAGGGTTTTCGCAATTTTTCCGTCTGACCGGTTCTTTTTCCCCGGAAATATCCAAAAAGGAAGCCGCTGTTTTTTTGCGGCTCCCCGATACTCTTATTTGGTCTTACCGATTTTAACTTTTGACCAGGCAGAATAGTATTTCTTTCTGTTTTTCTTTTTCCAGGTTCTGATCCGGATATAATATTTCTTTCTGGATTTTAACTTGGATACCGTAGTACTGTTCTTTTTCATACCACTGATATTTTTTGTCTTTTTTGATTTGAATTTTCTGCTTGTTGATACCTGAATCTGATATCCTGACACCTGCTTTTTCTGTTTTTTCCAGAAAATACTCAGTGCCTTCTTCTTTTTGATGACTTTGGTGATCTTCGTCGCTTTCGGAACAATTTTGAAAGAAAGTGTTTTGCTGCCACAGTATTTATTTTTCATTTTTACATTTACATGGTACTGACCAACCTTCTTTCTTCCTGCCTGATACGATACCGTATAATGATCGGAAGATACTCTGTTGCCATCACCATCAAGTACAATAACGCCTGGATTTTTTGTCTTTCCATTGTATACATATTTCGTCTTTGAAAGTTTTACCACTTTTGGTGTCCGCTTTTTCACAAACTTCGCAGTAATGCTTTCATCAGACAGTATCTGTATCCTGTAATCCTCTTCTTTTGAAAGCAGTATTCCTTCTCTGTACCATCCTTCGAAAACATATTCTTCCTCCGGAATTGCCTGAAGTTTCGCAAACTGCCCATACTGGTAAATACCTCCGCCAATCACAGTTCCGGCTTTTTCATCAGATACAAGTGCTTCCACCGTAAAATATGCATTTCTTGCATCGTCGCCGGACAAATCCGAATCCGAATTTATTGTGTTTCCATCTGCATCATAAAGTCTGTAGTCCGCATCGGAACCTTCCGGAGTATCCTTCTCCAGCTCCGCTTTATCGTATGCCGGGAGAACGCCTTCCACCACTTCTCCTTTTTCCATCTCAATATTGAAATAATTGATGTTTCGCGTATACTCACCGGCCAGAGCACTGTATTCATTGATGCTGTAATTGACGCTGTCTTTTTCACGTGCAGTCATTTCCACATAAAAAGTTTCATCCACCGGAAGGACAACATATTTCTGCCCATTGTTATCCACCCCTGCAATATAACTTCCTGTTTCATCCGACTGCTCATTGATGATCGATGCAATCTTATTTTGTTCTGCATCAAAAACCTTAACATCAACCTCACAGTTGATTCGAATGATCCGGAATCCGCCATTGTTCAGGCGATTTGCAGTTGTTCCGACATAATTGCTGTCCATCGATGCCAGCCATGCATAACACAGTTCCGGATAATGAGCTGCCCCGAGTCCTTCTCCATTTAAAACAGCCGTTGTAAAATAATTCGGATGATTGCTGACAAGTGCAAGCATCAGATCACTCAGTTTCACACCCGCATAATCAATGACAAGCTCATTATAATCTGTGATTCCTGCATCCTGAAGTGCTTTCCTGAGCCATCCCGATACGATTTTCAATGCCTTTTCTTCCGTTCCCCATGGATTGATCCCGGTATTCCAGATATATGCACCCACAAATTTATACCATTCACTCTTTACCTGCGATACAATCGAATCCGTCAGACGTCCTGACTGTTCATCGGTACAACCAAAAACTACGGAACAAATCTCCCGAATCTCATTCTGATAACGATCAACATAGTTTTCTCTGTTTACGATAAATTTTTTAGATAAGATTGTAACATAATCTGACAGAAATACGCCCTGAGAATAATTATGTTTTGTATCATTGACGATCAGCCCATCTTTTAAGAACCCAACCGCATTCCAGGTCAGATTGTCCACAGAGATTTTTTTCATTTGAAAATCATCTACAACATACTTCTCTGTTGTTGGCATCGCCTGGTAGACCGCCAGCATTTTCTTTTTCAGATCTGCATAATCTTCCGGTTCTGACTCCGCAGACGGCAAATATCGATCAATACCATATCTGCCAAATCCCATGGCTGCCGGTGCTACATAAGGCACAGGATCACTCTGATTAATAATATTAAATATATTATCATACTTTGAATCCCCATTTACCTCTTCGCTCAATGCACCTGCCGGCGTTTCAAAACAATAACCATAAACATCTTTTCTCTGATACGAGATATCGTTTCCCAAAGCGATTCCCTTATCAAGTTCACCGCTCACCAGATTCGCTGTTGCCGCTGCACGGCTGTATCCCGTGACCCATATTTTGACCTGTCCGGAAATTCCCTGCTTGGAAATATATTGTTTCAGATAAGAAAGAACATTATTTTTCGCAGTATTAAATCCCTGATGCTGTCCGGATGTACCAATCGTAAAATTGCTTGCCCATTCCTGCTCATAACCGCCGCCTCTGACAGCAACTGCAATCAGTGTATATTCCTCATCTTTTACTTTCACAGGTTTATTTCCGATGATAACGCCAATCGAATCCGTCGTCGGTTTCTTCGTAAACCAGTCATTTACTGCTATATTTTCATCTGCAAATCCCATTTCTTTCAACAACGCTCTGGCATTGCTGCTTTTATTGGTGTAATCCGTCTGACCGCCATCACTGCTTCCAAATGCCGACATTGCAAAACTGAGCGACATCGTTGCCAGACTCGGACTATAATTATAGGCACTCTTTGCAAAATAATTGTCCGAATAATAACATTTGGCTGTACTGTCTCCACTATAGGTAAACGTTATCTCCTTTACCGAAGACAGAATATCATCTGCGACCTCTCCAAACGTAAATTCCAGATCATCCACCGAATACACCGGATAAAAATAATCCTCGGATGTTGCGATATCAGACGCAGTCATTTTGAAAAATTCTGCAATATTCTTTCCTTCTTGCGGCATATTTGCCATCGTCTTGAACAGACCGATAGAATACAGGTTAATTCCCTGATCTTTTAACAGATCTGCTTCTTCCAGTGTATGATTTGCATATGCATACAGGTGAACATTTGTATCATTTCTGTGCCATGCATTTCCCACAACATTTCCATCGTAATAACCATCATAATTATAATCGCCTTCGTTGGTCATTCCGGTAGAAAAAAGCACAACATTTTTAATCACATTTTCACTATCTGCATGATTTAACATAGAATTTGCCAGTTCCAGACCACTTGATATATCTCTGGTCGTGCTGGAAGCGGAAAGATTATTAATCTTATTGATCAGCGAGCTGTATTCTTTTGAAAAACCAGATACAGTAGTTGCATAATCTTTATAAGAAATGACCGCCACATAATTATCTCCGCCCGTTGCACTGATATCCCGGATAAATTTCCCGGCAGCACTCTTGACATCAGATAATGCCGTATCTGCCGTGTAAATCGTCTCATTATTATATGTAAATTCTGCTGTGTCCGAGGTATCCAGCACCAATACCGTATACCGCTTCACATTTGTTGCCGCCTGGATTTCCAGGATGCCAAATGGCAGATCCACACCGGTGATCACTAAAATAACAGCCAGCCAAAGGCTGATGATTCTTTTCATTTTTCTCATATTCCCAAACTCCTTTACTGCCTCTGCTGCAATACTCTGTGTCCATCCTGATCGGTTTCCATTTTGCAGTCCCCCGGCACACAAAATGCCGGCCGCACTCCATTTTTATCATATGCATTGGAAAAGCCGATCTTGTTATTCGCCCCAATAACATAAACGCAGGAAGTATAATATGTGTTCGGCGTTCGCAGCCACCAGCTGCTTTTTTGATTTTCTTTCAAAACAATACGCTGTTCTTCCTTCTCAAAAAATCTAAGAAACGTTCCTTCCGATGCTGCATTTATATTCTGATCTTCCATCACCTCACTGTATGCCAGCAAAAAAATCTTTCTCTTTATACTTTTTGTCCCTGTTCCCGAAACTCCCAATGATTTCTCATCCGTTATCTTAATCTCAGATTCCAAAACAGGCATCCCATCCGGAAGCTGTCTGATATATTCATGGTTTAAATAATCATCCATAAAACTGTTTTCATAATACGCTTCATAAGAATTTATCTGCATATTCATTTTCAGTACTTCTTTCCTCAACAGTAGTGTCTCGCCATTATAATCAGAAGTCAATACCAGAAATGGAACCAGTTCATGCCCTTCCCGGATATATACCAGATGATCACCCTTTTTATTTTTATCATATGCCAGATCCGATACTACACGGCACTCTTTCGTATGAAATCGAAACCATATACCTGTACACATCAAAAAGATTACGCTTACCAGAATCATTATTTTTTTCATGCTGCACCTTTTTATATTTTTTGGAATTGTTTTCGTAACAGAATTGTTTTTAAGAACAAAAAAGGAAACCGTTACTTCCACTACTTTCCGTAACGGTTTCCCTTATTTTCAATATTTAATTGTATTTTTATTTAGAATGTAATCGGAGGATTCTATTCAAAGTTTCCTGCTATTTATGTTAAATATTATAGTCGATATATAATATTTGCTTTTTATTTAACCCAAAGTTTCAAATATCTTTTTCCGAATATCTATTTTCTATACGTTCTTCTATATATTTCTTCTTCAAATGTGGTTCTATTCCTTTCGACTGTATGAAAGTAACCGACTGTTCTGTAAAAACCATATCTGAGAATGATATATAAAATACTTATATTTTTTAGATTATATTTCTTTACACATAATCTAAAAACCTTTGAATAATGTGGTAATCCTTCAATATAGTGGCTGTTTCGTTACTCTTTAACCATATCTTTCAGATTTTCCCATCTCCGATTATCTGTTATAAATTCGATCTCTTCTGAAATTATATCGTTAAAGGTTGTTTTCGCAGGAAACACCAGCCATACCACGTCTATACTGAACAGTTGTTATTTCTGACCCATCCATTGGACTTGACCTCTACTTTCTGTTCTTACGTGTTATTCAGTTCCTTTTACAACCTTGCCTCTGACTTTTTTTCTATTCTACCAGAATTTCTCGTCTCCTGACAGGTAGTTTTTTGTTTGTCTTTGGCTTTCTTTGTTGTTGTCATTATAGTAGCACGCTTCTCCTTATTTGTCAACACTATTTTTATATTTTTATTTAATTATTTTATTTTCTAAATATTCAGACATTTATTCTTTGATAATTGTATTAATTTTATATAATTTTCAAATAATTTATACGTGCGTTCAACTTGCATCACTGTTCTTCCTTCAGCTTTCGAATGATCTCCTCCAGTTCTTCGATGACCTGTTCCATGTCCTCACTTTCTTTCGCCAGAGCCACCACCATCTGTTTCACAGAACTCTTCCCTTCGCTTTTCTGAATCATCAGTTTTGCAATATATTCTTCCCTTGTCAGTGCCGGCATCAGCTTTCTGGCATACTGCCGTCCGAACTGCTCCATTCCACATTCTTTCAGATATCCATTCTGAACAAGCGAACGAATGATATTATGTACCAGCCCATTTGTCCAGGTTGCTTTCACCTGCATTTTTACAATATCTACACTGGTCAGTGCCTCCTTGCTGTCCCAGAAAATATCCATCATCTGTTCTTCACTTTTTGTCAGTTCCTTCATTTCTCTGCTCCTTCCGTTTTGCCTGTTTTTCATTATCAATCATATATCTCTACGAACCATCTTATTTTCTCATAATTAATAATTTTAAACGAATCAAATATCCCTGTCAAACTCACTATAAGCCTTCTGTGTATTTTCCATCAAACAGGCTGCCACCTCTTCGGTCGCAGCCCATTTATCTTGAATCTGCAAAATTTTATGATGCTTTTATTGCCTTGCTGAAAGCTCCATAGATTAATTCTCCATCTTTTTTATACCATGCACGAACCTTATAATATTTATCTTTCGATATTTTCAGTTCCACGCTGGTTTTCTTTTTCTGCTGCCAGATGGTGGTATATTTTCCTTTCTGAGAATCTGCCTGGGCAACCTCATATCCCGCTGCACCTGCTACCGGATCCCAACTGAAAACAGCTTTCTTTTTTCCTTTTTTCTGAACAACAAAATTCACCGATTTTCCTGGCCGTACTGTTACTTTCAGCCTGACTTTCTTTTTGCTTCCGTCCGTTGTCTTTACTGTGATAACAGCGGATCCCGCTTTCTTTGCTGTAACAAATCCCTCATCACTTACTGCTACAATTTCCGGTTTGTTGCTGCTGTATGCCAGCTCCTGTTTAGAGGCATAGAAAGGAACCATTTCTGCCTCAACCCGATAGGAACTGTTTGGCTTTAAAGTAACTGCATTTTTCTTCAACAGAAGTTTCTGTGCAACATAATTCTGCTGTGTTCTCTTAGTCCCTGTAATCTCAACAGCTACCTTATTCTTTTTCGCATACTTATACGCTACCGTATTTTTCTGACAGTAAATTTTTTTAACATCCGTCAAGGTAATGTATTTTCCGATTTTCCTGACACTCGTCGGAATATAAATTTCAAGTTTTTCACATCCCGCAAAGGCATCGGCCCCGATTTTTTGCACACCATTTGGAATGACAATTTTTCGCAGATTTTTGCAGTTATAGAAACATCCATACTTTATCTCTTTCAGACCATTCGGTAAACGAACACTCTGCAAGCTTGTACACTCTTCAAATGCTTGACCGTCTATTTTTTTCACACTGTCCGGAATATAGATACTTTTTACATTTGTGCACTCGCTGAAAGACGGCCCATTAA
>OIBK01000860.1_pt1 | contig 11728 bp, 10 predicted proteins | sample 1581021 | NCBI WGS metagenome assembly OIBK01 (sample SAMEA3882554, study PRJEB24775) | human gut metagenome | biome: human-associated habitat; feature: intestine environment; material: feces | place: Netherlands | collected 2009/2010
CGGCAGCATTTTTGAAAAACTGCTGCACCGAAAAACTTTTTGTTTGCCTGCGGCTCGTATTTGACAATCTTACTTCTCCAGATACAACAAGACCCGACAGAACCATTCCTGCTCTGTCGGGTCTTTTCTATGATTTCATTTTCATTCAACTTGCAGTCTGTACAAACTGGCTTCGATACAATTTCGCATAAAATCCGTTCTTCTCCAGTAACGTTTCATGATTACCCTGCTCGATGATATGCCCATCTTTCATGACTAGAATCACATCTGCTTCCCGAATGGTTGAAAGCCGATGGGCAACGATAAAGCTCGTTCTGCCCTTCATCATCGTTGCAAACGCCTCTTGAATCCGCACTTCTGTTCGGGTATCAATCGAAGAGGTTGCTTCATCCAAAATCAGCATTGGTGGCAAGCACAACATCACTCTTGCAATACAGAGCAACTGTTTCTGCCCCTGTGAGAGGTTTCCGCCGTCCCGAATTTCGGTATCATATCCCTGCGGCAACTGCTGAATAAAGGTGTGTGCATGGGCTGCCTTGGCTGCCAGAATCATTTCTTCTTCTGTTGCATCCGGCTTTCCCATACAGATATTCTCTCGAATCGTGCCGCTCTTCAGCCATGTTTCCTGTAAAACCATCCCGAAATTCTGCCGGAGGCTATGCCGGGTCATGTGCTTGGTTTCCACGCCATCAATCAAAATCGCTCCGCTGTTCACCTCATAGAACCGCATCAGCAAATTGATAAGCGTTGTCTTTCCGCAGCCAGTCGGTCCAACAATGGCAATCCGCTGTCCCGATTTTGCCTGTAAGTTCAAGTGTTCAATCAGCGGCTTTTCCGGTACATAGGAGAAATCCACATCCTGAATCGTCACATTTCCGTCAACCGTTTTCCTATCCACTGCATCCGGAGCATCCGGCGTTTCTTCTGGTTCGTCCAGCAGGTTAAACAGCCGATTTGCACAGGCAACCGCATTTTGCAATTCGGTCAGCACGCCAGTAATTTCATTAAACGGCTTGGTATATTGGTTAGTGTAGTTCAAGAAGCAAGACAGTCCGCCAATCGTAATTCTTCCGCTCAAAACAGAAAGTGCCCCGATCAAGCCAACCGCTGCATAGACAACCGCATAAATAAACCGTGTTCCCGGATTGATCAAAGAAGAAAAGAACGATGCACGGAGCGAAGTTTCCTGCAACTTTTTGTTATTTTCCTGAAACTGCTCCATCGTTGCTTCTTCATGGTGGAATGCCTGAATGACTTTCTGGTTGCCGATGGCTTCATTCACCATTGCGGTTTGTTCGGCACGAGCTTCCGACTGTGCCCGGAACATCTTATAAATATGTCCCGAAAGGCTCTTTGCAAACAAAATCGAAAGCGGCGTCATCAAAATAACCACCAGACTGATTTTCCAATCCAGTACCAGCATGAACAGCAGTGTTCCAATCAGCGTGAACACCCCTGTAAACAGCTGTGTAAAGCCCATCAGCAACCCATCTGCAAACTGGTCAACGTCTGTAATGACACGGCTGACGGTTTCGCCGGTTGGATGTCGGTCAAGATAAGAGAGCGGCAGCTTCTGAATCTTCTCAAAGGCAGCCGTCCGGAAATCCCGTACTACCTGATAGGTAATTTTATTGTGCATGGTCTGCATAATCCATTGAAACAGAGCGGTTAAAATGGCTAAAATTGCAATCTTCCATAAAATTGGTGTGATAATCGCAAAGGAAACTTTCCCAGCCTCCACCATTGCATCAATCGCATTGCCGACCAAAATCGGAATATACAGCGTAAAGGCAACCGTAAAGGCAGCCAACACCATCGAGGCAATCATCCAGCCCCGATATGGGCGAATCATCTGCCAAATCCGTTTCCAGTTCTGGGGTTCTTTAGCGGTTTTCTTCGGCATTTGTCTGCACCTCCTCTTTCGGGAACTGAGAATAATAGATTTCCTGATAAACCGGACAGGTTTCCAGCAAGTCCGCATGGGTTCCGTTTCCGACCAGCTTTCCGCCATCCAAAACCAGAATCCGGTCAGCCTGTAACAGCGAAGCTGTCCGCTGTGATACTAAGAATATCGTCGGGCGGTTCGGCATCTGCTGCAAAGACTGCCGCAAAGCAGCATCTGTTGCATAGTCCAAAGCGGATGCACTGTCATCCAAAATCAGAATTCGAGGCTGCCGCACCAATGCACGTGCAATGGTCAACCGCTGCCGCTGTCCGCCGGACAAATTGCTTGCATTTTCGGTAATACGTTCGTCTAGTTTTCCGGCTTTTTTCTCAACAATTTCTCTTGCCTGTGCGATTTCCAAAGCCTGATACAGTTCCGCATCGGTGGCATCTTCCTTGCCCCACTGCAAATTCTCCCGAATCGTACCTTGGAACAACACTGCTTTCTGCGGCACGATTCCGATTTGTGCCCGCAGCGAAGCATCTGTACACTGCTTGACATCCATGCCATCCATGGAAACCGTTCCGGCAGTTGCCGGATAGAAGTTCGGAATCAGATTCACAAGCGTTGTTTTTCCAGAGCCTGTTCCGCCGATGATTCCAATGGTTTCCCCAGCCTTTGCTGTAAAGCTGATATCTTCCAGAGCATCTGCACTTGCCTGCGGATAGCGGCAGGAAACATGGTCAAATCGAATCTCTGCACCAGCTGTCGCAGCAACTTTGCAATCCTGCTTGCCAGTGTTGTCCGGTTCTTCTCCAAATTCCAGCATATCTTGAATCCGGTTGCCGCTGGCAATGGATTTTGTCAGGGTAATAATCAGGTTCGCCAACTTAATCAGCTCTACCAGAATCTGTGACATATAGTTATATAGGGCGATGATTGCACCCTGCGTCAAAACGCCAACATTGACTTGTAATGCACCCGTCCAAATCAGAAAAACAATTGCCAAGTTCAGCAGAATATACGTTGCTGGATTCATCAGGGCAGAAATCCGCCCCACTCGCTTTTGCAGGGCAGAAAGTTCGACACTCTCCTGCGTGAAAGCATCCATTTCTTCCTGTTCTTTCCGGAATGCACGCAACACCCGAACACCCAACAAATTTTCACGGGTACGTCCTAAAATGCCATCCAATTTCTTCTGTACATTCTGATACAGCGGAATGCTGCCGAACATAATCGCAAATACCACAATCGTCAGCAGCGGAATAACTGCTGCAAAAATCAGGGCACATTTGACATCTACCGTAAACGCCATAATCATTGCACCAATGACGACAAACGGCGACCGCATGACCAGACGCAATGCCATATTGACACCACTTTGCACCTGATTGACATCGCTGGTAATGCGGGTAATCATGGTGTTTGTCCCCATCTGGTCGAGTTCTGCATACGACCGCTTTTGAATATGCTGCATCATGGCATAGCGAATATTTGCCCCGAAGCCAGCAGAAGCTTTCGCTGCAAAATACTGGGCTGTAGTGGCACTTGCCAGCCCGACCGCTCCCAAGGTAATCATCAGCAAAACCGAACGAACAATGATCCCTTTATCCGCTCCCCCGATGCCGCTGTCAATCATGTGAGCAACCACCAGCGGTACCAGCAACTCAAAGACGACCTCCAGCAACTTAAACAGCGGTGCACAAATCGACTCTTTGCGGTACGGCTTCAAAAATCGCAGTAATTTCCACACAAAAATACAATCCTCCTCTTGATTTTTTCTGTATTTTATTATATCATAGAAAGCGGGATTCCAAAAATATATATTTCATATGGAATCCATACTTTTTCGCTATAGGAGGAAATCATGGACTTCCACCAGTTACAATATTTCGTGGCGATTGCCGAGAGCGGCAGCATTACGGCTGCGGCAAAGAAACTTTTTCTCTCCCAGCCGCCGTTGAGCATGCAGATGAAACGGCTGGAAAAAGAATTGGGCTGTATATTATTCTTGCGAGGTGCACGGGAAGTACAGCTGACCGAAGCCGGAAAACTGCTCTATACCCGTGCAAAATCCATGCTGGAGCTGCGGCGAATCACTGAAGAAGAATTGGCTGTCTGCTCCGAACAGACCAGCGGAACGATTCGGCTGGGCGTTATTTCATCGGTTGGCTGTTCCCTGCTGCCGCAGTGGCTGAAATCGTTTCACTTACAGTATCCGCAGATTCATTTTTCTCTCTACGAATCCGATACCTACCAGATTCTAGAAAAACTGCACCAAGACCGTGTAGAATTGGCGTTGGTGCGTTCGCCATTCTCCGCAGAGGGCATTCAGAAAGTTCCCCTACAGACAGAATCGCTCATTGCAGTGGGGCATCATTCGTTCTTTTCCGAGGCAGACACCATTTCCCTGCAAGAACTGGCAGAACGTCCACTGATTATCTACCGTCGCTGGGAACACATCTTAAACCAGACATTCCGCACATTGGAACTACCTGTTTCTTATTTCTGCGTGAATGAAGATGCCCGAACAACCGTCTACTGGGCAGATGCTGGGCTAGGAATTGGAATTGTTCCGGAGTCTGCCTGCTCCCTGCTGCAAAATCCGGAAACCCGAATCGTTCCCATCTCCGATTCCCTGCCGGATACGACAATTTATCTGGTACGGCGAGAACAGGCATACCTTGCCTCCCATACAAAAATTTTCTGGGAAGGCTTACAGGAACTCTGCAAGCGTTAAACCAACAGAAAAAAACCCATGCATGGCATTTGTTCCACGCATGGGGATTCGTTGTATCAATCAGAGTGTTTGCAATTTATTCAGAAACAATCAGGCTCTTGCCAGTCATTTCTTCCGGCTGCGGCAAGCCAAGTACTTGCAGCATTGTCGGAGCGATGTCCGCCAGAACGCCGCCGTCACGCAGCTTGCAGTCTTCGCCAACCACGATAAACGGTACTGGGTTGGTGGTATGTGCGGTGAACGGTGTGCCATCCGGTTCGCACATCTTATCTGCATTACCGTGGTCAGCGGTAATCAGGGCAACGCCGCCCTTTGCCAGGATAGCATCTACCATTCTGCCCACGCAGGTATCAACAGCTTCTACAGCCTGCTTTGCAGCATCAAAGATACCAGTATGACCAACCATATCGCAGTTTGCATAGTTCAGGATGATGACATCATACTTTTCTTCTTCGATTACCTTTACAACTGCATCGGTTACTTCGTATGCACTCATTTCCGGCTTGAGGTCGAATGTCGGTACATCTGGGCTTGGAATCAGAATCCGTTCTTCGCCGTCAAATACCTTTTCTTCGCCACCGTTAAAGAAGAAGGTAACGTGTGCATACTTCTGAGTTTCTGCAATTCGCAGCTGGGTCTTTCCGCACTTGCTCAGATATTCGCCCAGTGTCATGTGCAGCTGTTCCGGCGGATAAGCAACGGTTACATTCGGCATGGTTGCATCATACTGTGCCATGCAAACGAAATGCAGTGGGAAGAAGCCCTTCTTGCGTGCAAAGCCCTTGAATTCTGGGTCAACAAAGCTTCTGGTAATCTGTCTTGCACGGTCAGGACGGAAGTTGAAGAAAATCACGCTGTCCTGTTCCTTGATCAAGCCATTTTTGTCCAGAACGGTCGGCAGCATAAATTCATCAGTTACTTCTTTTGCATAGGAATCTTCGATTGCCTGAACTGGTTCGGTTGCAGTTTCGCCCTCGCCGTAAACCATCGCAGCATATGCCTTTTCGACACGATCCCAAGCGTTATCACGATCCATTGCATAGTAACGGCCGGAAATCGTTGCAATCTTACCAACGCCAATTTCCTGCATCTTTTCGCAAGTGGTTTTCATGAAGCCAGCTGCGGACGTTGGCGGTTCATCTCTGCCGTCCAGGAATGCATGGACATATACATCCTTCAGACCGTGCCGCTTTGCCATTTCCAGCAGACCGAACAAGTGTTCCATGTGGCTGTGTACACCGCCCGGAGAGAGCAGACCCATCAGGTGCAGAGCCGTGCCGTTCTTCTTGCAATTTTCCATCGCATCGCACAGAGCCTTGTTTTCAAAGAATACGCCGTCCTGAATGTCCTTTGTAATCTTGACCAGCATCTGATAGACAATTCTACCAGCACCGATGTTGGTGTGACCAACTTCGGAGTTGCCCATCTGTCCATCCGGCAGACCAACGTCCAGACCGCTTGCACCAATCAAGGTGTGCGGACCTTGCAAATACTTGTCGATATTCGGCTTGTTGGCAGCTGCAATGGCGTTGCCAAAGGTATCCTTGTTATAGCCGAAACCATCCATGATAATCAATGCAACTGGTTTTTTACTCATGTTTTTTCTCCTTTTCAAAAACAGGCGGTCATCAAAAACCGCCTGTCTGATTCATGCAATTTTTACTGAGAAGAATTTGCTTACTTAGAAGCTTCTTCCAGCAGAACGCCGAACTTTTCAGCAACCAGAGAAGCACCGCCGATCAAGCCGCCGTCGATGTCTTCCTTAGCCAGCAGTTCTGCACAGTTCTTTTCGTTCATAGAACCGCCGTACTGAATGGTCATGCCGTCAGCAACTGCCTGACCGAACAGACCAGCAACGGTCTTCCGGATGAAACCGCAAACTTCTTCTGCCTGTTCTGCAGTTGCAGTCTTACCAGTACCAATTGCCCATACCGGTTCATAAGCGATGATGACATTCTTGATGCACTTTTCGCAAGCATCATGCAGAGCAACCTTTACCTGCTTTGCAACGACTTCTTCTGTAATGCCCAGTTCCCGTTCTTCAAGGGTTTCACCAACGCACAGAATAACCGTCATGCCAGCCTTCAGAGCAGCAGTGGTTCTCTTGCGAACAGTTTCATCGGTTTCACCGAAGTACTGTCTTCTTTCGGAGTGACCAACGATAACATACTTCACGCCCATTTCTGTCAGCATATCTGCAGAAATTTCACCAGTGAATGCACCCTTTTCTTCAAAGTGTACGTTTTCTGCACCAACTTCAATGTTCGTGCCTTCTGTCAGCCGCAGAGCGGTTTCCAGGTTGGTGAACGGTACGCAAATAATCACGCCACAGGTCTTGTCTGCTGCGATTGGCTTCAGTGCTTCAATCAGTTCCGCAGCTTCCTTGCGGTTCTTGTTCATTTTCCAGTTGCCGGCAATAATTGCCTTTCTCAGTGCCTTATTCATAATTGAATTTGCTCCTTATTCTTCATAATTTTCGCCGTCTTGTTCCGGCAATTCCCGTACAGATTCATCCGATACCCGATGATTGCAATTGTTATAGCTGCCGATGACAATGCCCTTGGAGAATGGAACTGCAAGCAGTCCAATCAAAATGCCGCAGGCAACCCCACAGGCAAACGGCAATGCAATCTCTTTTTTCGGAGCATCTGCAATCTGTTCCCATGTTTTTTTCAACATTGGCAGTTCCTTTCTGTTGGAACAGACGCTCTTCTACCGGAGCAGAAAAGCGGTCTGCTTCCCAGAAGACAAAATCTCTTACTTGTTTGCGATCACTGCAACGCCCGGCAGTTCCTTGCCTTCGAGATATTCCAGAGATGCACCGCCGCCAGTGGAGATGTGGCTCATCTTATCAGCGAAGCCCAGCTGCATAACAGCTGCTGCGGAGTCACCGCCGCCGATGATGGTCGTTGCATCGGTATCAGCCAGAGCCTGTGCAACAGCGATTGTACCCTTTGCCAGAACTGGGTTTTCAAATACACCCATCGGGCCATTCCAAACAACGGTCTTTGCAGACTTTACAGCGTCAGCGAACAGCTTCTGTGTCTTTTCGCCGATATCCAGACCCATTCTGTCAGCCGGCAGGTGCTGTGCATCGTAAGTTTCTACTTCGATTGCTGCATCGATCGGGTCTGGGAAAGCCTTAGCGGTTACGGTATCAACCGGCAGAAGCAGCTGCTTGCCGTTTGCCTTTGCCTTTTCGATCATTTCCTTGCAGTAATCCAGCTTGGTATCATCTACCAGAGAAGTACCAACTTCATAGCCTTCTGCCTTCAGGAAGGTGTAAGCCATACCGCCGCCGATAATCAGGGTATCGCACTTTTCGAGCAAGTTTGAAATGACATTCAGCTTGTCAGCAACCTTTGCACCGCCCAGAATTGCAACGAACGGACGAACCGGATCTTCAACTGCATTGCCGAGGAACTGGATTTCCTTCTGCATCAGATAACCAACTGCGGTGGTCTTTACAAACTTGGTAACGCCAGCAGTGGAAGCGTGTGCTCTGTGGGCACTACCGAATGCATCCATTACAAATACATCTGCGAGGGAAGCAAGTTCCTTGCTGAATTCTTCGCCGTTCTTGGTTTCTTCTGCACCACGGAATCTGGTGTTTTCCAGAACGATGATTTCGCCGTCCTGCATTGCATCGACTGCAGCCTTTACGCTATCATCTACAACTTTATCAGACGGTACGAAAGTAACCTTTGTCGGAGCAACCAGTTCTGCAAGGCGTTCTGCAGCAGCCTTCAGGGAGAACTTTGCTTCCGGACCATTCTTCGGCTTACCGAGGTGAGAGCAGAGGATTACCTTGCCGCCTTCGGAAACGAGCTTTTTAATAGTCGGGAGAGCAGCCTGAATCCGGTTGTCGTTTGTGATCACGCCATCCTTCATCGGAACATTAAAGTCTACTCTTACCAGTACCTTTTTGCCCTTTACATCAATATCGTCTACTGTTACTTTGTTCAAACCTGCCATTTTCTGACATCCTTTCATGAATAAATGTAAACCTTTTTGCAGTGCAATCGCACCGTACTCTTTTATTTTACACTATTTTACTGCATTTTGCAAGTATTTCTCCAAACATTTTAAAAAACTTTTCGGAATCTTTCCGCAGGGCAGTGCATTCCTGTGCAAAATGCCGGATTTCAAACGAAAAACCGCTGCACCGGTTTCCCAGCACAGCGGTTTGATTCCTTTTATTTGCTTTTCGCAAACAGCCAGTGGTTAAGCATTTGTCTTTGGAACAGTGACATCTGCATCATCATACTTTCCATCCATATAATCTTGCATAAAATCTGGATCATTTCTGTCAATGAATACGATTTTAATCGGATCGTAATAATACTGGTTTGTGTTTTCCGAATAGATATACGCACAGTTTGCTGCTTCTCGTACATATCCATGCAAAACATAGCAAGCATCGTTTACACTGATTTTCCCATTCAAGTCAACATCTGTCAAATTCTTCTGTACTGCTGTCAATTCCATGGACTGACCAGCACTCACTTTCGCACAATAGGTCAAGATATCCACAGCATCCGACACTCCTGCATTTCCATTCATATCCACATCCCCAAGCGGATAAACCTGCATTTCCGTGTAGAGCTTGTCAGCATCTGCCTAGTCGACGGTTCCATCTTCGTTGACATCTGCCAGCTTCAGCTGTTCCTCTGTCAACGTGTAAGTGTCATCCAGCACATAACGGGAAACCATCGCCGTATCGTGACCAGTTACAACGCCGTCCATGTCCACATCGCCGAGAGCGTAAGTTATTTCTTCTGCACTTGCACCCAGTACCGGCAAAGAAGCCAATGCCAATACAGCTGCCATGCATGCACATAATGTTTTTTTCATAACGATCCATCCTTTCTTAAGTAAACAACAATATTATTTTGTTTACAATATCATTGTATCACTTATTTAATTTTTTGTCAAGTTAAAAACAACAAAAACAGCACTAAAATTCAAGATGCGTTTTTGTGCAATTTTAACAAATTACATAGTAATATCTGCATATACCACCTTAGACAATTCATTGTTAATCAAGGATTCCGGATTCTGTCCCGCAGCTGCCTGTGCATAATAAGTAATCAACAAGTCAGCATCCGCTTTCTCAATTTTACCATTCTGATCACAATCTGCAATTTCTGCAAACGGAACGCCATCCACATACAGAGAATTCTTCAAACGATCCCGATAAGTTCCAGTCTTTCCATCATTCATAGTGTAGGAATAGTCAGCAGTCAATATGCTATTTAAAACTTTTGTATATATTGCCGCATCCGATGTACACGAATTTAGAAAAGAAGTAATTCCCAACAATTCAACTACATCATTCATATCAACCAAATTGCTGGGAATCACATCACCAATTCGTCTTGTGTAAGTTCCCTTACTAATCACCGTTTTGTCTGGATATGCTTCCGAATTTTCAAAGTTTTGATTAATGTCAATATTTTCATTTTTTGACTGTAATGAGAAAACGCAAGAAGAGAAATCATATGTCTGTTTTTCAGATTCGTTTTTCACTCTAAAGTAGTAAGAAAAATAAACCTGACCCTCATAATCAGACCCTGTATTGGTAGCAGACGCTGTAATAACAAACCCATCGTCAGGATTATCAATAGTTTTTTTCGCTGTAATATAATCGTAATCAGGATCCATGCTCTTTTTCACAAATTCCAAATTATCCTGATCATACCTCACTGCAACAGAAAGACCAGAAACCCCTGGATTGCACGTTGTATAAAACGTCACCTTTATCAGATTGTCTGCTGTTCCCTCCACTTTCAAATCATACGTAAACTTAGAATTTTTATCTACAGAAAACGCATCCGCAGAAAACGGAACCATACTGGTTGCAAGTGTTGCGACTGCCATCAAATGCCTATAAAAGTCAACCTATTTTTCCGTTCTTTTTGAAAATAAAAGTAAATCGCTGAAAAAATATCATATCTTTTTCCATTCGACAAAATTCGACAATTTTTTCGCCAAAAATAATCAGGACAAAAAGCACCTCCATTTCGGAAGTGCTTTTTGTCCTGATAAAATCTCAGTTTATTGTGCATTCTCTGCGGTCGTTTCGGTAACAATCGTTGTTTCAGTAGCATCACCGCTTGCATCTGCAGCAGTGGTAACAGCTGCTGTTCCTGCCTCCTGATAGGCAACGATAAATCCGCCGACATTATCGCCGGAAACTGTATAGGTTGCATCCTGCGGAACGGCAATCTGTGTGCTGCCGCTGGTGTTGGCTTGCGTATAGAAAACCTTCCATTCTCCGCCGTCGGTATCAATTGTCAACGGCTTATCTGCGGAATAACCCTGAACCTCTTCTAAGTATTCTTCTAAACAAAGCCCATTTTCATACATATAAAGGGCATGCGGAACACCAACATACCGGAATGTATACGCTCTTGGACTGATGCCGGTTTTATCGGCTTTTCCGTCCGGATACCGCAAAACAAATCCATACTCTGCGGCATGCTCTGCAATCCACGCATAGTCGCCAGTTGCTGCATAATAATTGGAGGTTGTCCCATTCGGATAAACCACCAAATCAAACGACCGTGCCGTATGATAATCAGAATATCCACCTGGCAGCATTGTCTTTTTGCTCTCATAATAGGCAGCCTGTTCTTCCCGTGTCCGGTATCCGCTCACAATCATAATATCACTGTTGCCATAGATATTATAATACGCCTGCATCAGCTGATTAAAATGGTCAATGACATCTGTATCCAGAGAAACTTCCATATCACTGACACCATAACAACTGTTTCTGCCCTCATAAACCGTTTCTAAGCTGACATCATCTGCGGCAAATGTATAAACATGGTCGGCATTGACCAGAATCAAGCTGCCCTTATGGACATCTTCCGCCGTCAGTGCCAAGGTTCGTTCCAATGGCTCTGTGGAAATCTGTGTGGTAGTGGTTGCTGCACCGGAGGAACTATTTCCGGTCGTATCCTTTTTTCCACACTGCTTCACGCCCAGTACCAGCAGACAAATCAAGCCAATCAAAACCAGTGCAACCAGTATAATCCGGTCATAGCGAATTCTCGGTTTTTTGCGTCTGGGTGGACGGTTGCCGGATGGCTGCGGAT
>OIBK01000866.1_pt1 | contig 11703 bp, 10 predicted proteins | sample 1581021 | NCBI WGS metagenome assembly OIBK01 (sample SAMEA3882554, study PRJEB24775) | human gut metagenome | biome: human-associated habitat; feature: intestine environment; material: feces | place: Netherlands | collected 2009/2010
CGAACCGGATTGAGGTGGTTTTTCTAGGATAAGCCGCAGGCAAATAAAAAGTTTTTCGATGCAGCAGTTTTTCAAAAATGTTGGCAAGGTGTGGGCGAGCAGCCCACATTTGCGAAGCAAATAAAACTGCACAATGAGAGAAAACAAAAATCAAAGAGAGAATCGCAAAGAATTGCAGCTTCTCAAGTGCGAGCAATGGATTTCCGGATATTTTCAGGAATAGCCTTGATTTTTTCTCATGAAAATGCTATAATAGTAAATTATACATGAGAGCCGAAACGACTGCACAACAGGGCACTTTTCGGCAAATGGACAGCAGCAGTGAAAATTGCAGTTGTGATTTTATGCAGAAATGAGGGCATTCAATTCATGAAAAGTATGACTGGCTTTGGAAGAGGACAGTTCACAGCGGATGGCGTCGATATCTTAGCAGAAGTTCGTTCTGTCAATCATCGGTTCTTAGAGTGTACCGTTCGACTGCCAAGAGCGTACAGTTTTTTGGAAGAACCCATCAAGAAAGCCGTTCAGCAGGTTGCTACACGGGGAAAAGTAGAAGTCAATCTGACCATGCAGCTGCCGGAATCCGCAACCAATACCGTGGCAGTGAATGTAGAACTGGCAAACGCTTATTGTCAGGCATTGCAGGCAGCCAACGAAACCCTGCAATTACAGGACGACTTGACACTTTCCACCTTGTTGCGGCTGCCAGATGTCTGTACCGTACAGAAACAGCCAATGCAGGAAGAAGAAATCTGGAGCGACACCAAAATCGCTTTGGAACAGGCATTGCAGCGGTTTGTAGCGATGCGGGAAACCGAGGGCGAAAAGCTGCGGCAGGATGTGTTATCTCGCTTGCAGACCATCACTCAGCATTTGACGGTCGTGGAAGCAGAAGCTCCAACGATGCAGCAGAATTATTATGACCGGCTCTATCAGAAGTTGCAAACATTGCTGGAAGACCAGTCGATTGATGCCCAGCGTTTGGTGACGGAAGCAGCTGTTTTCTCCGAAAAGGTTGCCATTGATGAAGAAACCGTTCGGCTGCGGAGTCATTTGCAGCAGTGTGCCGATTTGCTGGAGGCAAAAGAACCAGTCGGCAGAAAGCTGGACTTCTTAGTACAGGAGATGAACCGAGAAGTCAATACCATCGGCTCGAAGGCACAAAATCTGTCGATTACACAGTTGGTTGTAGAGATGAAATCTGAAATCGAAAAGATTCGGGAACAGATTCAAAATATTGAATAATCAGAAAGGGTGATTTCATGCAGAAAGGGTTATTGTTGGTCGTTTCTGGTCCGTCCGGATGCGGAAAGGGAACGGTTTTGAAAGAAGTCATGCAGCAGCAGGACTTGTATTATTCCGTTTCCCTGACGACCCGTGCACCAAGACCGGGCGAGGTTGACGGCGTGCAGTATCATTTTGTTTCTAAAGAACAATTTGAAAAGATGATTGCACAGGATGAAGTGCTGGAACATGCAGAATTTTGCGGAAACTATTACGGAACGCCACGGGATGCGGTCGAAGCGATGCGGAACGAGGGCAAAAATGTCATTCTGGAAATTGAAGTACAGGGTGCTCAGCAGGTGATGCAGAAGTGTCCGGATGCCGTTTCGATTTTCATCGCACCGCCAAGCATGACCGAATTGGAAAAACGGCTGCGTGGTCGGGGTACAGAAGCAGAAGAAGTCATTCAAAAACGGCTTGCAACTGCAAGCGGTGAATTGAAAGATGCACCAAATTACAAATATTTGGTTGTTAACGACCAAGTAGAAACCGCTGCACAGGAAATCTTGACGATTCTGGCAGCAGAACAAATCCATCAAATCAATAAAGAAGAAAAAGTGAAAGAGGTATTAGAATCATGAGTATGTTAAGACCATCCTTAAATCAGTTAATGACCAAGAACGAAAGCTGCTATTCTGTTGTTGTCGGCATTGCCAAGCGGGCAAGAGAAATTGCCGATGAACTGTATGACCAGAAGAAGGAACTGAAAGAAAAGCCGGTACAGACTGCCGTTGATGAACTGGCAGCCGGAAAGTATCGCATCATCGAAAGCGAGGAACTGAATCATAATAACTAATGCAGCTCCAGAGTCGGCTTTTTTTCTGGGGGTTGCCGTTTGGGACACAACGTATGCCTTTGACCGATTGTTTACCTATCGGGCAGATGCACCCGTTGCAGTGGGCTGTCGGGTGCTTGTGCCCTTTGGAAGAGGCAACCGGGAACGGGTCGGCATGGTGTTGGAATGCCAAGAGCCGCCAGCAGCAGAAACCGCTGTAAAGCCAGTGCTTGCTGTTTTGGATGCGTTGCCAGTGCTCCAGGCAGAACAATTGGATTTGGTGTTCTGGCTGCGAGAAATGACGTTCTGCACGTATTGTGATGCCATTCGTACCATCTTGCCAGCTGGCATGCAATTGCAAATCGTTCAGAAAACGGTTTTGGTACAGCCCAAGCCAAATGTACAGCTTTCTGATGAGGAAGAGCGGTATTATCAAATTCTGAACACTGCTTCAACGCCAGCAGCCTTTCAGAAACGCCTGCATCATTCCTTAGCAGCGAATCTGCTGGAAAAGGGATTGTTGCAGCAGGTTTCCACTGCAAAATCTCGGGTACAGGAATCGAAAGTGAAACTGCTATCCCTCGCTGACCCTCTGCCGGAACGAAAGATGACACCGAAACAGCAAAGCTTAGTGAAGTTGTTGCAGGAGTGCGGAACGCTGCCGGAGAAAGAAGCCTGCCGCCGCTGCGGAATTACAAAAGCTGTAGTACAGTCAACAGAGAAAAACGGCTTGCTGGTATGCGAGATGCGTGTTGCAGAGCCGATTGCAGAGGATGTTCCCGTGACAGAATCGCTGGAGCAAGTTATTCTGACCGAAGAACAGGAATCCGTGATGGAGCAGGTGCTGCAAAAGGTATTGGCGGAAGAAACCGCTTATTTTCTTCTGCACGGCGTAACTGGCAGCGGAAAGACCCGTGTTTTTCAAAAGCTGATTGCAGAAACGCTCAAGCAGGGCAAACAGGCGATTCTGCTAGTGCCGGAAATTGCACTGACACCGCAGATTGTCGGGCAGTTTCAAAATCTGTTCGGAAATGCAGTCGTTGTCATGCATAGTGCCCTGACCGACCGTCAGAGACAAGATGCCTATCAGCGAATGCAGAATGGAACAGCAAAGATTGCGATTGGTACACGTAGTGCGGTGTTTGCTCCCGTGCAGAATCTGGGCATTTTGATTGTGGATGAAGAGGGCGAACGGACGTATAAATCCGAAAACGCTCCTCGCTATCATGCGGTTGCAGTCGCTCGGAAACGCTGCCAGACCCATCACTGTCCGCTGCTGCTGGCATCTGCAACGCCATCCATTGAAAGCTACTATTATGCCAAAAAAGGCATCTATACGCTGTTGGAACTGAAACAGCGGTATCGCAATATGCCACTGCCAGAAGTTACAGTTGTAGACATGAACCGGGAACGGCAGCTGGGCAATGGAACACCGTTCAGCAATGCTCTGATTGATGCGATGCAGGAAACGCTTTCGCATGGCAAACAAGTGTTGCTGCTGCTGAATCGGCGGGGTTATCATACCATGATTAGCTGTTGCTCCTGTAATGAGCCGGTTTACTGCCCCAATTGCAGCGTACCGATGACGTATCACAAAGTCAGCGACCAGCTGATGTGTCACTACTGTGGGCATATGCAGCCGATGCCGGAAACCTGTCCGCATTGCGGTGGGAATCAGTTCCGAAGAATGGGCTTTGGGACACAGCAGATGGAAGAACAGCTGCAATTGCTGTTCCCGAAAGCAAGGGTGCTCCGCATGGATGCGGACACAACTGGCTCTCGATATGCCTATGAGGAAAAGTTTGCAGCATTCCGCAACAAGGAATATGAAATTATGGTTGGTACGCAGATGATCGGAAAGGGACTGGATTTTCCAGATGTCACACTGGTGGGCGTGCTCTCTCTTGACCAAGCACTGTTTGCCGGCGATTTTCGCAGTTATGAGCGGACATTTTCCCTGATTACGCAGGTTGTCGGCAGAAGCGGACGGGGCGATACTGCCGGACGAGCCATTTTGCAGACGTTCTTGCCCAATCACTATGTCTTGCAGCTGGCAGCCCAGCAGAATTATCCGGTCTTTTATGAGCAGGAATATGCTATCCGGAAAACCATGCTGTTTCCGCCATTCTGTGACCTGTGTATACTGGGATTTGTCGGCGAAAAAGAAGAAACCGTTGCCGCTGCTGCTGCGGAGGCTGTCCGGCAGATTCAAGTCTATGTGAAAGAGCAGGCGTTTTCCTATCCGCTGTGGGTGCTGGGGGCAGTTCCCTGCCACTATGAACGGCTGAAAGGAAAATATCGGTATCGAGTCATTTTAAAATGTAAGAATACATCACCATATCGCACGCTGATTCGGGCTGTCTTGGAGGCAGTCACCGCACAGAAAGCATTTGCAAAGCTGTATCTGTATGCGGATATGAATGGCGATATTGGCGTATAATAGATAGAAGGAGATCAAGATTTTATGGCAATTCGTAGAATCCGAAAAGAGGGTGATCCGGTTTTACGCACGGTGTGTAAACCGGTAACACAATTTGATGAATCCCTGTGCCGTTTGCTGGACGATATGCAGGAAACCTTGAAAGATGCTGGCGGTGTTGGTCTGGCAGCACCGCAGGTTGGCATTCCGAAGCGGCTGTTTATTATGGACTTGGGTCTGCCGCAGATGATTGAAGCCATCAATCCGCAGATTCTCAAAGCCAGCGGAAAGCAGCACGTTGTAGAGGGCTGTCTTTCCTGTCCGGATACTTGGGGCTATGTTGACCGCCCGAAACGCTGCCGGATGCGGGCACAGAACCGCAAGGGCGAATGGTATGAAATGGCCTTTGCAGACTTGGGGGCACAGTGTGCATGCCACGAAAATGACCACTTAGACGGCCATTTGTTTGTGGATATTGTAACGGAATTTGTAGAACCAGACGAAGAAGAGGAATGAGGATTCATGAAGATTGTATTTATGGGAACGCCGGATTTTGCCGTTCCTTGTTTGCAGGCACTGCTGCAACAGGCATATGAAGTGGTCGGTGTCTTTACGCAGCCGGACAAGCCAAAGGGCAGAGGATACAAGATGATTCCGCCGCCGGTGAAAGCCGCTGCGGTAGAAGCAGGGCTGTCCGTGTATCAACCGCTTTCCCTGCGAAAGGGAGAAGAAGCAGAACAGGCGATGCAGACCTTGCAGGAATTAAACCCGGATGTCATTGTGGTGGTTGCCTATGGGCAGATTCTGCCGAAAGCCGTCTTGGATTTACCAAAGTACGGTTGTATCAATATTCACGGTTCACTGCTGCCAGCTTATCGGGGAGCAGCACCGATGCAGATGTGTCTATTGAATGGGGAAACAGAAACCGGAGTCACCTCCATGCAGATGGCAGAGGGCTTGGATACAGGCGATATGCTGGTAAAGGCAGCATTGCCGATTGGAGCAGATGAAACATTTGCTTCTCTGCATGACCGCCTTGCAGAACTGGGAGCATCCGTGTTGCTGGAAACACTGGAAAAGTTAGCAGCTGGAACATTACAGCCAGAACCGCAGGACGATGCAAAATCTTCCTATGCAGGCAGAATTACAAAGGAAATGTCTGCCCTGCACTTTGAACAGCCAGCAAATACCCTGCACAATATCATTCGGGGCATTACTGGTTTTACGACACTGGATGGAAAGCGACTGAAAGTCTATGCTTCTCACGTTGTCACCACTGCGATGCCGGAAGAATTGCCGTGCGGAGCGGTTGCTGATGCAGAAAAGCTGATTGTAAAATGTGGCGATGGCTTGGGCTTGCAGCTGCTGGAAGTACAGCCAGAGGGCAAAAAGCGGATGAAAGCCGCTGATTTTCTGCGGGGAAAATCCATTCCTTATGGAACGGTTCTCGGCAAAGTAGAACAAAAATAATTTCAAAATGGTTTTACCGGAAAGGAGCAGAAGCGTATGGGATATGGTTTATTGCTCATTGGATTTCTGATCTGTGCGATTGCCTCTTGGAATGTCAATGCAACCTTCAAACGGTATCAGAGTGTTAGCAATCGGCGAGGAATGACAGCAGCAGAGGCTGCCCGTCAGATTTTAAACGAAAACGGATTGCAATTCGTCCAGATTGAACGGGTCAGCGGAAGCCTGACGGACCACTACGACCCGAGAGCCAATGTCATCCGGCTTTCTGATTCTGTTTATGACTCTACATCAGTTGCAGCCATTGGCGTTGCAGCCCATGAATGCGGACATGCAGTACAACATGCGGTCGGATATACCCCGATTAAAATTCGGCAAGCCATCATTCCGGTTACGCAGTTTGGCTCGTATGCATGGTATTTTGTATTGGTCTTGGCTGATTCTCAGTTCTCGGCCGCTGGTTTATGGCGGTATTCTGCTGTTTTCTCTGATTGTGCTGTTTCAGTTTGTAACACTGCCTGTGGAATTTGATGCCAGCCATCGAGCACTCAAAACCTTGGATGCCTATCATATGCTGGATGATGACGAAATCGGCAGTGCCCGAAAGGTATTGACCGCAGCAGCAATGACGTATGTTGCTTCTCTGGTCAGCTCCATTTTACAACTGGTACGGCTGTTAGGCTTGGTAGATCGGAGAAAAGATTGATGCAGGGAAGAAAATTTGCAGTACAGTTATTAGACCAGACCGAGCAGGCAGGCAGCTACTCCAACCTGCTGTTGGATCATGCGTTGCATCAGGTCGAAATGGAGCAGAAAGAAAAAAATCTCTGCACCGTTTTATTTTATGGCGTACTGACTCGCCGGATTACACTGGATGCGATTTTAAAGAAGTATAGCAAAAAGTCCGTTGCAAAATTAGACCCGACTGTGCGGAATATTTTGCATGTGGGCTTGTATCAGTTGCTCTATCTGGATCACATCCCAGACCGTGCAGCGGTAGACGAAAGCGTAAAACTGACGAAACAGTGCCGAAAAGCAAGTGCAAGCGGGTTTGTCAATGCGGTTTTGCGGTCGTTTTTACGGGATGAAAAGCAGATTCCGCTGCCGAAACAGAAAAAACAGGCAATTTCCATTCAATATGCTGCATCGCTCTGGCTGGTGGACTTGCTCTTGAAACAGTATGGAGAAACAGAAACGATTGCGTTTCTGGAAAACGCCTTGCAGCCAGCTCCGCTGACCATTCGGCGGAATCCGCTGCTGGCAACGGAAGAACAGCTGCTGGAGGCACTTCAGGAACATCAGATTCAGAAACATCCGCTTGTTCCGGATGCCTATTTCTTAAAGGGCGGAAATCTCCGGAATCATCCGGCATTTCAAAAGGGCTGGTTTCATGTGCAGGATGCTGCCTCGCAGATTTGCTGTCGGGCAGTTGGAGCAAAGCCGGAAGAAACCGTGCTGGATGTCTGTGCAGCTCCGGGGGGAAAGACTTGTACCATTGCAGAGTATATGCAGGGAACAGGACAGATTTTAGCATTTGAATTGCAGCCGAAGCGAGTTCCGCTGATTGCAAAGGCAGCAGAACGGCTGCATTTGTCCAATATCACGGCTCAGCAGGGCGATGCAAGCGTATACAATCCGGCATTGCCGCAGGCTGACCGGGTGCTGTGCGATGTGCCTTGTTCTGGCGTGGGCGTGATTCGGCGAAAGCCGGAGATACGGTATAAAAATCCGGAGAGTTTTGCCGATTTGCCAGTCATTCAGGCGGCGATTTTAGAAACCGCATCCCGTTATGTGAAAGTGGGCGGAACGCTGCTGTATTCCACCTGTACGATTCGACAGGAGGAAAATGCAGACGTGGTGACGGCATTTTTAGCAAAGCACAGCGAATTTGTACCGCAGCCGGTTCTGCCGGAATGGGGCGGAAAATGGGCGGAATCTATGGTGACTCTGCTGCCGTCTGACTGTAACAGCGATGGGTTCTTCTTGGCAAAATTACAGCATGTGCAGGAAGGGTGACCGGAATGGAACAACAAGACATACTTTCTATGACTTTGCCGGAATTACAGGCAGCTGTACAGGAATTGGGCGAGCCGAAATTTCGGGCAAAACAGATTTTTAACTGGCTGCACCAGAAACGGGTGACTGATTTTTCTGAGATGACTACGTTATCTTTGCCATTTCGAGAACGATTGGCATCCGATTTTTGTATCAATCGGCTAAAAATTGCAAAAAGACTTGCATCTTCGGTCGATGATACGGTAAAATACTTATATGAACTGCCAGACGGTAACTATGTGGAAACCGTCTGTATGCAGTATCACCACGGCACAAGCCTGTGCATTTCCACACAGGTGGGCTGCCGGATGGGATGTCGGTTCTGTGCATCTGCCATTGCAGGATTCGTGCGGAACTTGACACCAGCAGAAATGCTCCTGCAAATTTATGAAACGGAACGAGCACAGAATTGCAAGATCTCCAGTTTGGTGCTGATGGGTATCGGCGAACCGCTGGATAACTTTGACAATGTACTGCGGTTTTTGCAGCTGCTTTCCGACCCGAACGGGTATGGCATGAGTTTGCGGCACGTTACCGTTTCTACCTGCGGCGTTGTGCCGAAGATTCTGGAGCTGGCAGAACAGCGGCTGGGGCTGACGCTATCTGTTTCCCTGCATTGCCCGAACGATGCCGGAAGAAGTGCCATTATGCCCATCAATCGTTCTTATCCGATTGATGTTCTGCTGGATGCCTGTCAGACCTATTTTGAAAAGACTGGAAGACGGGTCACGTTTGAGTATGCCGTGATGGAGCAGGTCAACAGTGCGGAGCAGGATGCAGCAGCACTGGCAGAACGCTTGAAAGGGCTGCATGCTCATGTCAACTTGATTCCCATCAATCCAGTCAAGGAGCGGAATTTTCACACCTTAAAAAAGACGGTTTTGCAATTTCAAAAGACCTTAGAACGATATGGAATCCCTGCAACCATTCGGCGAACATTGGGCAGTGACATTGAAGCTGCCTGCGGTCAACTGCGACGGGATGCCATTCAACAAACATAAACAGAAGAAACAGGGGGGAATGCATTGAATTTTGCAACTGCAACACATATTGGTTATGTGAGAGAGGAAAATCAGGACTGTGTCGAAATCCGGACGTTTCCAGATGGCGTTCTGGCACTGGTTTGTGACGGAATGGGCGGAGAACGCTCCGGAAAAGAAGCCAGTACCCGTGCAACTGAAATTTTTCTGGAATGCATGGAGGAACGCTGTCAAGAGCCGATGCAGACCTATGAAATCCGAAATGCGATGATGGCAGCGGTGTCTGCCGCCAACAGTGTCATCTATACTGCCGCAAAGCTGAACTATCAGAATTTTGGCATGGGAACGACTTGCGTGGCTGCGTTCTGGAATCAAGAGGGCGTGACCATTGTCAATGTCGGGGATAGCCGTGCGTATTACTATGCAGATGGTGTTTTGCAGCCGATTACCATTGACCATACACTGGTCAATTTTCTGCTGTTTTCCGGAAAAATCAAAGAAGAGGAATTGGAAACCCATCCCATGAAGCACATGCTGATTCGAGCAGTTGGTGTCGAAAAAACGGTGGAAGCAGATGATTTCTTTTTGCCCTATACGGACGGCATGAAAATCCTGCTCTGTTCGGACGGACTGCATGGATTCTGTACCGAGGAAGAGATGCAGGAAATCTTGCAGCAGGAAAAGCCTGCACAGGAATTGGCGGATGAACTGCTGCAGCTGGCGTTGGAGAAAGGCGGCAGGGATAACATCGCAATTGCAATCATTACAGATTAACATCATCGGAGGGAGCGTATGGATAATTATATCGGCAAACGGCTGGACGGTCGCTATGAAATTACAGAGCTGATCGGTCAGGGCGGTATGGCAAATGTGTATAAGGCAACAGATGTGCTGGATAATCGAATTGTTGCCGTGAAAATCCTGAAACGGGAATTTTCAGAGAGTGATGAATTTCTGCGGCGATTCCGGAATGAATCCAAGGCAATTGCCGTTCTTTCTCATCCCAACATTGTCAAGATTTATGATATGGGATTCTCGGAGAAGCTGCAATATATCGTCATGGAATATATTGACGGCATCACCTTAAAAGAATACATCGACAGCGAACGGGTTCTGAACTGGAAAGATGCGGTGCATTTTATTATTCAGATTTTGCGGGCATTACAGCACGCCCATAACCGTGGAATCGTTCATCGGGACATCAAGCCGCAAAATATCATGTTGCTGACAGACGGAACGATTAAAGTCATGGACTTCGGAATCGCCAAGTTTGCACGGGAAGAAAGCATGACTGCAACCGATCAGGCAATCGGAACGGTACACTACATCAGTCCGGAGCAGGCAAGAGGGGACGTGACGGATGAAAAGAGCGATATTTATTCCGTTGGTGTCATGTTTTATGAGATGCTGACCGGACAAAAGCCGTTTGATACCGATAATCCGGTTTCCATTGCCGTGATGCATATCAAAAATATTCCAGTTCGGCCAAGAGATATTAACCCGAATATTCCTTCCGGTCTGGAAGAAATCATCATGCATGCGATGGAAAAAGACGCTGAAAACCGCTATCAGACTGCCTCCGATATGATTCGGGATATTGAAGCCTTCAAGCAGAACAACCAAATTATTTTCGGCTATTACAGTGTGCCGCTGGTACAGCAGCGAGCAGCGGAGAACGGTAGAATGCAATACGGTATGCCGCCGCAACAGTCGGTTGCACCGATGCAGCCGCAGCAGCCGGAATATCTGCCGGAAGAACCGGATGAGGATGGAGATGACTATGATGAACCGGATGATTATGATGAACCAGAGCCAAAACAAAAGTCACTGGTTGTTCCGATTCTGACAGCCGTCACAGTGGTCGTCATTGTTGTGGCAGCAGTCTTTATTGTTGCCCTGCTGACGAATCCAAACTTGCTGCGGAAGTCGGTGGAAGTGCCGAATCTGATTGGTATGACCTATGATGATGCGGTCAAGAACTATGATAAGGACATTGTGCTCAGTGTTGAAGAAGAAGATTACAACGATGACTATGCAGCTGGCACGATTTATAAGCAGAGTGAAGATGCTGGAACAAGAGTTGACCGAGGCGATAACAACAAAATCCGCATTGCGGTTGCGGTCAGCAAAGGGACACAGATGATTACCGTTCCGGAAGTCAAGGGCTATTCTGAGGCAGAAGCAAAGAATATGCTGACGGATTTGGGCTTCCAGGTACACGAAATTCAAGAGGCCAGCAGCTCTGATGATGGCATTGAAAAAGGAAATTGCATCCGAACTGACCCTGCATATGGTACAGAATTGAAGGTCGGCAGCAACATTGACCTGTATGTCAGCACGGGTATTGCCATTGATGAAATCACCGTTCCGCAGTTTGTCGGCATGACACAGGCAGATGCAGAAACAGAATGTGCACGGATCAACCTGAAGATTGCAAGCGTGGAAGAAGTCGATTCCGATAAGCCAAAGGGCGAAATCGTAGAACAGAGCTTGGAGGCATATAGTGCTGTCAATGCTGGTTCGGATATCAGCTTTAAAATCAGTAACGGCAATGCTCCAGAAGGAGAAATTAACTATGGTATCACAGAAAGTTACAATCAACAACCCACAGGGACTTCACATGAGACCGGCAGGAGTATTCGCTAAAGGAATGGCTAAGTTTGATAGCGATGTTACAATCAATTTCAACGGAAAAGCAACGAATGGTAAGAGCCTTCTTAACA
>OIBK01000872.1_pt1 | contig 11660 bp, 13 predicted proteins | sample 1581021 | NCBI WGS metagenome assembly OIBK01 (sample SAMEA3882554, study PRJEB24775) | human gut metagenome | biome: human-associated habitat; feature: intestine environment; material: feces | place: Netherlands | collected 2009/2010
TTCCTGATTTTACAACAGCCGCCAGTTCATTTCCGTTTTCATCAGTATAATATGAAGCTGAGAAATCATACACTTCATCAACTGTATCAGATATAGCAATCCCGCTTATCACACAATCAAAAGCGCTGGTGTCAAGCTCGGCATATATTCCAGTATACTTCATCTTTATAAATCTTACATCAAGAAAAGTCAACTCACCAATCGCCTTGGCAAGGTCAATCTCAAAACCCTCAACCTTCCCGTCCTCATCCTCTGTTATATAAGGACTTGACGATATTCCTACGAGCAGCACACCGTCCTCTATGGTAGTTCCGCTCTTAACCTCAACCTCCGCCGTAGAAGCCTCGGTACTCTCCGGCCGGACATCCGTTTTCTTTGAGCAGCCCGTAAGAACCATGAGACACAAACCAAGCATTACTATATATTTAAAATATTTTCTCATCTCAACCTACTCTGAGACGGAATTTCTGAATTTCCTTTTCGGTGCTAACTCGTTCAATCTCAGCACCAAGGCTGCGGAGCTTGTCTTCAAAACACTCATATCCACGCTGAATATAGACAATATCATCGACAACGGTGACACCTTCTGCTGCCAGTCCGGCGATCACCAGTGCTGCTCCGGCTCTCAGATCCGGTGCACTGACTCTTGCTCCTGTAAACCCATCGGTTCCGTAGATAATAGCAGAATTGCCTTCTACTTTAATCGTCGCACCCATTCTGGTAAGCTCGTCCACATATTTGAAACGATTCTCAAAAATGCTCTCTGTCACGATACTGGTACCGTGTGCCAGAGCCAGGGCAACTACGATCTGCGGCTGCATGTCGGTCGGATACCCCGGATACGGCAGTGTCTTGACGTTTGTGCTATTTAAACGTTTGGATGCTACCACACGCACAGCATCGTCAAATTCTTCTACCTCACAGCCGATCTCGACAAGCTTTGCTGTCGTTGCTTCCAGATGTTTCGGGATGACATTTTTAACCATGACATCGCCTCTGGTCGCTGCTGCTGCAAACATAAAGGTTCCGGCTTCGATCTGGTCAGGAATAATGGAATACTCTGCCCTGTGAAGCTTCTGAACGCCGCAGATACGGATCACATCGGTACCGGCACCTTTGATATTGGCACCCATGCTGTTCAGGAAGTTCGCCACATCGACAACGTGCGGCTCACGTGCTGAATTCTCAATGATCGTGTATCCCTCTGCCATAGATGCTGCCATCATGATGTTGATCGTCGCACCTACGGAAACCATATCTAAATAAATATGTGTTCCTTTCAGCTTTTCTGCCTCTGCAACGATGGAACCGTTTCGGATGCTCGTTGTCGCTCCCAGTGCTTTGAATCCTTTCAGATGCAGGTCGATCGGTCTGCTGCCGATGTTGCATCCGCCCGGAAGCGGTACTTCTGCTCTTTTATATTTTCCAAGAAGTGCTCCCAACAGATAGTAGGAAGCTCTGATTTTCTTAATAAACTCGTAATCTACACTTACCTGACCGATCATAGAACCATTGATAGCCACTTTATGACGGCTGATCCTGTCAACTCTGGCTCCGATCACACTGATCGCCTCGAGCAGGACATTGATATCCTGGACATCCGGAAGATTATCGATTACCACGGTCTCATCTGTCATAATCGCCGCTGCCAAAATACCAAGTGCCGCATTTTTCGCTCCGCCGATTTCAACTTCGCCCACCAGGGGATTGCCGCCTTTAATTACATACTGTTCCATAGACACCTCTATTATTAAAATATACTCTCTATCTCTGATGCATCCGTTACCGCTCTGCATCATTATCATCATTTTTTAAATTGCTTTTTTTACTTTTTAACGAAATTCTGTAAACGTCCGGAAATGACGTAAACACCTGCGAATATGTGCCGAGGACAAAAAGCGATTCCCCTAACATCATAATTTTTATTATACCACAAACTTGGTGTTTGTAAACAAAAATTAAGATTTCAGTAAAAAGCAACGAAGATACATTTCAGGAACCGTGGATTTTAGCTATATTCTCCGTAACATTCTTGTAACAACCGCTATTTTCTGCTCTGATATCGCAAAACCACCTGTTCCATGGTCTCTTCCACGCTCATGTTCGTTTCATCGACGGTGATATCAGCATATTTTTCATAAAGTGGAATGCGTTCTTCATAAAGACTCTGCAAGGTCTGGCCTTCCTGAAGTGCGACACCTCTGCACCGCAGGTCACCGAGTCGCTCCTCCAGCTCCTCGCAGGTCAGTTTCAGATAAACGACCGTTCCGATCTCTTTTAAATGCTGCATCGCAGAATCTCTGTATACAACACTTCCGCCGGTTGCGACCACGCATCTTTCTGCCTCAATGGAAGCATTGACGCGTGCTTCAATATCAAGAAATCCTTCCGTACCAAATTCTTCGATCAGTTCCGGAAGCCTCTTTCCTTCCTGACTCTGGATCTCCAGGTCGGAATCAATAAAACGATATCCCAGTACTTTTGCAAGCACAACACCAACGGTGCTTTTTCCTGAACCCGGCATGCCGATCAGGATGACATTTTTTAAACTCTTCATTTCTTACCACCTGCCTGTTTTTTCATAACTGTATCACAGCAGATATGGTTTGTAAAGATTGCTTCTTAATGGCACATATTTTTTCCCTTCTGCACGTACACTGTAAAAAACAGTTCAGGTATCTGCCTATGTCCTCCTTTCTTTCCAGACTTCGCAGGCACAAACTTCTGCTTGCTTTTCTTCCTGCTCTTATCTTTCTCTTTTGTTCTGTTTTTTATTATGAAATCAATCATTCTTTTGTCGCTTTCTGTGATACGGTCTTTCGAAATGAAATTACAGAAAATACTTTAAATCTGCACTATACACTGGAAAACCCGGAAATTTTAAATCTTTCTGATCCGGATGTTTCGTTTGGTTCCATGAACCCGGAAGTTCTCGCAGATTCTTTTTCACAGCAGAATATTTATCTGGAAAAACTTTTCAAGTTTCCCAAAGACTGGCTTTCCACAAAAAACCGTCTCACTTATGATATTTTAACAAGTGCTTTTTCGTTACAGGCAGAGGGTGAAAAATACCTGCTTTACGATGAGCCGCTCGGTCCGTCTCTCGGCACACAGGCACAGCTGCCGGTTCTGCTTGCAGAATACAGTTTTCATAATAAAAAAGATATTGAAACGTATCTGGCTCTTCTTTCCGGGCTTCCGGAATACTATGACAGCATTCTGCAGTTTGAATGTGCCAAATCAGCTGCCGGACTTTTCATGGATGCTTCTGTCGCTCAGGGCGTGATCGACCAGTGCGATGCTTTTCTTAAGACCGGCGATCAGAATATTTTGTTTACCACTTTTGACAGCCGCATCGCCTCTCTTGATTTTTTAAATGAAACCGAAAAAGAGAAATACTGCTCTTTGAATCGGAAAGCCCTTGCTTCCTATGTTATCCCGACTTACCGGAAACTTTCCAAAGGGATTTCTGCGTTAAAAGACAGCAGCAAAAACGCTCTCGGTCTTTGTTATCTTCCGGATGGCAAAAATTATTATGCTTATCTTGTCAAAGACACGACCGGCTGTTATGACAGCGTGGAAACGATTTTTAAAAGAATCCAGTCACAGCTCGTAAAAGATATCCACACGCTGCGTCAGATCGCACAGAAAAATCCACAATTATTTTCCGATTCCGGGGATGAAACGCTGAAAACGGTGAATGATCAGATTTCTTCTGATCCAAAGGCGATTCTGAATGATCTGAAACGGAAAATGGCAGAGGATTTTCCGGAAATCGCGGACGTGACATACGAAGTCAAATACGTTGAAAAAGCTCTGGAAGATTATTTAAGCCCGGCTTTTTATCTGACCGCACCGCTCGACAACCGCAACCAGAATGTCATCTACATAAATCCGAAAATCGGTTACCGTGGACTGGATCTCTATTCAACACTTGCACACGAAGGTTATCCGGGCCATCTGTACCAGACGATTTTCTCGAACGACTCCGGTATCCGCCCTGTCCGCAGTCTGACAAATTTCGGTGGTTATGTGGAAGGCTGGGCAACCTACGTGGAAATGCAGTCATTTTCTTACGGATGTTCTGATACTATCATTGCCGAAATCTATCGCCTGAACCGTTCTTTAAACCTCGGCATCTCTTCTTTTCTTGATATTCTGATCCATTATTATGGATATGACCGCTCGCAGACGGCAAAGGTTCTTTCGCAGTTTGGATTAAATGGAGAAGGGACTGCCGATGCCTTTTTCAACACCATTTTGGAGGCTCCTGCAAACTATCTGAAATACTATGTTGGCTATCTTTGTTTTGAAGATTTAAAACAGGCAGCCCTGAAAAAAGAAGGTGCTTCTTTTTCTTTGAAAAATTTCCATAAAAAAATACTGGAAACAGGTCCTTGTCCATTTCCAGTATTGTATAAATACGTTCTGCAAAAATCATAATAAATTTTGCGGTTATTTGCATGATGCCAGGGTCTAAAGGTCAAAATGTCGTTTACTGCTGATACTGCTCAAAAAAGCCGATCAGATTGGTGAGTGCCTGTGCCAGCACTTCTTCTTCCTGTTCACTCATATTTGCAATCGTCGCCTTGATCATTTTGTCGTGAAAGAGGCGATGATGCTCATATGCTCTCCGACCTTTTTCGGTAAGAGAAATCAGCACGACCCTTCGGTCTTTTTACAAGATTGTTAACCGCAATCGTCAGCGTTCCGACCGTAACAGAAAGTTTTTTGGCTACGAAAGACATATTTCGCGGTTCATCAATGCCGATTGCCTCGATGATATGCATATCGTTATTGGAGATCTCGCTGAATTCCCCCGTCCGGATCGCTTTTTCTTCCAGTGTCATAATATCATGGAATAATCGAACCAGAACATTATTTAACGTGTCGTATGTCGTACTCACAGCTTTCCTCCTTCTGCTTTTCAGGCTTTGTCTCTGTCAACTAATTCCCGGTAGACATCTCTTTTTCCGACTCCGCGGTCTTTTGCTACCTGTTTCATCGCTTCTTTTTTATCCATGCCCTGATCCAGGTATTTCTGCATATGTTCTTCGATGTCCATCTCTTTCCAGGCTGCCTGACTCTCCTCTTTCATCTGCTGCCGGCTTCTGCCCTCGAGCACCAGTACACATTCGCCTCGCGGTGCTTCCGCTTCATAGTACGCCACTGCCTCTGAAAGTGTCGTGGTGAATGCTGTCTCATGCTTTTTCGTCAGTTCCCGCAGAACCGTCATTCTGCGGTCGCCAAGTGTTTCCAGAAGTTCTTTTAAGGTACGCACCAGCCTGTGCGGTGCTTCGTAAATGATGATCGTCCTGGTCTCGTCTTTTAATTCTTCCAGAACTTCCTGTTTTTCTTTTTTATCCGATGGAAGAAATGCCTCAAAACAGAAACGTCTGGTGGATAATCCGGAAAGTGTCAGTGCCGTCACGCAGGCACAGGCTCCCGGAAGGGAAGTCACCTCAACACCGTTTTCATAGCACAGACGCACCAGATCTTCACCGGCATCGGTAATCAGGGCGATGTCTTTCCCTTTTTTCATTTCTTCTATTAAAACATAGGCTTTTTCGATTTTATTGTATTCGTGATAACTCGTCAGCGGAGTATGGATATCAAAATGATTTAAAAGCCGGATGCTGTTTCTGGTATCCTCCGCCGCGATCAGATCAACCTCCTGAAGCACTCGCAGAACACGCATCGTAATGTCTTCCAGATTTCCGATCGGAGTTGCACATAGATACAGTTTTCCCTGATTTTCGCTCATATATTTCTCACCTTTCCGAATGCTCTTTGACCCTGGCATCATTGTATCCGTAAATATCATAAATCTGCTTTGTATACACGCCCGGTTTCTCATACACGATCAGCGGCGGCTCACAGGTGATCCTTGATTTTGCACCTTTCATGGCTTCGATCAGGACCATGTTCGGTTCTTTATCGATATACGGATGCACCATCTGCATTCTCTTTGGCTCAAGTCCGTACTTCACAAGCAGATAAAAAATCTCCGCCAGCCGGAACGGTCGATGTACCAGATAAAACTTTCCGCTGTTTTTCAGAAGTTTTGCTGTCTGGACGATGATGTCCTCCAGCGTGCAGTAGACTTCATGCCTTGCGATCATTTTTGCATTATCCGGATTGACCAGACCGTGATGCTCGATCATATACGGCGGATTACTTGTGACTACATGAAAAGAAGCCGAAGCAAACAATGTCCCGGCCTCCTTGATATCGCCTTCTACAATAGAGATTCGCTCTTCCAGATGATTATACCGAATGCTTCGCATCGCCATATCCGCACTCTCATGCTGTATCTCAAGACCGGTAAAATGTCCGGCTTTTGTCTTTGCCGCCATCAGGATCGGGATAACTCCGGTCCCGGTACCAATATCCAGAACGTTATCACCCGGCTTTGCCTTTGCGAATCCGGAAAGCAAAACCGCATCCATTCCAAAACAGAATTTTTTCGGATTCTGGATGATATGGTACCCGCTTCTCTGCAGATCATCCAGTCTCTCATCCGGATACAGTTTAATTGTCATTTAGTTTTGATTTTCCTTCCTTTTTCTCCATTGCTTCGAGTTTCTTCAGCTCTTTTTCTTCCTGTTTCCCTGCCCCGCCGTTTTTTTCTTTTCTTCTGCGAGGTTTGAACTTGAGCTGTTTGACATCGTATTCACGGATCTCTTTTTCGTCCCCGACTTCCACAACCACTTTTACGGTCTGACGAAGCACGTTGACACTGTGTACTTCTCCTTTTAAACCGTCCTCAGTCGTCACCGTATCATTGACTGCCGGCAGACGGCTGTTCAGATACTCGTAAGTCTCCTCTTCATTTTTCAGGCAGCACATCAGTCTTCCGCAGACACCGGAGATCTTGGTCGGATTCAGTGAAAGATTCTGCTCTTTTGCCATCTTGATCGAAACCGGTGCGAACTCAGATAAGAATGTATGGCAGCAAAGCGGTCTTCCGCAGATGCCGATACCTCCAAGCAGTTTTGTCTCATCCCGCACACCGATCTGACGAAGCTCGATACGTGTCTTAAATACGGATGCCAGATCTTTTACCAGATCACGGAAATCGATTCTGCCGTCCGCCGTGAAATAAAACAGGACTTTGTTGTTATCAAACGTATATTCTGCATCGATCAGCTTCATATCCAGCTTATGTTTGCGGATCTTCTCGGCACAGATACGCATAGCATCCTTTTCCTTTGCCAAATTGCGTTCTACTCTTGCATCGTCATCCGGTGTTGCGATACGCATAACGGCTTTCAGCGGCTGAACTACTTCGTCATCCGGAATCTCCTTTGGATTGGCTACGACGCTGCCGTATTCGATTCCTCTTGCTGTCTCAACGATCACATGGTCTCCCTTTTTGATCGGCAGTTTTTTCGGATCAAAGTAATAAATCTTCCCGGCCGTGCGAAAACGGACACCAACAATTTTTATCATTATACCAAATTCTCCTTTATAAGAAGAAACAGCAGTTCCATGGTCAGATCAAAATTAACGTTTGCATTCAGACGCGTTTTCGCTGTCTGGAGTCCCCGCAGAATATTTTCGATACCTTCGTAGGAACTTTTATTGATCTGATCGGTGATCACATTCAGCTCATCTTTAAAAATAAGCCCATTGCTGTCTCTTGTCGCTTTAAAATACAGGATGTCACGATACCACACCGCCAGAAAATCCAGATAATCCTGAATATCAATCTTAAATTCGGATACGGATTTCACCGTTGCGATAATATCGTTGATCTCCATCTTAGATACATTTTTCAGCAGATGAAGTGCTGAATTTTTGATTTCATTAAAGCTGTCCGATGTTGCCAGCTGTACGGCTTTTCCGATATTGCCCTGTGCAAATGCCACGCAGACATCCGCCTCATAATCCGGCACCTGTACATGCTCCATCAGATACTGCTTGACTTTATCGTCTGCGACCGGTTTCAAAGAAAGCATAACGCATCTTGATAAGATGGTCGGCAGAAGTGCTGATGCATTGTTTGCAAGCAGCAGAATCACTGCATATGCAGGCGGCTCCTCGATTGTCTTCAGAAGTGCATTCTGTGCAGCCGCTGTCATTTTCTCCGCATCCGGCACAATATAAATTTTATATTTTCCACTGTATGGCTTGATCAATACATCGTTCACAATCTGTGTTCTCACATCATCCACGCTGATGCTGTTTGGCTTTTCGTGCATCAGATGTATGATGTCAGGATGGTTGCCGCTCTGTGCCTGTACACAAGAATGGCAGCTGCCACAAGGCTCTGTGCCTCCCTTTTCACACTGCAGTGTTTCCGCAAAAACATCTGCCAACAGCTTTTTGCCGCATCCCTTTTCTCCACTCAATATATACGCATGGGACACCTTCCCAAGTTTCATCGCACTTTTCAGATGCGTAACAATCTGCTCATGTCCTACGATTTCCTCAAATCCAGGCATATGCTCACCCCTCTCTGATTTTATCATTCGTATACCCAATGATTTTCTATTATATCATAAATAAGCGGCTTTACCTAGAGTTTTTTCTTTACGATACATTTCTTTTTGAAAAAAGATACCTGTAAACGACTGACCAGTTTTATTATGTAAGATTATATCCTGATGAGAATTTACAGATGTGGATAGATGCAGAAGATTCACTGGAAATCAAAAAAAGCAGCGTGAATACCTGCTTTTAATGTGGAAAGTTCAGAGCGTCATTCTAAAACCCGTATTCCATAAAGAAAATTGCTATTTTATCTAACTTTCCTTCATTATATTCTGCAAAATCCAAATAATATTTTGGAATACTTACCGCTTGCATTTCTTTTTTATATAACCATTGTCTTGTTTTGGCTTCCGGAGCAAAAATAACTGCTTGATTTTCACTGGAAAAAATCTCATTATAAGTACATGCTGAACGATCCAAAACACACTTCCAATCCATATTCTTATCCTGAAAATATCGATTTAGTTGATTCGAAAATTTCTTTGCTTTTTGCATATAAATGACATTCACAATTGGATTATAATGTTCTCCCTCTATTACAGGAATTTCCCATACTAAACAACACGTTTTCATTTATAGATCCCTCCTTGCCAGATTTTATGTTTTCATTATAGCGGAAGCACTATAAAATCCTGATTTTATACACTGCTTACTCCGCAAAGTAAAGCGGACATTCACAATCCGCTTCGCTACTTGCTCATGAACGCAGTCGCTTAGTGCTTTGCACACTTGAAGCGGGGGAATGCTTCTCTGCGTCCAAATCGAAGTCACTCATGGCTTTATACATTATTTACTCTGAAAAATAAATTCTGTAATCTTCTCAACACACTTTTGCAGTTCTTTATTCTGAAAACGCTTTTTTATTCCTGCCTTCTCCAGGTTTTCTTCCGAAAAATCAGCACTGTCTGCCAGAAAACGCCGACACATCTCATCATAATTCGGCTTTATCTGACTGCGTTCCCGATCCAAGGCCCTTGCCAGACGCATCCCGTCCTCAACCTCGACATAAATCGGCACAATTCGTTCTGCCCCATAATAATCCCGCAGTTTTTCATAGGAAACCAATGTTCCGATTGCCAGATAATCTTTTGTATCCAGATCTGTTTGCTCATCGTCTACCGTAAAATATTTCCAGACTCCGCCAACGACCTGATATGCCCGCAGCTCAATCACCTTCCCGGCATCCTGAAGCTCTGAAAGCCTTTTTTCATCCACAAAATGATACTGCACACCATCCGTCTCATTCGCTCTTGCCGGCCTTGTCGTATACAGTACGATCTGGTGCAGATTTAATTCCTTTTTTTTCAATATTTCCTTAAAAATCGTGTCTTTTCCCGATGAACTTTTGCCCATCATATAAAATATTTTTCCCATGTTTTTCCTTACTTGTTTCCAAGAATACTTCTGATATTCTTGTTGTTCACCGCCTGCAGGCGGGAATCTCCTCACGTCTGATATAACAATGCCCCGAACAGTTGAGGGCATTCTGTTTCATAATCTCATATCTGATACTAACATTAATCCCATTTCCATTCAAGGCATTCCTCGTTTTGCTTTACTGTTCCAAACTCATATCTTCCGGTAACTCCGTAAGTCTTCTGGCTTCTTCTTCACCGAAACCTTCCCTGCACAAATTTTTATATACCAGCATTTTCCCTTTTATTTCTCCTTCCATTTTTCCTTCACTTCTTCCAATTTCTATTCCTTTTGCAATTCCCATTTTCTCCAGTCTTTCTGCTACATCACACATACTCCGGACTCCTTTCTTTTTCCTGAAAATTTCCTCATAGCGTCTGTCTCCCGTCATAACCTTTAAAAGCTTCAGCACTTCATCCACATGCCTGATCTCTGTTGGATCATCCGGGATATAATCTCTGTTTTTTCTTTTCTGTACAAAAAAATTCGCCACTACTTTGAAGTCACTGTGGAAGCGACTGATCTGCTCTTCTGTCAGCCATGCAACCTCAAAAACATGCATCTGGTAATCATTTACATACATATCCAGACATCTTGGGATTTCCATCAGTTCTTTGATCTTTTTTCTGCTGCTCCAGTGCCTGTCTGTCCCGAAATACAATACAATTGTCACCACCGGCAACATTTTTCTTCTTTCCTGCTGTAACTGATTCCGGTATGCCGCCCCATCGTATCCAATGATGCGAAACGGCATATGCTTCTCCACCTTGCTCTGGTTCTCAATCCCACAGATTGCCAGTTCTACCTTTTCCTCTTTCCAGTATTTTGCAATATCACGCTCCAGTTCGTGAACCTTGTCATCCTCTGCTTTGTACTGTGCATGAACGGTTGTATTTTCCAGAGCTTCCGGTTTGATTTCCTGAACTCCATCAAATAGTAAGCCATTTATGATATCCGCAAACACATCATTATGATCTTCCAGAATTTTTTCTGTAATGTCCTTTTCTCCCATAGGCTTCGCTCCTTTTCTTTTGTTTTTGGCACGAAGCTGCTAAGACTGAAATGCTGCTGTTTGCTACCGCTTCGCGCAGGTCTTTAATGTTTGGATTTTCCTGCCGAATGGCATAGAATATCGAATAAGATTTGATGTGTTGATTTTGTTTGTGTTTATTATACTTGTGTATGTGATACGTGTCAACCTTTTTGTTTCTTTTCTTAAAAACATCCAAATTAAAAGTTACCTCTTTTCCACAGCAAAAGACACGAAAAAGCATTTGTTCTTCTTCGTGTCTTTTCGCTTTACATATCTTTCTTTTTTCTCTTCCTGATGCCTTGCTTTCACAAAGCTGCTTCTTGCAGTTTGGGGATACAAGAAGCCAAATTAGTATGAATGAATTGCTTGTTATTCAGCTTTTTTATTATAACAAAGTTTCTCTGCGTTTTCAATAGTTTTCCGGCAATATTTTCCCTTCTTTTTCGTGTTTTTTTCTGTTTTTTCTACTTGATGCTCTCCTGCTATGATTTTTGGCTATACCGTATTTCAGATGTACAGAGTTTCAAGATAAAATAATCCCTGTAATCATCTTTTTGTTTAGATATTTTTCACGGTTGCGATATCGATCAGGGTCAGTTTCTTGATATCGGTGTTCTCCAGGCTGGTCACGAGTGCCCTGGCAGTATCCATGGCGGTCAGGACGTTAACGCCTGTCTCGATGGCTGTCCTGCGGATGAGGAATCCGTCTCTGGAG
>OIBK01000876.1_pt1 | contig 11603 bp, 8 predicted proteins | sample 1581021 | NCBI WGS metagenome assembly OIBK01 (sample SAMEA3882554, study PRJEB24775) | human gut metagenome | biome: human-associated habitat; feature: intestine environment; material: feces | place: Netherlands | collected 2009/2010
TGTGTATAATCAAATTGAAACTATTGATGAAACCATTGATAATGAGGATAAAACAGGCAGAACAGATTTTAGAGATGTTACAATGGTAACTATTGATGGTGAAGATGCAAAGGACCTTGATGATGCTGTTTCTGTTGAAAAGCTTGAAAATGGAAATTATAAATTAGGCGTATATATTGCTGATGTATCTCATTATGTTAAGGAAAAATCTCCTCTTGATAAAGAGGCATACAAGAGAGGTACTAGTGTTTATCTTGTAGATAGAGTTATACCAATGTTGCCACATAAACTTTCTAATGGTATTTGTTCTCTTAATGCTGGCGAAGATAGATTTAGTCTTTGCTGTATTATGGAAATTAATAACAAGGGTGATATTGTGGCTCACGATATAAAAAAGGCAATTATTAATCATAATAAATATCAAATTGATGAAAATTTAAATGAAACATTAGAACAGGTATTCCGCAATATTGAAGAATCAGCCAAGGGAAGTGAATCAGAAAGTGATTTTGAAGGCTTGTTTGACGATTATGATGTGAATAATAACAAATTAGGGTCAACAGTAGCAAAAAGAAATGAAAAGTTAGTAAAGTTATTAAATGGTGTAGGTGAAATGAATCTTGGAGATGTAAAAGAACATTCTATAGATACATTTGGAGATGCCTATGAATATTTAATGACAATGTATGCATCCAATGCAGGAAAATCAGGTGGAGAATTTTTTACACCAGCAGATGTTTCAGAATTATTAACAAGGCTTGGAACTGTAGGGAAAACAGAAATTAATAAAGTATATGATCCAGCATGCGGAAGTGGATCATTACTATTAAAAGCAGAGAAAGTTCTTGGAAAAGAAGCAATTAGAAATGGATTCTATGGACAAGAAATTAACATTACGACATACAACTTATGTCGAATCAATATGTTTTTACATGATATAGAATTTGATAAATTTAATATTGCTTGCGAGGACACACTAACAAGCCCTCAACATTGGGATGATGAACCATTCGAATTGATTGTTTCCAATCCACCATATTCAATTAAATGGGCAGGGAAAGATGATTCACTGTTGATTAATGATCCTCGTTTTGCACCAGCTGGGGTTTTGGCACCAAAAGGAAAAGCAGATATGGCTTTTATTATGCATAGTTTATCATGGCTGGCAGCAAATGGAACAGCAGCGATTGTTTGTTTTCCAGGAATTATGTATCGTGGCGGAGCAGAACAGAAGATTCGAAAATATTTGGTGGAAAATAATTATGTAGATTGTATTATTCAGTTGCCAGGTAATTTGTTTTTTGGAACTTCCATTGCAACCTGTATTATGGTCATGAAGAAAAATAAGACAGATAATGATGTATTATTTATTGATGCGACAAAGGAATGTATCAAAGTTACAAATAATAATAAATTGACAGAAGAAAATATTGATCGGATTGTAAGTGTCTTTACAAAGCGAGAAGAAGTAAAACATTTGGCATATGTAGCAGCATGTGAGGAAATAGCTGAGAATGATTATAATTTATCAGTGTCTACATATGTTGAACCTGAAGATACGAGAGAAAAAATAGATATTGTGAAATTGAATGCAGAAATTAAAGAAATAGTAGTTCGTGAACAGGTACTTCGTGATGAAATTGATAAAATCATTGCAGAAATCGAGGTGGATGCATGAGTAGGTTAGATGAACTAATTGCAAAATTTTGTCCTAATGGTGTGAAGTATAGAGAATTAAAGGATATATTGATAATCAAAAATGGTAAAGATTATAAGAATCTTACAGAAGGTAAATATCCTGTATATGGCTCAGGTGGAATTATGACATATGTGTCAAGTTATGTATATGACAAACCATCCGTATTGATTCCAAGAAAAGGATCTATTGATAAATTATATTATGTGGAAGAACCATTTTGGAATGTGGATACAATATTTTATACAGAAATTGATGAAGAAAAAGTGATTCCAAGATATGTATATTTTTGTTTGCAGAAAGAACATAATACGGCTGGTGGTGTACCAAGTTTAACGCAAAAGGTGCTTAATAGGGTTAAGTTGCCTGTACCTCCTCTGGAGGTACAACGTGAAATAGTCCATATTTTGGACTCTTTCACGTTACTTACAGCCGAGCTTACAGCCGAGCTTACAGCCGAGCTTACAGCTCGAAGGAAACAGTATGAATTTTATAGAAATAAATTACTTTCTCAAAATAAAAAATATGCAATGAAACCACTTTCTGAATTAGGAGAATGGTCAGGAGGAAAAACACCTTCTACGGCAGAAAGAAAATTTTGGGAAGATGGTGTCATACCATGGATTTCATCAAAAGATATGAAAGTTTCAACATTAGAAGATACGCAAAATCATATTACACAAAAAGCAGTAAAAGAAGCATCTATGAAAGTTTATCCGCCTAATAGTATTGCAATAGTGACACGTTCTGGAATTTTAAAGCATACATTTCCAGTTGCATATGTGCCTTTTGAAACAACGGTAAATCAAGATATTAAAATTCTTGTTGTAAATCATGAGATTCTGCCAAGATATGCTTTTCATGTGATACAAGGTAAAGGAAAAGATATTTTATTAAAAACAAAAAAACAGGGCGGAACAGTAGATTCTTTAGATTTTCAAAAAGTATTAGCATATAAGGTTCCTGTTCCACCTAAGGATATACAAAAAAGATTAGTTAAAGTATTAGATAATTTTGAATCTATTTGTAATGATCTAAATATAGGTTTACCAGCTGAAATCAAAGCAAGACAAAAACAATATGAATATTATCGCGATTTACTCTTGACATTCGCAGAAAAAGGTAACACGATTGTGACAGACAGACAGACAGACAGACAGACAGACAGACAGACAGACAGAGCTGAATGTAATTAAACTTTTACAATATGTTTTTGGATATGCTGTTGTAAAATTAGATGATATCGTTGATTTCAGAAATGGAAAAGGACACGAAAAAAATATTATTGACAACGGAAAATATATTGTTGTAAATTCCAAATTTGTATCTACAAATGGAGAAGTAAAAAAATATTCAGATCAACAGATTTGTCCATTGTATAAAAATGATATTCTTATGGTCATGAGTGATTTACCAAATGGGCGTGCATTAGCAAAATGTTATTTGGTAGAGGAAAATGACAAGTATACATTAAATCAACGAATTGGAGCTTTTACTGTAAATAGAACACATTTAATAAGTACCAAATATTTGTATTATGTTTTAAATCGAAACAGACAACTTTTAAGATACGATAATGGAGCAGATCAAACAAACTTGCGAAAAAATGATATTTTAAATATTTCAATAGCTATTCCAACAATAGAGGAACAACAAAAGATTACAGATATTTTAGATCGTTTTGACAGCATTTGTAATGATTTATCCATAGGACTTCCGGCTGAAATAGAAGCACGTAAAAAACAATATGAATATTATCGAGATAAACTGCTAACCTTTAAAGAATTGCAAAAGTAAGGAGATGAGTATGTGCCATATTTTAATATTGTAGCTGAAACATCAGAAAATACGGTTGTTACAGAATATGAACCAGTTAAAAAACGTTCGGACAGTTATCAAAGTGAGGCTGAACTGGAACAAGAATTTATTCGAATGTTATGTGAACAAGGATATGAATATTTATCAATTCATACAGAAAATGACTTGATTTTAAATCTTCGTAATAAACTAGAGGAATTAAATGATTATCATTTTTCTGATACAGAATGGCAGCAGTTTTTCAAAGATAATATTGCGAATCCAAATGAGCATATTGTAGAGAAAACACGTAAGATTCAAGAAGATAATGTTCAAGTGTTGATTCGCGATAATGGTTCAACTAAAAATATAATGCTCATAGATAAAACAAATATCCACAATAATAAGCTGCAGGTTATAAACCAGTATAAGATTGGAATGGAAGAAGGAGCCAAACATAATAACCGATATGATGTAACAATTTTAGTAAATGGATTTCCATTGATTCATATTGAACTAAAGCGAAGAGGCGTAAAAATTAGAGAGGCATTTAATCAGATCAATCGTTATCAGAGAGAATCTTTTGGAGCTGGAAGTGGATTATATGAGTATGTTCAGATTTTTGTGATTTCTAATGGTACAAATACAAAATATTATTCGAATAGTACAAGACAGAATGCACAAAAAGAACAAGAAAAAAGAGGTGCAAGCAGAACCAAAACTAGCAATAGTTTTGAGTTTACATGTTTTTGGGCGGATGCTAATAATCGGGTGATTACGGATCTTGTTGATTTTACGAAAACATTCTTTGCAAAACATACAATTTTAAATATCCTTACAAAATATTGTATTTTTACATCCGAAAATATGTTAATGGTAATGCGTCCATATCAGATTACAGCAACGGAACGCATCCTTAATCGTATTGAAATAGCGAATAATTATAAAAAATATGGAAGTATAGAAGGCGGTGGATACATTTGGCATACAACAGGATCAGGTAAGACATTGACATCTTTCAAAACCGCCAGATTGGCAACAAAGCTTCCATATATTGATAAAGTATTATTTGTAGTGGATCGTAAGGATTTAGATTATCAGACAATGAAGGAATATGATCGATTTGAAAAGGGAGCTGCGAATAGTAATACATCAACTAGAATATTAAAACGTCAACTGGAAGATCCGAATACTAGTATTATAATTACAACGATTCAAAAATTAGCAACCTTTATAAAAAAGAATCCAGATCATGAAGTATATAAAGAACATATAGTCATTATCTTTGATGAATGCCATCGAAGTCAGTTTGGAGATATGCATACAGCAATTGTAAAAAATTTTAAAAGGTATCATTTGTTCGGGTTTACAGGTACACCAATATTTTCGGTTAATTCCGGAAAAGCAAAGAGTACAGGATTTTTCACAACGGCACAGACGTTTGGAGATCAACTTCATAGTTATACAATCGTTGATGCGATTAATGATAAAAATGTTCTTCCATTTCGAGTAGACTATATTAAAACCATGGATATGGATGAAGAAATTACAGATGAAATGGTATGGGACATTAATCGTGAAAAAGTTATGATGGCACAGGAACGTATTCAGCTTGTTACACAATATATACTGGAACATTTTGATCAGAAGACCTACCGTGGAGATAAAACATACATATATAATAGACTGATGAATGTGGAAGAAGTAGCCTCTGCTAAGCGTGATGAGGTAGAAGAAATTAAGGAAAAACAGAGAATTAGTGGATTTAATTCTATATTTGCAGTATCAAGTGTACCAATGGCAAAATTGTATTACCAAGAATTTAAAAAGCAAATGAAAGAAGATCCAACAAAAAGATTACGAGTGGCGACGATTTTTAGTTATGCTGCAAATGAAGAAGAATCCGATGGAATTTTATATGAAGAAAATTCAGAAGATACTTCTGCACTTGACCAATCATCTAGAGATTTCTTGGAACAAGCTATAGATGATTATAATAAAATATTTCAGACGAATTATGATACATCGAGTGACAAGTTCCAAAATTATTATAAAGATGTATCGTTACGTATGAAAAATAAGGAATTAGATATTTTAATTGTAGTAAATATGTTCCTTACAGGTTTCGATGCCACAACACTGAATACCTTGTGGGTGGACAAGAATTTGAAGATGCATGGTCTGATACAGGCTTTTTCTCGGACGAATCGTATTCTTAATTCTATTAAGACCTTTGGAAATATTGTGTGTTTCAGAAATTTGCAGAAGCGTGTGGATAGTGCAATTTCTCTGTTTGGGGACAAGAATGCCGGAGGCATCGTTCTGCTTCAGAGCTTTAAGGACTATTATTATGGTTATGAGTCCGCAGGTGGAAAGTCTATGCCGGGCTATGTGGACATGATAGAAGAATTAAATAATAAATTTCCGCTGTCAGAACCACAAATTATCGGAGAACAGAATCAGAAGGACTTTATCGCTTTGTTTGGAGCAATTCTTCGCATGCGGAACCTTTTACTTTCCTTTGATGAATTTAAGGGGAATGAATTGATCTCAGAGCGTGATTTACAGGATTATCTTGGACGCTATCAAGATTTACGTGATGAATGGAGAAACAAACGGCGAGAAAGAACTGATATTACAGACGATGTAGTATTTGAAATTGAACTGATTCGTCAGATAGAAATTAATATTGACTATATTCTTATGCTTGTAAAAAAGTATCATGATACTCATTGCGAAGACAAAGAAGTTCTAATAACTATTAATAAAGCTATTGATGCCAGTCCAGAATTGCGTAGCAAGAAGCAGCTTATTGAAAACTTTATTGCTGGAATTAACGATGTGGATGATGTTATGAACGAGTGGCATGAGTATGTGGTAGAACAACGTGACCATGATTTGGATACTATTATTGCCGATGAGAAGCTGAAACCGGAAGACACGCGAAAATTTATGGAGAATGCATTCCGGGATGGAGAGATTAAGACAGCCGGAACAGATATTGATAAATTAATGCCTCCAATCTCCCGGTTTGGTGGTGGCGGAAGAGACAAGAAAAAGCAAAGTGTCATTGACAAGTTTAAAGAATTTTTCGATAAGTATTTTGGTATTGGAGGCTCTAAATCATTTACGAACCAGGAATCGAAAGTTGCTGTATACAATTTAGAAACCAAAGGTGTGAAGCAAATGGTGGCTGAACCCAAGACACCTTATAAAAACAATGACACTGAGTAATGAATGATATCATGAAATGTAAAAGAGGAGAGACTTATGAAAGGGGAAAAACGAAAGGCACGAAGGAAAGCGGTACAAACTAATGAGAATACTAAAATCAGAATACAGGAAGTGGACGAGGAAAAATGGATATGCATGCAGGCTGAGGCTTATTATAGGGCATTAAAAAGAATAGAAGCCCAAAAAGAAATAAAGAATCCAGAGTCATCAGTACAATTGACGCGCAAAGAACAGATATTGTATATAATCAACTTTTTCTTTTTTCCCTTCAAAATTTTTGGAAAAGTAAAATTAAAAAAAGAAATCTATAATCTTTCAATTGTTTTTGCAACATCTTTTATTATGGAATTAGTAGGTACAGCAGCGTGGTTGGGAGGATTATGCGGAATACCTTATTTGATTTTAAAAGGAGAATTGCCTTTTGATATTGCAATTATTGCAATGGGTATTTTACTGATTTTTATTGGTAGTATGCTAATTATCGGAGTGAGAAGTTTTGAAAAAGAGGAAGATAGTAATAAAATTTATGCTTTCACAGCTAGTTTTTTAGCATTAGCCAGTTTGTGCGTAAGTATAGTAACGTTGCTGATAGAAAAGATATAATTGAAGGGAGATTATTCATGGAAAAAACAAAAGAGGTGAAAAAACAAGGGAACTTTGCAGAAAAGCATCCCAAATTGAATCTGCTATTAGGATTGGCATTAATAATAGCAATGGTAGTAATAATAGTGTTACTAGTTAGGTTTGTGGCACTGAGCATAAAAAGTGGAATGGATGCAAGTGTTGTCTATTTAAAAAATTTTGTTAACAATACAGACAAAGTTATTGTAGTTGCTATGATTACCGGTACAGTATCAATAATAGGTGTCCTTTTTTCATCGGTAGTGGCAAAAATCATTGACTATAGATATAATGTCAAAAAATATTTATATGATAAAAGAGAAATTCCCTATGAGCAATTTATTAGCATGGTCTATGCTATTATGTCGGATACTAAAAAACCAGAAGAACAGCGTATGACAGAGACTGAAATGATGGAAAAGGTAGCTGAATTTTCTAAGGGTTTAACACTATGGGGATCAAACAGAGTCGTTAAGAAATGGTTGAAGTATAGAAAGGCATCTCTAGAAATGGCAGGACCGCAAAGCCTGCTGTTATTAGAAGACATTATGTATGAAATGCGCAGAGATGTTGGGTTGAAGAAACGGATGAAAAAAGGCGATATGTTAGCCTTCTTTGTTAATGATATTGAGAAATTGGTTAAAAAATGAGTTAAGCAGAAAGAATAATTGGCAATATTCAATACATTTATGTGGTAGTTATTAGTGAAAATATGAGATGTTACATATTCCACTCATAGATATTATTATAGTCATTTTTACCAAGGAGGCCTCCCTATGTCCCAACCTATCCAATCCGAAGCCCATCTCACGACTTTTGAAGCCATCAGCATGATCGTCGGCAACAGCATCGGCACGGGCATCATTGCCGTTCCGTATCTTGCCACGAAGAACAGTATGCTGGATGTCGTGTGGATGGTATTGATTGCATATTGTGTGAACGTGATTCTGCACCTGATCATTGCCGAGTTGTCCTATAACAACGGTGGCGTCCAGCTGGTAAAAAGTTTCGAAGGAGAGCTGTTCCACGGCACAATGAAACAGATCTTCAGCTGGGGCGTATTTATTGTCTACGGGCTGGCCATCATGATTGGTGTCAGCGGTAATATCAACGGTGGCGCCCAGATATTTGTGAACTGGTTCATGAAAGCCGTAGGCATCGCACAGAAGTACGCAGTCATTGTCCTCATGGGAATTGTGGCAGTGATGACGGTAGGAACTTTTCTGCATCCGCTGAATTCTTTGCAACGGGCACAGTTCCACTGGAATAATCTGCTGGCGCTGTACAGCATGGTGGTATTCGCAACTTCCGCCAATCAGGCAGTGATCCAGGTGGTGAAAGGTCTGGATGGCAACGCGAAACAGATCCGCCGCTCCATCTTCATCGGTTTTGGGCTTTCCTCAGTGTTTGTTCTGATCGTGACGGGTACGGTTCTCCTGGGAACCAAGGGAGCGCTGGAAAAAGAACTGGCATACATGCAGTTGGGAGAGAGTATCGGTACCTGGGCGATGATCCTGGCAGGTGTATTTTCCCTGTTTGCTTTACTTACAACGTTCTGGAGCAATACTCTCGCCCTCCGCGATGTGGTTCATGAGCAGATCGGCAGCGGCAACCGCATCAGCTGGCTGATCGCCACAGTTCCCTGCATCCTGTTTGCGGTGTTTGGCGTGAACAGCTTTATTGTTCTGACCCGGATCATGAGTGGCGTTGTGGTACTGGTGAGCATCATGCTGGTGTTGACGTACGGAAAATCCAGAAAAAAGGCAGGCAGCAGTCCTATCTGCGGTGTGATCGGCACGGTGCCTTTTCAGGTGCTGATGGTGATTTCAACAGTACTTTCTGCAATAGGAGCATTGATCCCGTTGAGTTAATCCCCAAAAAGAAAAGAGATTCTTATGTATACTTCCAAAAACTTTCAGATCCGGGACGAAGAGACTTTTTCCCTTTGCATCCCGATGGACAGAGATTATAAAATATTGCAGCTGACGGATCTGCACCTTGGTTTCGGCATGTTTTCCGGGAAAAAGGACAAACTGGCTCTGGAAGCGGTGGCGGAGCTGATCCACCGGACGGAACCGGATCTGATGGTCCTGACCGGAGATTCTGTTTTCCCGTTTTTCCCGAAAAGCGGTACCATGAACAACCGAAAGCAGGCAGAAAAACTGCTGGCATTTCTGGATGGTTTTCAGATTCCCTATACTCTGGTCTTTGGTAACCATGACTGTGAAATGGGCTCCACCTGCAATAAGGAACAGCTGGCGGAGATTTTCACTACGGGAAAATATGCCGTTTTTACCAAAGGAAGATATGAGCACAGTCCTCAGAATCCCATTACTGGTGTGGGAAATTTTGTGTTAAATCTCATAGATGACAAAGGAAAAACGTTACTTCCGCTGATCATGCTGGATTCCAATATGTACGGCGACGGCTGGTTTTTCAGCGGTTTCGACTGCATTCATGAGGACCAGACGGACTGGTGCATGGAAAAACTGAACGAGAGAAAAGTGCCTGCCATGGCATTTTTCCACATGCCGCCCGCAGAATTTAAGGAAGCTTATGAGAAAATGAAATTGGGCGATCACAGCGTGATTTATGAACACGGCAGTATCGGAGAAAAGGACGAGTACTTCGGAATATCGAATCAACCGCCACATTTTTTTGAAAAAGCGGTGGATAACGGCTGGCTGAAATGGATTTTCTGTGGACACGATCATCTGAATACGTTGTCACTGACCTATAAAGGTATCCGCATGACTTACGGAATGTCCATTGATTATCTGGGATATTCCGGCATCGCGAAGCAATATATCCAGCGGGGAGCCACGCTGATCACGCGTAAGACAGACGGGAACATAGATATCACTATGGTACCGTTGACAACGGTTGTTTCGACACGAGTAAGGGGAGCCTGATGAAAGGCTCCCCCGATTTGTACGAGAATGATTAGTAATTGATACCGCTGATGCCGAGTACTCCGTTCTGGACATTGAAGGTGATGTTGGGGCCGTCGCCGGTGCTGTAGAGGGTGAAGCCTGCCATACTGGGGCTTAATTCGGACAGGTCAGCATTAGCCATAGAGTCTTTCAGCTCAGGGGTGAAGATTTTGTCTGCACCTAAGGCAATCAGATCTTCCCTGGTTTCGATCACACTGCCATCGCCCAGAGCAACATAGACCGGATAATTGACCAGATCAGCGAGAGCATTCAGGTCTTCAGCGGCTACGGCATCCTGGATCTTTTTAGCGAAAGCGGCAGCATCCTCTGTGGAAACTGCAAAGTTGTCTTCATATGAAGTACCATTGGCCGCATCAGCAGAAACTTCTGTAGTTGTCTCAGCACTAGCTTCAGCAGCAGAACTTTCAGCAGTAGAAGCCTCCGCACCGCTTTCGGAAGTCACCGTACTTTCTGCCGAAGCTGCTGCATTTCCCTGACTGCCACAGGCAGCAAAAGACAATACCATCACAGTAGTTAAAAGTGCACAGATCATTTTGTTTTTCATAAGTAAAACTCCTCTCTTAAATAAAACCATATCTTACAGGTCTCTGATGGTTAGACTATGCATCTGCTGCAAAAGTTTCAAAAAATATCAAAAAAATATCAAAAACACCCACCCAAAAGAAAAACCTTCTGTTAAAATGTAAAAATAAGACAGATGAAAACAATAGAATAGGAAACTACTATGGAAGCATATTACTACCAGAAAATGAACAAGCCCCAACAGGCCGCCTATCACGCTATGCAGCAGGGAGTGCTGGCGCTGGCAGACGAGATCCAGCTGCCGCGGATCCCGGCGGAAGAATTGTATGACGTATTTTTCCGACTGCGGCTGGATCATCCGGAGATCTTCTGGGTAGTGAGTTATCGGTATAGATATTATCAGGACTCCCCCAATATCATCTTCGTGCCGGAGTATCTGTTTGAGAAAAATAAGATCAGAGAACATCAGAAAGCCATGCAGTCCCGGGTGGAAAAGCTGGCAAGACCTGCCGCAAAGTTCACAGAGTGGGAAAAAGAGAAGTACATTCACGACTTTATCTGCGAAAATATCACCTACGATAAGTTGAAAAAGCCCTATTCCCATGAGATTATCGGACCGCTGGGACAGGGCGTGGGTGTCTGCGAGGGCATTGCCAAATCGGTGAAGGTTCTTTGTGATACGCTGGGTGTGTGGTGTGTAATCGCTATCTGCGGCAACAATCCGGAGAAAGGGATCAAGTACCGTCACACCTGGAATATTGTGCGGATCGGCGGGCAGT
>OIBK01000878.1_pt1 | contig 11582 bp, 10 predicted proteins | sample 1581021 | NCBI WGS metagenome assembly OIBK01 (sample SAMEA3882554, study PRJEB24775) | human gut metagenome | biome: human-associated habitat; feature: intestine environment; material: feces | place: Netherlands | collected 2009/2010
CATCGGAGTTACGGAATCGGCAGTACGAAGCGTTCCGGAAAGCTATTATGAAGGCTCACTTGCACTTGGCGCAACAAAAGAAAGAAGCATTTTCTTTGTTATGCTTCCGGCAGCAAAATCCGGAATCCTGGCAGGCGTTGTCCTTGGAATCGGACGTGCCATCGGTGAGACCATGGCCGTGATCATGGTAGCCGGAAATCAGCCACGTATGCCGAAGGGACTTCTTCAGGGTGTACGTACCATGACTGCAAACATCGTAACAGAGATGGGATATGCATCAGGACTTCACAGAGAAGCACTGATCGCAACAGGAGTTGTACTCTTTGTATTTATCCTGATCATCAACTTAAGTCTTTCACTGCTGAACAGGAGGGCGGAGTATGCAAACTAACGTATCTGTAGCCGCAGATCCTGCGGCAGAAGCAAACATGAAAAAAAGAAATACACTTACCATAGGAGACCAGCTGAAGTCTTATGCAAGACATCCTGGTGCAGGAGTCCTGGCATTTCTCACACTGCTGGGAGCAGTGATCACTTTTGCACTGCTGTTCTTCCTGATCGGCTATGTGCTTGTAAAAGGTATTCCCTATCTGAATGCAAGTCTGTTCAGCCTTACCTATACCTCAGAGAACGTTTCCCTTCTCCCGTCACTGATCAATACCCTGATCATGACACTGGTATCTCTGGCGATTGCCGCTCCGGTAGGAATTTTTGCAGCGATCTTCCTTGTGGAATATGCAAAAAAAGGCAGCCGTTTTGTAAAGCTGATCCGTATTACCGCAGAGACACTTTCCGGTATTCCATCTATCGTATATGGTCTGTTCGGTATGCTGTTCTTTGTAACTGCACTGCACTGGGGCATGTCTCTTCTTTCCGGTGCGCTGACTATGGTGATCATGGTACTTCCCCTGATCATGCGTACCGCTGAGGAAGCACTGAAATCTGTTCCGGATTCTTACCGTGAGGCAAGCTTCGGACTTGGAGCAGGCAAGCTCCGTACTATTTTTACGATTGTACTTCCCTCCGCAGTTCCTGGAATCCTGGCAGGTGTGATCCTGGCCATCGGACGTGTGGTAGGTGAGACTGCAGCACTTCTTTATACCTCCGGTACTGTTGCGGCAGTTCCAAACAGCCTGATGGGTTCCGGACGTACCCTGGCACTTCACATGTATGTGCTTTCCAGTGAGGGACTTCATGTAAACCAGGCATCTGCAACAGCAGTAGTCATTCTGGCATTTGTACTTGTTATCAACGGACTGTCCGGTCTGGTAGCCAGAAAAATTGCGAAAGGATAATGATCGATCATGAGTGAAAATACAAAAATTTCAATTGACAATATGAATCTCCATTACGGAAACTTTCATGCCCTGAAGGGAATCAATATGGAGATCCCGGAAAAAGAGATCACAGCATTTATCGGACCAAGCGGCTGTGGTAAATCTACACTTCTGAAATCCTTAAACCGTATGAATGACCTTGTGGAAGGCTGTACCATCACAGGAAAGGTAGAGCTTGACGGGGAAGATATTTACGGAGATATGGATGTGAATCTTCTGAGAAAAAGAGTGGGAATGGTATTCCAGAAGCCCAATCCTTTTCCTATGAGCATTTATGATAACATTGCATATGGACCGAGAACCCATGGAATCCGTTCCAAGTCTAAACTGGATGATATTGTAGAAAAATCTCTCCGCGATGCGGCAATCTGGGATGAAGTAAAAGACAGATTAAAGAAAAGCGCACTGGGTATGTCCGGTGGACAGCAGCAGAGACTCTGCATTGCCAGAGCACTGGCAGTTCAGCCGGAGGTACTTCTGATGGATGAGCCTACATCCGCACTTGACCCTATCTCAACTTCCAAGATCGAGGAGCTGGCGATGGAGTTAAAGAAGGATTATACCATTGTTATGGTAACTCATAATATGCAGCAGGCTACACGTATTTCTGATAAAACAGCTTTCTTCCTTCTGGGAGAAGTGGTAGAATTTAATGATACAGATACCTTGTTTTCTATGCCGAAGGATAAAAGAACCGAGGATTATATTACAGGGAGGTTTGGTTGATCATGGCAACACATTTCGAACGGCAGCTTGAAGAACTTCATGTACAGATGATCACAATGGGAAGTCTCTGTGAGAAGGTGATCTCACTTTCAAACAGAGCGATCCGTGGCGAGAACTGTATCAGAGAGATCTTCGATACAGACAGAGAAATCGATACAAAAGAGCGAGAGATCGAGAATCACTGCATGCGTATTTTGCTTCACCAGCAGCCTGTGGCAAGAGATCTGCGAGAGGTTTCAGCAGTACTCAAAATGATCTCAGACATGGAGCGTATCGGAGACCAGGCGGCGGATATCGCTGATCTTTCTCAGTTTATCGAGACGAATCATGTGGAGGTTCCGGAACTGATCGGAAAGATGGCAGAAATGACTGTCCGCATGGTGACAGAAAGCGTCGATGCGTTTGTAAAAAAAGATCTGAAACTCTGCCGCAAAGTCATTGATGATGATGACCAGGTAGATGACGCTTTTAATCAGGTCAAGGAAGAACTGGCGACACTGATGTACCAGAACCTGGATGCAAAAGCAGGACTTGATCTCCTTATGACGGCCAAATATATGGAGCGTATCGGAGACCATGCGGTGAATATCGCAGAATGGGTTGAATATGCGATCACCGGCAGCCACAGAAACAATGAACATCAAATGGGAGGAAATCAGGCTTGACAAAAAAGATATTCAGATCAACTGTCCTGGCTTCAGCAATGATCCTGATACTGGGAAGTGCCTTTGTACTGGGCGTTTTGTATCAATATTTTGGAAAGCAGTTAGATGGGGAGCTCGAGAAAGAAGCTTCCTATCTGGCGTATGGGGTAGAACAAAACGGCGTTGATTATCTGGAACAGATAAAGCAGAAAGACGCCCGTATTACCTATATGGATGCGTCAGGAACGGTACTTTATGACAGCCAGGCAGATGCATCTTCCATGGAAAACCACAACGACCGTAAAGAAGTTCAGGAAGCACTGGAAAATGGGAGCGGATATGCGGAACGAATGTCAAAGACACTGTCTGAAAAGACAGTTTATTATGCGTTAAAGCTTACCAATGGTTCTGTCCTTCGTGTGGCAGGCACACAGTCTTCTGTCTTTGCACTGGTGCTTCAGCTTGTTCCCCCGGTTCTTTGTATTGTAGTCATAATGTTGATTCTTGCAGGATTCGCAGCGGCGCGTATGTCTGCAAATATCGTTAAACCGATCAACGAACTGGATCTGGATCACCCGGAAGAAAACCAGATCTATGAGGAAGTGGGTCCGCTCCTCAGCAGGATCCATAAGCAGAACCGCCAGATCCAGACACAGCTTGAAACGGCACGCCGAAACCAGGAAGAATTCCAGATCATCACCGAAAACATGCAGGAAGGACTGCTGGTCATTGATGCATATACGATCATTCTTTCTGGGAATTCCAGTGTATGGAGAATGTTCCAGGTACGGGAACCAAAGATAGGAGAAAGCGTTTATTCTCTTGACAGGAATGAGGATTTCCGCAAGGTGATCGAGGAAGTCCTGGGCGGTCGTCATGGCAGTGCGATGCTGCAGCTGGATGGCGAATATGTTCAGCTTATCGCCAATCCGGTATTCAGAGATACTAAAGTTGCAGGTGCAGTTCTGCTTCTTGTCAATGAAACCGAAAAGATGGAGAGGGAGAACCTGCGGAGAGAATTTTCTGCAAATGTATCACATGAACTCAAGACACCATTGACATCTATCTCTGGTTTTGCAGAGATCATAGAGGGCGGTCTGGTGCAGGAAGAAGACATTCGGAAGTTTGCCGGAAGGATTTACCGGGAAGCACAGAGACTGATCCATCTTGTGGAAGATACCATCAAGATCTCACAGCTTGACGAGGGAGAAAACCCATATGAGTGGGAAAAAGTAGATGCATATGCCGTAGCAAAGAATGTCTGCGGAAACCTGAAAGAAATCGCAGCAAAGAAGAACGTACATCTCTTTATTGACGGCGAGAAACTGGTCTTCTGTACAGTTCGCCCGATACTGGAAGAAGTGATCTATAATTTGTGTGATAACGGAATCAAGTATAACAGAGATGACGGTACGGTAAGCATCCATCTGCAGGATCTTGGAGAAAGCGTAGAGATCCGCGTCAAAGACAACGGCATCGGAATCCCGAGAGAAGACCGCAGCAGAGTCTTCGAACGCTTCTATCGCGTAGACAAAAGCCACTCCAAATCCATCGGCGGCACTGGACTGGGCCTGTCGATCGTGAAACATGGCGTTACCTTCCTCGGCGGCACACTCAAGATGCTCAGCGAAGTTGGCAAAGGAACCGAGATCACCATGACCTTTCCGAAAGAACGCAAAACAAATTTATAAAAAACAGGAGATGCTGACGATCGATCATGTCAGCATCTCCTGTTGTGCTATTAGTAGCAATACGCGCCTTCGTAACGTCCACAGGCGTCTTTTTTGTGAGAAAGTTCTTTGCAGGAACTGCAGCGATCGCAGAATTCCTGCTCGTAACAGGTTGCACAGACACAGTTCCCACAACTGCTGCGGTCATAAGCCGGAGTACAGGTGTAGGGAAGAGCGTCCTTGGATTTTTCTTCCTTCATTATTTCGCCTCCCAGCGTCCGGAAGCACCACATGGAAGTACCAGTCCGTTGGAGGTTACCGGAAGTCCGATCTCCTGGGAGTCAACATGTCCGTCGAAGTCTTTCAGCTCGGTTGCCAGCATATAAGTCAGTACGGCAGGAGCCAGACCTGTGGTGTAGGAGTTGATGAGGAAAAATAGCGGGTTCGGGCTTAAAAGTTTCACGCAGAGCTTGATCAGAGGATGGATCGCCTCCTCGATCTTCCAGATCTCACCCTTCGGTCCACGTCCGTAGGACGGCGGGTCCATGATGATCGCATCGTAGTGATTGCCACGACGGATCTCACGCTCCACAAATTTCACACAGTCGTCCACCAGCCAGCGGATCGGTGCGTCAGAAAGTCCGGAAGCGGCAGCGTTTTCCTTCGCCCAGTTGACCATTCCTTTGGAAGCGTCTACGTGGGTAACCTGTGCACCGGCAGCAGCGGCAGCCAGAGTTGCACCGCCTGTGTAGGCAAAAAGGTTCAGCACTTTGATCGGACGGCCTGCATTACGGATCTTGTCACCAAACCAATCCCAGTTGACAGCCTGCTCCGGGAAAAGTCCGGTGTGTTTGAAACTGAACGGTTTCAGATGGAAAGTAAGATCTTTGTAATGGAGATCCCACTGCTGAGGGAGGTCAAAGAATTCCCATTCACCGCCGCCTTTTTTGCTTCTGTGGTAGTGGGCGTTCATGTTTTTCCATCCACGGCTTACCTTCGGAGTGTCCCAGATAACCTGCGGATCCGGACGGACCAGAGTATATTTACCCCAGCGTTCCAGCTTTTCTCCACAGGAAGTGTCAATTACTTCGTATTCTTTCCAGTCATTTGCAATCCACATATATATGATAACCTTTCTTTTATTACATTTAATAGAAACATTCAGGATATTCCTGCCTATTCAGTATAGGTGAAACAACGAAATTCTGCAAGTAAAACTGTGGCGTTTTGTGTATAAGCAGGGGACTTTATGCAGAATTCACACTTTATCACACTGATTCGAGAAAATTTTTTTTAAAATACAGGGGCAGCAGGGCTTGACAAGCGGGAATTTAGCATACTAAAATAGACGGGATAGTAATATTAGATATCAAAAGAAAAAAGAAATTTATATTATGCCGGTACAGGATTCTGGAAGCGGCACGAGGAGGACAAATTATGCAGAAGTACAGTGAAATGAGCAGAGAACAGCTTCTTGCTCTGAAGAAGGAACTGGATCAGCAGTATGCAGAGATCAAGGCACAGGGACTTGCCCTGGATATGTCTCGTGGTAAGCCGGCGGCTGACCAGCTTGATCTTTCCATGGGATTGATGGATGTTCTGTCAAGCAGCGCAGACCTGAAATGCGAAACAGGTGTAGACTGCCGTAACTACGGTGTTATGGATGGTATCCCGGAAGCCAAACGCCTTCTTGGAGAAATCTCTGAAGTATCTCCGGAGAACATCATCATTTATGGTACTTCCAGTCTGAACGTTATGTTTGATACCGTAGCACGTTCCATGACTCATGGCGTTATGGGAAACACTCCATGGTGCAAACTTGACAAAGTAAAATTCCTCTGTCCTGTTCCGGGATATGACCGTCATTTCAAAGTTACAGAATTCTTCGGAATCGAGATGATCAATGTTCCGATGACTCCACAGGGTCCGGACATGGATATGGTTGAGAAACTTGTAAGCGAAGATCCTGCGATCAAAGGTATCTGGTGTGTTCCGAAATACTCCAACCCGCAGGGCTACACTTATTCAGAAGAAACAGTTAAGCGCTTTGCACGCCTGAAACCGGCAGCACCGGATTTCCGTATCTACTGGGACAATGCTTACAGCGTACATCATCTTTATGATGGAGAAGAGAAACAGGATTTCCTTCTTGAGATCCTGGAAGAATGTGCAAAAGCAGGCAATCCTGACATTGTTTACAAATTTACTTCCACATCCAAGATCAGCTTCCCGGGTTCCGGTATCGCAGCAGTAGCAGCATCCAAAGCAAACCTGGATGATTTCCGCAAATATATGACTGTTCAGACGATCGGACATGACAAACTGAACCAGCTTCGTCACGTAAGATTCTTCAAGAACCTGGACGGTGTTCATGCACACATGAGCAAACATGCAGCAATCCTTCGCCCGAAATTCGAGATGGTAGAGTCCACCCTTGAAAAAGAACTCGGCGGACTTGGAATCGGAAGCTGGACAACACCGAAGGGTGGATACTTCATTTCCTTCGAATCCATGGATGGCTGTGCCAAAGCAATCGTTGCCAAAGCAAAAGAAGCAGGCGTTGTCATGACAGGTGCAGGAGCAACTTATCCATATGGCAAAGACCCGAAAGACAGCAATATCCGTATTGCACCGTCCTTCCCGCCAATTGACGAACTTGCCAAAGCAGCAGAAGTATTCGTTGTCTGCGTCAAACTCGCAAGCGTAGAGAAACTTTTGGCTGAATAAGACAGGAGCTATAAAGGAGGCATCATGGCAGAAGAAAACACAGGGATGAGCAGAGAAAGAAAGATACTGGTAGGCTTCATTGTTGTGCTGTTTTTACTGACCATCGGTGCCTACTTTTTTGGAGTATATTATTTTACAGAACATTTCCTGCCGGGAACACAGGTAAACGGTTTTAACTGCTCTTACATGACACAGGAAGAAACAGAGAAACTTCTGGCAGAAGAAACCAGTGTATATATTCTGGCTATTCAGACCAGAGGAAACGGTCGGGAGAGTATTTCAGCAGATGAGATCGACCTGAAATATACTTCTGATGGAAGCGTGAACCGAATGCTCCATGAACAGAAGCGCTTTCAGTGGTTCCTCGCATTCAGCCAGCACAAATCCTGGGAGGTTCCATCATCTGTTACTTATGATCAGGACAAATTTGAGCAGGTCATCGATAGTCTGAACTGTATGAAGGACAATCAGGAACCTTACGATGCATACATAAAGCAAAATGATGACGGATTTGAGGTCGTACCGGAAGTAGAAGGAACAAAGATCGACAAAGAAAAATTGCAGAAAGACATTTCCAATGCAGTTACGACAGGAAGAACGCTGGTAGATCTTGATGTGGATGGCTGCTATGTAGATCCTGCAGTATATGGCGATGAACTGACAGAAGACTGCGAGCAGATGAATGAGCTTACTGATGTTGTGGTCACCTATGATTTCAGTGACCGCAAGGAAACGGTTGATCGTACCTTGATCAAGGAATGGCTCAGCCGTGATGAGGATGGAAATCTGATGCTGGATCACAGCGCAATTGCATCTTATGTTGGACAGCTGGCATCAAAATATGATACAGTGGGTATAGAGCGTTCTTTTTCAACTTATGACAACAGAGAGGTCACCGTATCCGGTGGCACTTATGGATGGCTGATCGACCAGCCGAAAGAAGCGGATGCTTTGTATCAGGCGATCATGGATAAGAAAACACAGGTGAGAGAGCCGGTATATGCACAGGAAGCGGCGAGCCGCGACACGAATGATATCGGATATTCTTATGTAGAAGTCAATCTTACTGACCGCAGGCTTGTACTTTACAAGAGTGGAAATCCTGTTGTAGATACCGGGATCGCGATCAGCAGCAGTACACCGGATGGAGTTTATTCGATCGAAGAAAAGAAAAACCAGCAGGCAGTTGGAAATATGACGGTGGATTGCTGGATGTCCTTTACAGATGATCTTGGAATCTATGGTGATCCGGGATTTGAACCTGGGACGGCAACGGAAAGTGAAGCAGACAGTTTTGGAAGTTCGTCAGAGACAGATTTCAGTTCAGATATGACGGACTGGAGCAGTACAGAGGGCTGTATTGTCCTGTCTGAAGAAGCGGCACAGGAGTTGTATCAGAACGTAGAAACCGGTATGCCGGTGGTTATTTATAAATAAGAACAGGTAAAATGCTGCAGAGATTCTGAAGTGAATTTTTGCAGCAGTTTTTGCTTTCCTTAAGGAGATGGAAGAATATGAAAATTGTTGTATTAGCAGGTGGAACCAGTACAGAAAGAGATGTTTCTATCGTATCAGGAACAGGAATCTGCCAGGCACTCAGACAGAAAGGACATCAGGCGATCCTGGTGGATGTATTCTGTGGCCTCGAAACCGTAAACTGGGAAGATCCGTTCCCGGCGGAATACGATGTCGAAAAAGCAGCAGAGTATATCAAGGGCTTTAATCCGCAGATGAAAGAATTAAAGAAAGCCCGCAGAGATTTCTTCGGGTCAAATGTCATCGAACTCTGCAAAAAAGCCGACTTTGTTTTTCTCGGACTTCACGGTGCAAACGGAGAGGACGGCAAGTTACAGGCAGCATTTGACCTGATGGGAATTCCTTATACCGGAACCGGATACTTAAGCAGTGCGATGGCAATGGACAAAGGCGTGACCAAAGCAATGTTCCAGATGAGAGGCGTAAGCACACCGGGCGGAAAAGCCATGAAGAAAAAAGACCGTCAGGACTCTCTTGCGGCACTTGGCATGGAATTTCCTGTAGTTGTCAAGACATGCTGCGGTGGTTCCAGCATCGGTGTCTATATCGTAGATAATCAGGAAGATTATGTCAAAGCACTGGATGAAGCTTTTGAATACGAAAACGAAGTTGTCATCGAAGAATTCATCAAGGGTGTGGAATACACAGTTGCGGTCGTTGACGGAACTGCCTACCCGGTAGTCCAGATCGTGCCGAAAGAAGGCTTTTATGATTACGAGAATAAATACAAACCAGGTGCAGTACAGGAAACCTGTCCGGCTCCGATCTCAGAGGAACTGACAAAACGCCTTCAGGAAGCAGCAGTGGATGGCTATCATGCACTGGAAATGGAAAGCTACGCAAGACTTGACTTCATCGTGACCGAAGACGAAAAGATCTACTGCCTGGAAGCCAACACCCTCCCGGGAATGACCCCGACCAGCCTGATCCCGCAGGAAGCAGCCGTTCTCGGAATGGATTACCCGACACTGTGTGAAGAACTGATCCGCGTTTCACAGAAAAAGTACAACTAAAGAGGAAATCGATATGAAAAATCTTACTATAAAGAATCTTACCGAAGTCTGCTCCGGTACATACCATGGTCCGGAAAACGTGATGGACAGGGAAGTTTCCTCCATCACTACAGACAGCCGCAAGATTGAAAAAGACAGCCTGTTTGTTCCAATCGTAGGAGAACGTGTAGATGCACACCGTTTTATCCCGGATGTCATGAGTAAGGGTGCGCTTGTCACACTTTCAGAGAGAGAACTGGAAAATGCAGATTTTCCATATATCCAGGTAGGATCTTCTCTTCAGGCAGTGAAGGATATCGCAGAATTTTATCTGAAACAGCTTCAGATCCCGGTTGTCGGGATCACCGGAAGTGTTGGCAAGACCAGCACAAAAGAAGTGATCGCTTCTGTACTTAAAGAAAAATACCGCACACTCAAGACACAGGGAAACTTTAATAATGAACTGGGACTTCCGTTGACTGTTTTCCGCCTGAGAGATGAAGATCAGATCGCAGTTCTGGAAATGGGAATCAGTGATTTTGGCGAGATGACCAGACTGACAAAGATCGCCAGACCGGATACCTGTGTGATCACAAATATCGGAACCTGCCATCTCGAAAATCTCGGAGACCGCGATGGTGTGCTCAAAGCCAAAACAGAGATCTTTAAGTCCATGAACCCGAAAGGACATATTGTTCTGAATGGTGATGACGATAAACTGGCGACAGTAAGTGAATACAATGGCGTCAAACCGGTATTTTTCGGACTCAATGCAGAGCGAGATGTATATGCGGATCAGATCGAGAGCAAAGGACTCAAGGGCGTTGCCTGCCGTATTCATCTTGGCGAGGATGCTTTTGATGTGCTTGTTCCGACACCGGGGATCCATATGGTCTACAATGCACTGGCAGCAGCTGCTGTAGGACGCATTTACGGGCTTTCCATCGAGGAGATCAAGAGAGGTATCGAAAGCCTGGAGACGATCCGCGGACGTTTCAAAATGATCGAGACAGACAAATTCCTGGTAGTGGATGACTGCTACAACGCAAACCCGATGTCCATGAAAGCTTCCCTTGATGTTCTTCACGACGGAGAAGGACGAAGAGTGGCGATCCTTGGAGATATGGGAGAACTTGGAGAAAATGAGATCGCGCTTCATGAAGAAGTCGGAACTCATGCAGCACAGTGCGGAATTGATGTCTGCATCTGTGTTGGTGCGCTTTCTGTGCATATGGCAGAAGCTGCACGCAAAGCAGATCAGGAATTTAAAGTAATTTATGAAGAGAGCCGGGAATCTCTCCTTGAGCATCTTGGAGATCTTGTCCAGGAGGGAGATACGATCCTTGTAAAAGCATCCCATTTCATGCAGTTTGAAGAGGTTGTCAAGGCACTGGAAGAAATGTAAATATCAGGTTATGAAAGATCCAGATAGAATATAAAACGACAGAAACTCCTCATGGGAGGCTGAATTATCACGAAAAGCAGATAAATCAGCCGTTCAGAGGAGTTTTTCGCATTTTCCAGGGAGAATTTGACGAACGATTTTTGTTTCCAGCAAGTTCATACGGGTGTAGAATGGGAATTAACAGCAGAAGAAAAGCCGAGAAGGTGTCGGAGAGATTGTAAAAGCAAGGAGGGGCTTATGCTGGAGCGAATCATGAACCTGCAGATACTGCTTTGCATCATGGCAGCCGCCGGAGCTTTCGGAGCGGTTGGCATGCTGGCAGTACACCTTACTTACAGAAGAACCATGCGAAAGACAAAAGCGACAACAAACCTGAGAGAAAAATGGCTGAATCTGTGGAAAACAAGGGATAAGCTTCTGAACAGAATGAATCTTCTGGTCTGGATTCCTTCATTGTTATCTACAGCATGCCTGGGGCTGTCGCTTTTTTTTGTTACGAAACTTGGATCGGAGCGAGGACTTCCGCTGCAGTATCTGTATATCGG
>OIBK01000887.1_pt1 | contig 11454 bp, 10 predicted proteins | sample 1581021 | NCBI WGS metagenome assembly OIBK01 (sample SAMEA3882554, study PRJEB24775) | human gut metagenome | biome: human-associated habitat; feature: intestine environment; material: feces | place: Netherlands | collected 2009/2010
AGTTCCAAAATACTTACCCATAATCTACTCCTTAATCATCATATCCGTTAGGATTGTTCTTCTGCCATCTCCATGAGTCGGCACACATCTCCTTAATACCATACTGTGCTTCCCAGCCGAGCTCCCTCTTGGCCTTTGATGGGTCACAGTAGCATGTAGCAATATCGCCAGGTCTTCTAGGCTTTATTGTATAAGGAATCTTAACACCTGTTGCAGCCTCGAAATTCTTTACGATATCAAGCACGCTGTAGCCGTGTCCTGTTCCAAGATTGTAGATGCAAAGACCTGCATTCTCCTCAATCTTCTTTAAAGCCTTGACATGTCCAACCGCAAGGTCAACTACATGGATGTAATCTCTCACACCTGTTCCGTCAGGAGTATCATAGTCATCTCCGAATACTCCAAGCTCTTTGAGCTTGCCTACTGCCACCTGTGTGATGTAAGGCATGAGGTTGTTTGGAATACCGTTTGGATTCTCACCCATTGTACCACTCTTATGAGCTCCGATTGGATTGAAGTAACGAAGAAGAATAACGTTCCACTCATTATCTGCCTTATAGATGTCCATAAGTATCTGCTCAAGCATAGACTTTGTCCAGCCATATGGGTTTGTACACTGTCCCTTTGGACACTCCTCTGTGATAGGAATCTGTGCAGGATCTCCGTATACTGTAGCTGATGAAGAGAAAATGATGCTCTTGCAGCCATTCTGTCTCATCACATCAACAAGTGTAAGTGTTCCTGCAATATTATTGTTATAGTACTCCCAAGGCTTTGCCACAGACTCTCCTACTGCTTTGAGTCCTGCAAAGTGAATACAGCTATCTATCTTTTCTTCCTTAAAAATCTTATTTAAGATGTCTCTGTCAAGGATATCTCCCTTATAGAACTTTACTTCTTTGCCTGTAAGAGCCTTAACTCTGTCAAGTGACTTCTCAGATGAATTTGAAAGATTGTCAAGTACTACAACATCGTAGCCTGCATCAAGAAGCTCCACACATGTGTGGCTTCCGATATATCCGGCTCCACCAGTAACTAAAATTGCCATAATAAATATCTCCTTTTCATTTTTGTTAAATTTATTGTAGCGCATTTGCTCATTTTTGTATAGAATAAAATGTAGAAGAAATATGTAAAAATGTTGTAAAGGTAGGCAATATGAACAATAAATACAAAAATTCCTATATCGTAAAAGAAAAAGAGCTTGTATCTCTGTCCGTATATAACGTAGGCTTCCAGAGCTGTGATAGCCTGTATCAGTGGGGACCCGGTATCAGAGACCATTATCTGATTCACTATATCATAAGCGGTAAAGGCCGCTACACTGTAAATGGCAGTGTTCACACATTAACTCCCGGCGATGCGTTTCTCGTATATCCAAATACCGAAGTGATTTATCAGGCTGATGCAGAAGATCCTTGGGAATATACCTGGGTAGGCTTTACCGGCAGCGATGCTGCAACCATTTTAAGAGCCACTGATTTCACAAAAGCGCATCCATACATACACAGTGTATCAAACGGAAACGAAATCAAAAGACAGCTCATGCATATATACGACGCCAGAGGCACAGAATTTGAAAATGCACTCGAAATGACCGGGCGACTCTACACCACCCTCGCTCTTTTTGTCAGTGCCGCCACATCAAAGCCACCGCAAAACAGTGCAAACTCCTATGTACAAAAGGGCATCGAATACATCTCCGCCAACTATTCATACCCTATCACCGTTGAGGATATTGCATCATATATAGGCTTAAGCCGAAGCCACCTGTTCCGTTCCTTCCAGAGTATCCTCGGCGTATCGCCAAAGGAATATCTGACCGATTTCAGAATCAAACAGGCATGCTATCTGCTTAAACACTCCTCATTGTCCATCACAGCAATTGCAGGCTCTATAGGATTTGATAACAGCCTTTATTTTTCAAAGACCTTTCATAAAATAAAAGGCCTTTCGCCTAAGGAGTATCGCAGTAAATACAAAAAAGCTCAAGAATGAAAAAAGCTGCCGGGCTTCACATGAAGCCCGGCAGCTTTTTCATATATCTCTTTATGCTAAACTAAGCAAGCTTAGATTTAGCAACCTCTACTAATTTAGCAAATCCTGCTGCATCTGTAACAGCCATATCAGCTAATACCTTACGGTTAAGGTCAACGTTTGCTAACTTTAAGCCGTGCATGAACTGGCTGTATGAAAGTCCGTTGAGACGAGCTACTGCGTTGATACGAGCAATCCATAACTGACGGAACTGTCTCTTTCTCTCTTTACGTCCAGCGTATGAGCTTGTAAGTGCTCTCATAACTGACTGCTTTGCTACTCTATACTGCTTAGATCTAGCGCCTCTGTAACCCTTTGCTAACTTTAATGTTCTGTTATGTCTTTTCTTAGCGCCTAAACCGCCTTTAACTCTTGCCATTTGTTGATTCCTCCTTAACTAATACTACCGATTACATGTATGGTAAAATCTTCTTCATATTCTTAACATTTGTCTCATCTGTCATTGTTGCTTTTCTGAGATTTCTCTTTGTCTTTGTTGTTTTCTTAGTTAAGATATGTCTCTTGTAGGCTTTATTTCTTTTTAACTTTCCTGTTCCTGTAACTTTGAAACGTTTTGCAGCTGCTCTGCTTGTTTTCATTTTTGGCATTGTGTGTTCCTCCTTAAATTGTTATCTCTTTTCTGCCAGCACCATACCGATGCTTCTTCCTTCAACCTTCGGTGCTTTCTCCACTACCGCTACATCTGAAAGATTCTCCGCTATATCATCAAGGATATGTTTGCTTGCATTCATATGAGCCATCTCACGTCCTCTGAATCTGAGTGTGATCTTTACCTTATTTCCTTTTGCAAGGAATTTCTTTGCAGCATTCATCTTGGTATTCAAGTCGTTAGCCTCAATGTTAGGTGAGAGACGAATCTCTTTCAATTCAACGGTCTTCTGCTTTTTCTTTGCATCCTTTTCCTTACGGGCCTGCTCATAACGATACTTACCATAATCAATCACCTTACATACAGGTGGCTTTGCATTTGGTGCTATCTTTACTAAATCAAGTCCTGCCTCGTCTGCAATCTTTTGAGCTTCTCTTGAAGAAACAATTCCTAACTGCTCTCCATCTGCTCCAATCAGTCGAACTTCTCTGTCTCTGATCTGTTCATTAATCATTAATTCGCTAATGGTCTTGTACCTCCATAAAAAATAGTGGATAGGCAGACTATCCACTATACAATCTTCAACACAAATGTTTGAAAATATTAACGCTAAGTCGCTCCATTGCGCTTAGGTGAGAGTGGATACTCTACTTTGTTTTCATACAACTACTAGAATATAGCACAGACAATTTCTGTTGTCAACACTTTTATCTAAATTTCTATAATCTAATATGTACCAAGAATCTTAAGGGCAATTGCCTCTTCCCTTATGCCTCTTAACGCATTCTGCACCGCTGTATCCGTAAAACGTCCTTCAAAATCAACAAAGAACCTGTACTCCCATGCCTTATCAGATATCGGACGAGACTGGATATTTAACATATTGATTCCATTGTATATAAAGTGTGCCAGCATATGATACAGTGCACCACTCTTGTGAGGTGTCTCAAAGCATATGCTTATCCTGTCCGCATCTCTGCGGCATACCCTTTTAGCCGACACAATTATAAACCTTGTTGCATTGTTTTTATTGTTCTGTATGCGGCTCTCAAGCACCTGAAGCCCGTATATATCAGCCGAGATATGGCTAGCTATGCCAGCCTGTGTGATATCTCCGTCATCCTTTACCTTCTTTGCAGAAAAAGCTGTATTCCTGACAGCCACCTGGTTGATATCCTTATGCTCATCAAAAAAATCTGAGCACTGCATAAGTGCCTGTGGATGTGAGTACACAGTCCTGATATCAGAAATCTTTGCACCCGGAAGTCCCATCAGACTGTGGTCGATGCGTATAATCTGCTCCCCAACTATATAATTGTCGTATTCAACAAGCAGATCATAGTTTTCCGATACAATACCGGCTGAAGAATTCTCTATCGGAAGCACTGCATAATCAGCCTTTCCGCATTTGATATCCTCCATGGCATCCTTCCAAGAATCCACGTTGTAGCCATTACAGTTCTCGCCAAAGTATGTCTTCATGGCAAGCTGTGAGTATGCACCCTCAACTCCCTGAAACACAATCCTTGCATTGGAAAAATCCAGGCTGTCTACCTCAGTAAAGTTTTCCTTCTCCACTATGCCATGCTCAGTCATAAGCTGATACTGCTTCTTTCTACTGGTCGACATAATCTGTTCAAAAAGCTCAACTATACCGTGCTTCAAAAACTCATCATCTGCAAGAGACGATAATTTCTCAAGTTTTTCATCCTCTCTCGCCTTGTCAAAGACCTTTTTGCCGGTGGTTATCTTATACTCGGCAACGTGCTTTGAGATATCCATTCTTTCCTTATATAATCTGACTATTTCACTGTCTATCTCATCGATAGACTCTCTCAATTTCATTAAATCTTCCATTATTGTCTCCTAAAAAAGATATAATAAAATATTATTACAAAATTTATAGAAAGGCAAGTAATCCTTGAAAGATTTATCATATATAGATATCATTTAGTTAATATCTAAGCATAAATCTCATATATCCTCAGGAGAATTACATGAAAAAAGAACACGCATGATTAATCAACTCATGCGTGTTTTTTATTAATTCATATAAAATTCAAATCTTGATCTGTATATATCACTGCACTTTCCGGTATTCTGGTCTATCGCAATAACAGAAAGCACATTATTTCCCTCAGGAACAGGTATTGGAGCTGTATACTCTGTTGATGCAGCACTCGGATCTGACGAATCCCAGGTATAGTATACCTTGCAATTTTCAGGTACTGTGATTGTAATGTCTGTCTGTGCACCAAATGTACCTCCGTCAGGGTCTATCTCCGGTGCATCCGGTGCCTCAAACTCGATTTCATACTTGGCAGATGCCACCTCGCTTTTGATTCCTCTGTCATCAACTGCAACAGCTGTTATCTCATATGTACCTTCCTTGTCCAGGGTGATCGGGCTATAATATCTTTCTCCTCTGGTCAAAGGATCATCCGAATCATATGAATAGTATATTTTGGTATCGCTGTCTGCATCTATAGAAAGCTCAATAGTCTCTCCATACTTGCCACTGCTCTTGCTAAACTGCGGTTTAGATACAGTATAATCCGCAAAAAGCTTTAAAACAGATGCATCCTTAGCACTCTCACGCAGCGCAACAATTGCATCATAATCATTTTTTGATTCATAAATCGAGATAAGCTTCTTATAAGCCTCTTTGCTCTTTGGATCAATATTGATAATTTCCTGATACAGCACAAGAGCGGCATCATAATCCTTCTTCGACATATATATATCAGCCAAAACAAATCTGACATCTGTATTATCCGATTCAATCGACAAAGCCTTCTCATAATAAGAAACCGCGGAATTTATATTCCCCGCCGAATAAGCTGCCTTTGCCTGCTTCACCTGATAATCAAATGAATTGTCATGTGATCTGCTTACATTACGTGTAATAGCTGCAATAAGTATTACAATTGCTACAGCGCACACTACAGCTGAGATAATAATTATCTTCTTCTGCTGCGCTCTCTTTGCCCTCTGTCCGTCAGACTGCGTCTTCTCATCACACGGTTGTTTCGTCTGAGACTGCTGCTTACCTGTCTGAGCCTGTTTATTTTCATACTGTGACATTCTGTCCGGTTTTTGTCCGTTCCGCTGACCGGCACTATGAAGCTGTTCCCTCACCGGCTCATCAAACCTGATTGTCCTATCAGACACAGGCTTTACAGTCTTTTGTCCATCAGTTCGCCTGTCATCATTTCCAACCAGATTATCAAGATAATCATCAAATTCGTTGTAATCAGGCACTATCTGAACCGGATGCCCACAGACATCACAGTACAGACTGCCCGCCTTCAATTCATTACCACAATTGGCACATCTCATACATCTAATCCTCTTACTTATTGTCTAATTGTCTAATTATCTCTTCATAGCCTCAACACAATTGCTCATGAGCATCGCAATTGTCATAGGACCTACACCGCCCGGTACAGGTGTGATATGTGACGCTTTAGACACAACAGAATCAAAATCCACATCACCACACAACTTATTTTCAGCATTTCTGTGGATTCCAACATCAATGACAACCGCACCATCCTTCACATATGAAGCATCTATAAACTTAGGCTTTCCTATTGCCACTATAAGTATATCAGCATTTTTACATACATCTTTTAAATCCTTTGTATGTGAATGACATACCGTAACAGTTGCATTCTCCCTAAGCATGAGAAGTGACATAGGCTTGCCGACTATATTGCTTCTGCCAACCACAACACAGCTTTTACCATCAATATCTATATTGCTTCTCTTTAAAAGCTGAATGATACCGGCCGGAGTACACGGCAAAAAACCAGGTTTTCCTATAACCATCGCTCCAACACTCTGTGGACTGAAGCCATCAACATCCTTCTTCGGGTCAATAGCATCAATAACCTTGTCCTCATCGATATGCTTTGGCAGTGGAAGCTGACAGAGAATACCATTTACGGAAACATCAGCATTGAGCTTTTCGATAAGTTTTAATATCTCATCCTCCGTAGTCTCCTCTGCAAGTTCATATGAAAGCGATTTAATTCCGACATACTCACACGCCTTTTTCTTGTTGCGCACATACACTGATGATGCAGGGTCATTTCCGACCTGAATCACCGCAAGGCAGCCCTCGATGCCTTTTTTCTTAAGCTCTGCCACTTCTTCCTTAAGCTCATCCTTAATCTGCGTTGAAATTAATTTTCCGTCTATTAGATTAGCCATATTTCCTCCTAGAATAATCCTGTGATCACACCATTGTCATCCACATCAATGCCGTATGCAGCCGGCTTCTTTGAAAGTCCCGGCATAGTCATGATAGAACCGTTTACTGCTACAACAAAGCCTGCACCTGCTGACGCATAAACCTCACGTACGTTGATTTTAAAACCACTTGGTCTGCCAAGCTTCTTTGCATCATCAGAAAGCGAATACTGTGTCTTTGCCATACATATTGGAAAATCTCCCATTCCAAGGTCTGTAATCCTCTTAAGTTCTCTCTCTGCTGCCGGAGAATATGTAACACCATCTGCTCCATATATTTCTTTTGCAACAGTTTCAATCTTTTCCTTAAGTGACAGGCTATCATCATAGAGCACTTTGAAATTGCTTTCCTTGTGCTCGATTGTTTCAAGTACCTTGTTGGCAAGGTCAATTCCGCCTTCGCCACCCTTCTCCCATACCTCTGAGAGTGCAAATTCACAGCCTCTTTCCTTACAGAACTGCTCTACAAAATCAGTCTCAGCCTTGGTGTCTGTGACAAATGAATTTAATGTGACAACTACAGGCACTCCAAACTTGTGAAGATTCTCAATATGCTTCTCAAGATTTACGATTCCAGCCTTAAGTGCATCAAGATTCTCTGATGAAAGCTCATCCTTCGGCACGCCGCCATTATATTTTAATGCTCTGATTGTTGCAACAAGTACAACTGCATCCGGCTTAAGCCCTGCCATACGGCACTTGATATCAAAGAACTTCTCTGCGCCAAGGTCTGCGCCAAAGCCTGCCTCAGTGATAACATAGTCTGCAAGCTTTAATGCTGTCTTTGTGGCACGGACACTGTTACAGCCATGTGCTATATTGGCAAAAGGTCCACCGTGAACTATTGCCGGTGTATGCTCAAGTGTCTGGATAAGGTTCGGCTTTAAGGCATCCTTTAAGAGAGCTGCCATAGAGCCTGTAGCCTGAAGATCATCGGCTGTGACAGGCTTTCCGTCAAAGGTATATGCCACAATAATTCTTCCAAGTCGCTTCTTTAAATCTGCCATATCATCGGCCAGGCAGAGTATAGCCATAATTTCAGATGCTACAGTGATGACAAAATGATCTTCTCTGACCATTCCGTCCATCTTGCTTCCAAGACCAACAACGATATTTCTAAGGACACGGTCATTCATATCCATACATCTCTTCCATACAATCTGGCGCGGGTCGATGCCAAGCTCGTTTCCCTGCTGGATATGGTTGTCAAGAAGTGCCGCAAGCAGATTGTTCGCAGATGTAATCGCATGAAAATCTCCCGTAAAATGAAGATTCAAATCCTCCATTGGGACAACCTGTGCGTATCCGCCACCGGCTGCGCCTCCCTTGATACCAAAGCAAGGTCCAAGTGATGGCTCACGAAGTGCAATAAGCGCTTTCTTTCCCAGGCGTCCAAATGCCTCTCCAAGACCGACGCTTGTGGTTGTCTTTCCCTCTCCTGCAGGAGTCGGGTTTATAGCTGTAACAAGTATGAGCTTTCCGTCAGGATTTTCCTTTGTACGATTGATGAGCTCATCAGAAATCTTTGCCTTATACTTTCCATAAAGCTCTAAGTCATCCTCTTTAATCCCTATAGATGCTGCTACATCCTTGATTGGAAGCATTGTAGCTTCCTGTGCAATCTGAATATCTGTTTTCATTTTTCTTTGCTCCTTTGTGTTAATTATTCTCTAATATAGTATCTAATTCCTCTTTAGTCACCAGAACCTTGCGGGGCTTTGTTCCCTCCTCAGGTCCCACTACACCGGCTTCTTCGAGCTGATCCATGATGCGGGCCGCCCTGTTGAAGCCAATTTTAAGGTATCTTTGAAGCATTCCGATTGAAGCCCGTTCCTTATCTGTGATAATTGACGCTGCCTCCGCAAAGTAAGAGTCCCTGCCATCATCCGTGTTTTCCACATCTGAAATGGTAACGGTTGTATTTGTCGTATCATTCGACAGGCTCTCCATCTTTTGTGCCACATCATTACTGTACTGTGCATTCTCATTATTTTCAATAATAAATTTCACAATATCGGAAACTTCTTTATCTGAAACGAATGCGCCCTGTACTCGAAGGGGCTTCGGAACACCCTGTGGGTCAAATAACATATCTCCCTTTCCAAGGAGCTTTTCCGCACCATTCATATCAAGTATGGTACGACTGTCAACACCGCTTGTAACCGCAAATGCGATACGGCTTGGCATATTCGCCTTGATGAGACCTGTAATAACATTAACAGAAGGCCTCTGCGTAGCTATAATCAGATGTATACCGGCTGCTCTCGCAAGCTGTGCCAGCCTGCATATTGCCTCCTCTACATCCTTTGATGCAACCATCATAAGATCTGCAAGCTCGTCAACTATAATGACAATCTGTGGCATCTTTGGCGGTTTTTCTGTATCTTTGCCATCCATCGCATCAATCATGGCATTGTAACCGTTTATTTCCCTGACACCGCTGTTTGCAAACTTCTCGTATCGGTCTGTCATCTCTGAAACCGCCCAGTTTAATGCTCCTGCAGCTTTTTTAGGATCTGTAACAACCGGAATCATCAGATGAGGTATGCCATTGTATACACTAAGCTCAACCACCTTCGGGTCAATCATAATCAGCTTTACCTCATCCGGCTTTGCCTTGTATAGTATACTCATGATAATTGTATTGATACAAACCGACTTACCTGAGCCGGTAGCACCTGCAATTAAAAGATGTGGCATTTTTGCGATATCCGTAACCTTAACCTTGCCTGCAATATCTTTTCCCACTGCAAATGTAATCTTTGATTTGGCATTTTTAAATTCTTCAGACTCCACAAGCTCCCTGAAGGAAACAGCAACACTCTGGCTGTTTGGCACTTCGATGCCCACAGCGGCTTTTCCCGGAATAGGAGCCTCGATTCGTATATCCGCGGCTGCCAGATTAAGCTTTATATCATCTGCCAGATTCACAATCTTTGATACCTTCACTCCAAGCTCCGGTGTGATTTCAAACCTTGTAACAGCAGGACCGCAGCTTATATTATTCACCTTCGCATTCACCCCAAACACATTAAGAGTCTGTTCAAGCTTTGCCGCCGTTTCACGCAGATGAGCCTGCGAATCACCGGTTTTCCCCCTGTCAGGAGCCTTAAGCAGATCAACAGCCGGAAATACATACGGCTTCTGCTGGATTGCATTTTCTGCATCATTTATCGCTATCTGCTCACTGACTTTTTCAACCTCTTTGGCAAGCTCATCCTTGTCTGATTTGACCTTTTTCTTACCTGGCTCTGCTGCAGGTGGTTTTGTCATTACCGCATCTGCAGCCGGAGCTGATAATTTTGATTGCAGCTCATTATCTTTTTGTATGCCAAAATCATCAGATATATCAGGCTCCACGCAGCCCGATATAGGTATCTGCGACACATGGCTTGCAGCTGTGCCACCCAAAACCGAAACAGGCTCCGATGCCACACCAAAGTCCGGTATCTGCACTATTTCCCCTGCATCCCCTGATGTAAGGCTTGTCGTCTTTTTCTCCTTTATTGCAGGTGAACTCGGATAATTCTCTATAGTTATCTCACCAAGCGCATCTGTAGCTGCTGCACCTTGTCCAAATATCCCCACATGCGCTGTATCACTACCTGCCATGCCTGAATCTAGCACGTTTTCACTGCCATCAATTTTTGTATCAAGTGACACGCCTGTTATCTTATTGTCCATCCTTCGGCCGGCACGCTTATTCCTTCTGCCACCTTTTGCAGCCTCCTTTATGTCGCTGTCTGTATCATCTGAAGCTAAACCCTCTCTTGTCTGACGCTCTCTTGACTTATACTGCCGATACTCCTGATATCTCTCATTATTCTCACGCGCTGACTCGTATACCTTTCGGCCGCCGTTTCTCATGCCCTTCATGAATGATTTACCGGTAATGAGCACAAGACAGATAATCATCACAACTATCGTTACCACGTATGCACCTATAATTCCTACCGCCGGAACTAAAATGCAGCCTATAAGAGCACCTATAAAGCCACCACCTGAATGCCTTTCAACACTGTCAATGTATGACTGCACCGGCGAAACCGCGAATTTGCCATACACTGCCAGGTACATAAACACACATATAAACCATATGAGAACTAGGGTCATAACAAGCTTCATGATAGCATATGAATTACCCTTATTGGACACGGCAAAAAAGCTGCCCACCAGAAGCACAAGCGGAAAAATATATGCCACCATTCCAAATAAACCAAAAAGGAAACCGCTTACTGCGTTTCCCAAATTACCGCCTATTCCAAAATTGCTTATAAATAAAAGGATTGAAACAGCTACTACTATCCAGAGAAATATTTCCTTTTTAAAGGCCTGCTGCCTCTCTATCTGAGCCATTCTCTCCTTTTTCGTCTGTCTTTTTGCTGAGGATTTCTTCCTCGTTGCCATGTAACTAACCTCCGTATTTTGATTTACAGAGTATATAATAACATATTTCTTCTGTTCTGTGTAAATTTTCTAAAGTAATTTTTCGATTTTGTGATTAAAGGGTCAAAAGGTATCATCGATGCATGCTTGCATGCAATTCGATGTAT
>OIBK01000906.1_pt1 | contig 11105 bp, 5 predicted proteins | sample 1581021 | NCBI WGS metagenome assembly OIBK01 (sample SAMEA3882554, study PRJEB24775) | human gut metagenome | biome: human-associated habitat; feature: intestine environment; material: feces | place: Netherlands | collected 2009/2010
GGACGCTGCGCGACCAACGGGAGCAGACGGAAGGGGTAATTTTCGAGGGAGCTGGCAAAACCGTCAGGTTTTGACTGAGGGAGTCAAGCTCCCCCGTATGGTGATTTTGCCCATATTTTTGTACCAAATTTTGGCAGATGCGGCGGGCGAAAATGCTTTATTTCCATAAACTTTAGTGTTATACTCAACTTGGCCTTTTGTCCGTTCCGGTTGTTCCGTTTGGGAGGACAGCCGGGCAAATCGATCAACAAAGGAGAGGATATCATGAAAAAACGCATCGTGAGCATGATACTGGCGCTCAGTATGGTGCTCTCCATCCTCCCGGTATCTGCATTTGCAGATGCTGGGACGTCTGCTGCGGCAGCAGAGACGACAGCTGCCGGTACGAACGAGGAAACAACAAATCCCGTCGTTACGATCAAGATCGGCGCGGACGGTCTGCCCGAAAAGCAGTCCGGCACTGGCTGGAGCTGCAGCGAATCCGGTCGCTCGCTGACCATCACCGGCGTTGAAAATGCAAAGACAGAGTACATTCTGTCCGGCGAGTACAACTGGAATGTGGCCATCACAAATTCCGGCAATGAAGTATATCTGCTGGACGGCGTGGTCAAGGGCCAGCTTTGGGTCGGCAACCGGAATGCCTGTGTTCTGGGCGGCAGCTACGCCGAAGCAGTGCTGGAAAACGGCACCATTGACGGCGGCACCTACGGTAAGCTGACCGAGAACGGCGGCAGCGTTAAGGGCGGCTACTTCAAGGATATTTCCGGCCTGCAGTCCGCTACGCAGCAGCAGGCACACAAGCTGATCCTGCCGGAGGGCTGCACCCTGAACGGCCAGCCGGTGACCGGGGATGTGTATATGCTCAAGCGGTACAGCGATCACAGCCTGAAGCTGGAGGTGCAGTACGCCCCCGGCTGCGTTGCATGGGCGGCAGCAATCGGTGGTATGTCCGACATCACCTCCCTGCCTGTAGGTATCAGCAACTACCCATTGAACGGCTATGGCACGGTTTCCATCAGTGCTACAACGATCTCTGCCGAGGTCAGTATGTTCCCGCCGCTTTCAGAGAGCAACGCGCCCATAGCACTGACCCCGATCCCGTCTATGGACAAGGAACTGAGTTTTACCGATAAGGGTACGCCCGATGTGAACGGTGTGCCCTGTGTGTACAGTCTGGACGAGGGCATGGATCAGTTCTGCAAATACTATGGCAAGGGCTGGACTTATACCTGCTACCCCAATGTCGCCAGTGCGACCGGACAACTGAAGCTTGGGGATCAGGGCGGTAATGTGATCAATTTCAGCCATCTGAGCGCAGTGCCCATCAACTGCTATATCGAGCTTTCGAATGCTACCGTGACCGGCGGCATCATCCGTCAGGCTAACTTCAAAAATGTCACGATCGAGGGCAGCACCTTTGATTACCTCTACTGCGCGGGCAAGTGCACCATTTCCAATGTAGTGGCCCAGAGCTTCAGCTTTGACAGGTTTGGCGACCTTGCCATTTCCGACACCGTTCTGTGCAAGCTGTCTGACAACGGCATAGAGAATGCGCTTGCCGTTGGCCAGAAGCTCAGCAAGCTGACCGTGCGCAACGGCGGTGTGACTGCGATCAACGGCAGAGACCTGCCCCTTTCTGTCAATACCCTCTATCTGGTGGGCAATGCCAGCGCAGAGCTTACCCTGAACACCGATGTATACAGCATCAACGATGCAGCGGCCAACAGTTACAATGAACAGACCTATGCCGAGGGCAGTGTACTGCATATCACCGGCAACAACGATGGCAAGGAGATTCTGGTAAATCAGGCTGGCGATGCCAGCAACCTCAAGCCCCTGCGCATTACCGAAGAAGGTAAGCCCGACCTGACCGAGGTGACCCCGCATTACGTGAGCCAGGATGGTATGACCGGCAATGTCTATGAGGGCCTTGGCTGGCAATACCTTGTGGTCTCCGGTGTGGTCGAGGATGGTTATGAAACGATGTCGGTGCTTGTCCTTACCAGCCCCGATGGCAGCCCGGTGGATCTGACCTCGGATACCATCAACCCCTATCATAAGGCCATTGCATCCGATCAGATCGTGCTGGAGGATGTGACGGTTGCTGGTATTCAGGCTGGCGCGCCTGTTACCGCCCAGAACGCCATTATTAAGGGCGGCACTTTCCAGAAGACTGTTAACATGGATGAAAACAGCATTATCGCAGGCGGCAGCTTCCAGCAGGAGGTCAGCGCTAACGGCAGCATCACCGGCGGTACCTTCCAGCAGAATGTTAGGGCTAGTGGCGAGATCACCGATGGTCAGTTCGACGCGGAGGTCGATTTGGGCTATAACGGCAGCATCACCGGCGGTACCTTCCAGAAGAATGTTAAGGCTAGTGGCACCATCACCGGCGGTCAGTTCAACGCAGCTGTCCAGTTGGATAGTAGTAGCGCCCAGATCCTCGGCGGCGTGTTCAACAATATCAAGCTGCCCGACTATTATACATCGGATGGAACGGTCATCCAGAATGCCGTGATCACCGGCAGCCTGATGGCGAATACTTACAGCAAGGCTGCTGTTTCCAATACGGTGAGCTTTAGCCCCATCGAAAGTCAGCACCGTGCTTATGGTCAGCAGCTGAGCAAGCTGATCGTTGCAGACGGCACGGTGGAAAGCGTAAACGGCGTGACGAAGAAGACCACGGAGCTTTACCGTATCGGCGATGTCGAGATGAATATCACCTTCAGCAAGCCGGTCGAGAACATCAACGGTGCTGCGGTCAGCGATTATACCGGCGCACAGCTTTCCGCAGACGGCAAGACCCTGACCCTGACCGCCTTGAATGACGGCAATCCCATTGTGGTGAACAAGGCCGAAGGAAAGCTGCCCTTCTCTGCCCTGGGCGCGGGAGACTTTACCACTGATGAAACGCCGGAGGGTACAAAGGTTACCTGCTATCAGGAGGGCGTGGGCAAGCTGAGACTTGTCTATGTGCGCACCTACGATGATAAGGAGTTTACCAGCATCCCCGCTAACGAGCCCGGCATCTATAAAAAGCGCGTTGTAGCCGAAGAGGGCGAAAAGTACACGAGCGGTTGGGTCGATATCGGCGAAACCGTGATCAAGTATGCCCCGGCTCTCACTGACTTCGAATGGGATGTCAAGACCGGCACGGTGAAATATAACGGCGAGCACTATTTCGGCGAGGAACTCCCGCCGGCTCAACTTGTGTACATCGTCGGAAACCACTATTACTATTTTGTGCCTACCGAGGTGGGTACCTACGAGGTCCACCTTATGGTGAACCGTAACTACGACAGCAACTACTATGAGCATAGCGATTACACGTTGGAGGATTACACCGTCCGCTACACGCCCGTAGCCGCAAACTTTACCTACGATGCTGCGCAGAACACGGTGACCTACAATGGCAAAAAGTACAACGGTGCTGACCCGAAGACCACCCTGCTGTACGCCGCCGAGGGCAGCACTGAAACCACCGCGATCATCCCCACCAACCCCGGCAACTACGATGTGTACGTTCAGGTGACGGCGGACGAGAACTATAACGGGACCATTACCGAAAAGGTGGGCACTTACGTTGTGAAGGGAACCGATCCCGAGCCGACCCCCGACCCGGATCCGAATCCGACTCCCGACCCCAACCCGGATCCGAATCCGACTCCCGATCCCAACCCGGATCCGAATCCGACTCCCGATCCCAACCCGGATCCCAATCCTACTCCCACTCCCAACCCGGATCCGACTCCGACCCCGACTCCCGATCCCGAGCCGACCCCGACTCCTACTCCCACCCCGACTCCCGATCCTGAGCCGACCCCGACTCCCACTCCCGCACCCGCACCCAGCGATGACGGCGGCGCTATCGTGATGGTAGCCGCTGTGGGCGGCGCAGCCGTTGGCGTAGGCGCTTACATTGCAGGCACCACCGCCTACCTGAAGAGCGTTCTGCCCGAGGGTGTGGCGATCCCCGCTAACCGTCAGCAGCTGGCTGTTGCACTGTGGACTGCCGCAGGCAAGCCCGCTACCCAGAGCACGGCACTGTTCAACGATGTGGCAGCCGATGCCGCAGAGCTGCAGGCCATCCGCTGGGCAGTGGATACCGGCCTGATGTCTGCACAGGACGGCAGCTTCAAGCCCGGCAACCGCGTAAGCCGCTTGGAGGTCATCCGCACTTGGAAGACCTATCAGCAGCGCGGCTGAGCCCGCTGACCCGTAACCCCTTATAACCCCGCAGGGACTGCTGCACAGCGCTGTGCAGCAGTCCCTTTTTGCGTTGGCGGGCGTTTTGCGCCGCGATGCCGCCCGGTAAAAGGCATTTCGAGCCATTATTGGGGATTTCGTGCAAAAGCACTCCACTTTTTCTGCCGCCAGTGGTATAATGCAGGGACAGAGATGTACTCTGAAAGCACGTCATTCCCATATTTTCCTATAGAGACAGAAAACCGTCCGGTAACCGCAAGCCGGGCGGTTTTCTGCTTTTTGCGGGTGCGTCCGGCTGCTTTTGCGCCGCCGGGTCGTTTCAACGCATTTGCGGGTCGATTCGTGCCGAAAATCGTCCAAAACGGGCAAATCGTGGTACACTAAGCATGACACAGAACCTCCCTTCCTGATAGGGGCTAAAGGCATCATTACGCCCCGTCAAGCGTGTGACCGGAGCATCGGTCATCCGCGTCCGTGCCCGGCTGAAAAAGCCGCGCCCGGCAAAACATAACAATTGCCATCTCCCGATCGATCCTTTCCAATAAGCACAGCAGAGCCGCCCGGCAACTACCGGACGGCTCTGCTGCGTTATAGGGGAACGCCCTCAGTCAAAGCCTGACGGCTTTGCCAGCTCTCCCCGCAAGCGTCCTCGCCCTCTCAGGCGCTAACGCGCCAGCTCTCCCAAAGGGAGAGCCTCTGGCGAAACCGGTCACTTGGCACTTGAGCCGGAAGCTTTACCGCCATGCCAAGGCCTCTCCCTTTGGGAGAGGTGGATGCGAACGTAGTGAGCAGACGGAGAGGGCGAGGTTGCTTCCCGCAGTGCCGCCGCTTCCGCAGGAAGCAAGCGCTGCAAATGCCGCTTGCCGCCGCGACTTCTTCCGTAAAAAAGCAGTTCCGAAACGCCCGCAGGCGTTTCGGAACTGCAATAATAAAGTATAATTTCCGCTTATTTGCCCGCCAGCAGCACCGCCAGCACGGCTTTCTGGACGTGCAGACGGTTCTCCGCTTCGTCAAAGATCTCGTCCGCGTGCTGCTCGAACAGGGCGGTGGAGATCTCCTCGCCCCGGTGGGCGGGCAGACAGTGCAGCACCAGCGCGTCCGGCTTGGCGTTTTCCAGCAGACGGCCGGTGAGCTGGAAGCCCACAAAATCCCGCAGACGCTGCTCGCTCTCGGCGGTGCCGGGGGCTGTGGTGTTCCACGCGGCGGTGGCCACGATATCCGCATCCCGCAGGCCCTCGGCGGGGTCGGTGGTCAGGTGGAAGGCATCGCCGTATTTGTGGGCAAACATCAGCACATCCGCTGCCGGGCGGTAGCCCGGAGGACAGACGCAGGATACCTGCATCCCCGCCAAAAGGCCGCCCACGATCAGGCTGTTGGCCATGTTGCTGCCGTCGCCCACAAAGCAGAGCTTCAGCCCTGCCAGCGTGCCCCGGCGCTCCCGAATGGTCATCAGGTCAGCCAGCACCTGACAGGGGTGGGCGTAGTCGGTCAGGCCGTTGATCACCGGAATGCCGGAAAGCTCTGCCAGCTCTTCCAAATCCCGCTGGCGGTAGGTGCGCCAGACGGCGCAGTCGTAGTAGCGCCCCAGCACCCGGGCGGTGTCCCGCAAAGGCTCGCCGCGCCCGGCCTGCAATTCGGCGGTGTTCATGTAGTTGCCAAGGCCGCCCATCTGGTACACGCCCACCTCAAAGCTGGTGCGGGTGCGGGTGGACGCCTTAGAGAACAGCAGCGCCACGCTTTTGCCCGCCAGCAGCGGGGCGGTGCGGCCCGCCTTGCAGTCCGCTTTCAGCTGGTCTGCCACATCCAGAATGTGGGTCAGCTCGGCGGGGGAAAGGTCGCTCATTTTCAGCAGATTTTTCATGCCTGCTCCTTCGGAGCGGTCGGCTCCATCGTGCCCAGCACCTCGGCCAGCACCTCCAGCGCCATGTCTACTTCGTGCTCGGAGACGGTCAGCGGAGGCAGCAGACGCAGCCGAGTCTTGGCGGTAAGCACCAGCAGGCCCTTTTCGCGGCAGGCAGCCAGCACATCCGCAGCCTGCACATCAAAGAATTCGATGCCCACCATCAGGCCGATGCCGGAAATGTTCTTGACGTGGGGCAGCTTTGCCAGACCGGTGCGCAGCTGTACGGCGCGCTCGCTGACCTGTGCAAGGAAGCTCTGGTCCAGACGGTCTACCACCACGTTGGCACCGGCGCATACCACCGGGTTGCCGCCAAAGGTAGAGCCGTGGGTGCCGGGGCCCATGCCCTCGGCTACCTTTTCATTCATCAGCACCGCGCCGATGGGCAAGCCGCCGCCCAGCCCCTTGGCAAGGGTGACGATGTCCGGCTTGAGGTTATAGTGCTCACAGCACAGGAAGGTGCCGGTGCGGCCCACGCCGGTCTGCACTTCGTCCACAATGAGCACAAGGTCTTTTTCGTCGCACAAAGCGCGCACGGCCTGTACATAGTCCGGGTCCAGCGCCATCACGCCGCCCTCACCCTGAATCAGTTCCATCATCACGGCGCAGGTGTGGCGGTCCACCAGTTCCCGCAGCGCTTCGATATCCCCTGCCGGGACGTACTGGAAGCCCTCGTTGAAGGGGCCGAAGTAGTTGTGGAACACCTCCTGCCCGGTGGCGGTCAGAGTGGCAAGGGTGCGGCCGTGGAAGCTGTTGACCAGCGTGATAACGTTGTAGCGGTCCTTGCCGTAATGGTCTACGCTGTACTTGCGGGCGGCCTTGATGGCGCCCTCGTTGGCTTCAGCACCGGAGTTGCCGAAGAAAACCTTACTCATGCCGGTGCGCTTGCACAGCTTTTTCGCCAGCTTGCCGCAGGGCGCAGTATAGTAGAGGTTGGAGGTGTGCTGCAATTTGTGTGCCTGCTGGGACACGGCTTCTGCCCATGCAAGGTCGCAGTAGCCAAGGCTGTTCACCCCGATGCCGCTGGTGAAGTCCAGATACTTCTGTCCCTCAGGGCCCTCGGCGTACAGCCCGTGCCCCTTTTCCAGCACGATGGGACTGCGGTTATAGGTGTGCAGGACGTACTCGTTGTCCCGCTTGATGACTTTTTCAGAATCCATAGGTGTACCTCCTGTAACATGGAGCGATTGCGCAAAGCCTTGCGGCTGACGCTCGGAACATTGCTGCACACGGGCAGCGTCCTCGCCCTCTCCGTCACCTACGGTGACACCTCTCCCAAAGGGAGAGGCCTTGGCAAAGAGATGAACTTTGCGTGGACTGCCAAGGGCTCCCACTTTGGGGGAGCTGGCATCGCGCAGCGATGACTGAGAGGGCGAGCCGCCTTTATTTCTCATACCGGATGGTCACGCTGCGGGCGTGGGCGTGCAGACCCTCGCGCTCGGCAAAGTCTGCAATGCGGGGCGCAACGGCTTCCAGCGCGTCCCGGGTGTAGTAGATGAAGCTGGACTTCTTGACAAAGTCGTCCACGCCCAGCGGGCTGGAAAAGCGTGCGGTGCCGCTGGTGGGCAGGGTGTGGTTGGGGCCTGCAAAGTAATCGCCCAGCGCTTCCGGCACATTGCGGCCAAGGAAGATGCTGCCCGCGTTGCGGATCTCGTTCAGCACCCCAAAGGGGTCCTCCACGCAGACTTCCAAGTGCTCCGGCGCAATGATGTTGCAGGCTTCAATGGCCTTGTGCAGGTCGGTGCAGAGGATGATCTTGCCGTTGTCGTCCACGCTGGCGCGGGCAATGGCGGCGCGGGGCAGCTGCGGAATTTGCACCTCCAGTTCTGCCTGTACCGCCTTGGCAAGGGCTTCGCTGTCGGTGACAAGCACCGGGCTTGCCAGCCTGTCGTGCTCGGCCTGACTCAACAGGTCTGCCGCCACCCACGCGGGGTCACAGCTGCCGTCTGCCAGCACCAGAATTTCGCTGGGGCCCGCGATCATATCAATGCCCACCTTGCCGAACACCTTGCGCTTGGCGGTAGCAACGTAGATGTTGCCGGGGCCCACGATCTTATCCACCGCCGGGATGCTCTGGGTGCCGTAGGCCAGCGCTGCCACGGCCTGTGCGCCGCCGGTCTTGAAAATTTTGGTCACCCCGGCGGTGGCGGCAGCGGCCAGAATGACCGGGTTCACCTTGCCGTCCTTCCCGGCGGGGGTGGTCATGACGATCTCGGACACCCCTGCCACCTTGGCAGGAATGACGTCCATGAGCACGGTGGAAGGGTATGCCGCCGTGCCGCCGGGCACATACACACCGGCTTTTTCAATGGGGGTGTATTTCTGCCCCAGTACGATGCCGGGGCGGTCGTTCATCACAAAATTCTTGTGTACCTGCTGGCGGTGGAACTGCTCGATGTTCTCCGCCGCCTGCCGCAGGGTCTCGAGAAAATAGGGGTCCATGCCCGCAAAGGCTTCGTCGATCTCGGCCTGCGTCACCTGTAAATTTTCGATTGTTGCACCGTCAAATTTCAGGGCGTAGTCCTTCAGGGCGTCGTCGCCCCGGGCGCGCACGTCCGCAATGATGGCGTCCACCACGTCCTCCACGTTCTTTTCGGCGCGGATGTCCCGGTTCAGAATTTCCTCCGGTTTCAGCTCGTCAAAATTATACAGCTTGATCATTTCTCTTCCTCCTGCTTGTGCAAGGTGTCGCGCAGCTTTTCCAGCATGGTGTCCATCTGCTGGTGCTTGAACTGGTAGCTGGCCTTGTTGGCGATGAACCGCGCCGAGATGGGCATGAACTCGGTGACCACCTGCAAGCCGTTCTCCCGCAGGGTGGTGCCGGTCTCCACGATGTCCACAATGACATCCGAAAGCCCAAGGATGGGTGCCAGCTCAATGGAGCCGTTCAGCTTGATGATATCGATATCCCGCCCCATGGAGGCGTAGTAGCGCTTTGCAATGTTGACGAACTTGGTGGCCACCCGCACCGGGCGGCTGGGGTCGTCCCGGTAGCCCGCCGGGGCGGCTACGCACATCCGGCAGCGGCCAAGGCCGGTGTCCAGCAGCTCGTACACATCTGCGGCGGCCTCGGTCAGGATGTCCTTGCCCACGATGCCCACATCGGCAGCGCCGTGCTCCACATAGATGGCCACGTCGCTGGGCTTGACCAGAAAATACCGGATGCCCGCTGCCGGGTTCTCCACCACCAGCTTGCGGGTGGCGTTGTAGTCCTCCGGGCAGCCGTAGCCGATGCCCGCCAGTAAGTTATACACCTTGTCGCCCAGCCGCCCCTTGGGCAGCGCCACGTTCAGCATCACCTTGCCGGTGTCCTGATGCTGCACCGGCGGCATCGCGTTCAGCCGGTCCAGCTCATCCAGATACACCGCAAAGCCGATGGCGCCCGCCCCGGGGGTGAACTTTTGCAGCAGTAAATCGTACCGCCCGCCCTTCAGCAGCGGGCGGGGCAAAGCTTTGAGATAGCCCTGAAACACAAGGCCGTTGTAGTATTCCATCTCACCGGCTAAGGTCAGGTCTAACCGGATGCTGCCGCCCGCGTGTCCCAGCGTGGGCGCTAGGGCGGTCAGCTCTGCCACAGCGGCAGTCATAGCGGGGTTACGGCAGAGCGCTGCCGCCTTGGAAAGGGTGGCAGCGTACCCGCCGGAAAGCTCCAGCACCCCGCACAAAGCGTCTGCCGCCGTTTCGGAAAGCCCCGCAGCCAGCGCGGCGGCGCGCAGCTCGTGGGCGTTTTTCTGCCGCAGCTTTTCCAGCAGCTGCGCCCGGGCGGCTTCCGGCACGCCCAGCGCATCGAACAGGCCGAACAGGTAGCCCATGTGGCTGACTTCCAGCACCCACTCTGCGCCCAGCGCCGCCAGCGACTGCGCCGCCAGACACACCGCCTGCTGCACCTCAGCCTCGCCCACAGCGCCCAGCATCTCCAGACCCATCTGGGAGATCTCTTTAAAGGTGTGGCTTTCGGCAGAGGGGCGGTAGACGTTCTCGTGGTAGTAGTACCGCAGCGTCTCGCCCGGCGCGGGCTGCGCCGTCTTGGCGATGGACAGGGTCACATCCGGCTTGAGCGCCAGCAGACGGCCATCCAAATCGGTAAAGGTGATGACCTGCTCCGACGACAGAAAGCTGCGGTTCTCCTGATACAGGCTGTACTCCTCGAACCGTCCCATGTGGTACTTGCGGCAGCCTGCCGTCTCGTACAGGCTGCGCAGCGCAAAGGAGGCGCGCTCCTTTGGCTGCAAATGCTCCAGACTGAACTCCATTTCGCTCCCTCGTTTCCTTTCCCTTGTTTCTTTCCCTGCACCGGCACAATTCCGGCGTCTCTATACACAAAAACATCCGGCGCGGCATCCTCCGCACCATAGAATGAAAGGCTTCTGTCCTTATTTTACTTTATCTAGGTAAAGCTGTAAAGCGTGAAGGTGAACGTCTTTTCCATTCTTATCCTACATTTTTTCAGTGCGTTTGTACAGAAAGGCGAAAAATTTTCACCCCACCATACGCACAGGTGATGGGAGGAAAAAACAAAAGGGGGGATACAAACCCCTTCTGTGAAAAAAATAGTTCCGAAACGCCCACAGGCGTTTCGGAACTGCAAATAAAACTATTTTCTGCTCATCCCAGCTGGCTCTGGGTCAGGGACATCCGCTGGTAGGCAATGCGCGGCGTGCCGTCCGCCACATGGATGATGCCGCAGCGGGTAAAGCCCTCGCTTTCCAGCAGATGCTGCATCACCTTGTTGTCGGCGTGGGTATCGGCGCGCAGGCTCTCGCAGTGCTCCAGACACCACTCCACCACTGCTTTGCCCACGCCCTTGCTCTCGCCCGCCGAAGCCAGCCGGTGCAGGGTGCCGTAGGGCAGGGTGTCGTTGAGCCACTGTCCGTCCTCGATGGTCTGATAGGTGGGGTCCTCGCCAAGGACAAAGGCAAACACCGCCTGCATCTGGCCATTGATCATGTACACGAACAGCCGGTTGGTGTCGATATCCTCTTCCAGCAGCTCCGGGCTT
>OIBK01000939.1_pt1 | contig 10842 bp, 6 predicted proteins | sample 1581021 | NCBI WGS metagenome assembly OIBK01 (sample SAMEA3882554, study PRJEB24775) | human gut metagenome | biome: human-associated habitat; feature: intestine environment; material: feces | place: Netherlands | collected 2009/2010
GAGTGGCTTTATGTGTCATTCTTTTTTTGTGTTGCACTTATATTGTAAATCTATCATCAAAAAAAGAGGAGCGTGTTACTATGGAAGACCCAACACAGCCGATGTTTCCGGTATCAGAACCAGAATCTATTTCCGCACCGCAAGAACCTGTGATTGTGACAGACCCAACGCCCCATACCAAAAAGAAGAAACACAATGGTGATTGCATGGGTATGCAGCTACTGTTGACGGGCATTTTGGCGGCAGCTGTATTTTCTCTGCGGTGGGTGAATGCATCTTATCAGACTGCATTGCTACAGCTCTATCAGACACATTTCCAAGCTCCGGCAGAGCCGTTGCTTGCACAGCTGTTGGAGCGGCTGGAATTTTGGGTGCATTAAATGTTTTGTCTGCGAATTGGCAGTGTGATGGTGCGAATTACCGTTCCATTTCTGGTGATTTTAGCGTGGTTGTTTGCCTGTTCGGATTCTGCCTTGCGGCAGCTTGCCTTTGGAGCATGCTTGCTGCATGAAAGTGGACATCTTGTAATGATGGGACTGCTGCGGCAGCCTGTCCGGCAGATTATCTGCTATGGGGTCGGGATTCAAATTCAGGCAGAAAGCTGTCTGTATCCGCTCTGGCAGGATGCTCTTGTACTGCTGGCAGGGCCGTTCTGCAATCTGCTCTTTGCTGGGGTGTTGTGGCTCTGCGGTGTGCGAGGGGCAGCGGTTGTCGTGCAGCTGGGAACAGGACTGTTGAATTTATTGCCATTTCAGCAGCTGGATGGAGGAGCATTTTTGCGGCTCTGGCTGCCAGAGCAGGGCGAATGGTTTTTGCGTGGAGTTTGTGTTCTGATAGCAGCAGGGGGATTATGCTGGGGCGGTGTTGCTGGCATTACGAATATCACATATTATTGCTTTTTGGGCAGTCTGTTATTAACAGAATTGCTGACGAAATAGTATCGAGAGCGGCTGCAAACTACGAGCCGCAGGCAACTGCGGTCGAGCTGGCTCAGCTCGGCGAGGGGTGCAGGGGGCAAGCTGCCCCCTGCAAAGAGTGGACAATTAGCAGTAATAAAAACCTAGGAGAAATCGATAAATGCTGTTCGCCATTCTAGAAACATAAAAAATTCCTGTAAACTGCAATCTAAGAAAGATTCATAGGCAATTCGGACAACGCAACCACCGGCGAACAGCACAAAGGCAAAGAGCAAAGCAATTTTGCCGAACCGGATGCAATTGGTATCCCAAAGAATACGAACACCAAAAGAAATATAAAAATCCCCCTGCTCTCCAAAAGCAAGGGGATTTTTCATTTTTGTATGGATTTGCAGAAAACGAGATATTTTAAACGCTCATTTTCTTATCGGTCAGGTAAGTGGTCACACCATAGCAAACGCCAGCAAAGATAAGATTCAATGCCATTGCTGCCAGCAGATACGGAATCGCCGTGTCTAAATCATAGACCAAACCGTTTTCGCTCATGTCAATGCTGATAGAGAACAACCCATTGGATAACAGTGTAAACAAACTGCTGATGGCAGACTGTAAAATTTCCAATGCAATCCAGAAAACGAATGCTACAAAGCTGCCGATTTTCTTGTTGCCCAATAAGGTTTTAGACATGGCAATCGCCAGATAAATGGTGGTAATCATCACAACAATCTGTAAAATCAGGTTCAACAGGAACAGGGAAACAGAACCAACATTGTCGAAAATCATATCCCGCAGTGGAATCAGAAGTTGCCCGATGAAGGAAGTGTCATCCAATTCTGGAATGAACAGCAGAATATCTGCAATCCCTAAAATGGCAAAGACAATTACCAGAACAGCCGTTGCAAGGACACCCATCAGGATTTTTGCAAGAATCCACTGCCAAGTAGGGGTTGGGGTTAAAAATAACATATAACCGGATTTCTTCCGGATGTCACTGTTGTAAAGTAAGACACTGTATAATACACCGACCAGCATGGAACAGCAGGCAGCAATCACGAGCAGAACAATAGAGAAAACCCAGATACTGCTGAAAATATCTTGAATTTTTTCATTTTGTGCTGTTTTAACACCAAAAAAGCCGATTAAGTATGCCAGTTCCAGACAGCCGACGATGATGCCAACAATCAGCATCATAAATCTGGAGCGTTTGATTTCATATTTTAATACGTTTCCCATAATGGAAAATCCTCCTTATTTTTGTAAGCGTTGTGGAATGATGGTTCTATTTTTTTGTTTAAAACTGTGGCACGGCAGTGTCCGCATAAATTTCCCGATACAAGTCTGAAATGGATTTGCCGTGTTCCGCACGGATGGCTTCCAGTTCGCCTTCCAAGATGACCTTGCCGCCTTTCATCATGACAACATTGTCCACAATTGGCTCTAATTCATCGAACAAGTGGCTGGAGATGATGAAAGTTGCACCGTTTCCGGTTGCCTGAATGATGGTGTGGATGATTTGATCCCGTCCGATGAGGTCGATGCCGTTCAGCGGTTCATCCAGCATGATGACTTCTGCTCGTCTGGAGAGTGTCACTGCAATTTTCAGCTTCGCAGCCATACCGGAGGACAACGCCCGTATCTTCAAATCCGGTGTTAGCTCCATAAATGTAAGCAGGCGGTCGAATAAATCTGCGTCAAAGTCCGCAAAGAAATCCTTGTGAAATGCCTTGACATCCCGAATCCGCATATAGTCATAATAGAATGGTTCGGTGGACATATAAGCAATGTGTTTCTTGCTCTCTGTTCCGATTGGCTGCCCCTTGTAGGTGAGCGTGCCGCCGTTGATTTTTACCAGTCCGGCAGCTGCTTTCATCAAGGTGCTTTTGCCGGTGCCGTTTGGCCCCACGAGGGCATACACCTTTCCCGGCTCAAACGAAATGCTGCAATCCTCCAGCACTCGTTTGCTGTCATAATTTTTTCTGACATGTTCAAATGTTAACATAATCCCTTTGCTCCTTTTGGTTTAGTTTTTGTCTGTTGTTTCTGTTTCTTCCTTTTTTTCCGCTTGTTCCAACTGCTGTTCTATGGCTGTAAAGAGTGCAGCCTTTGAAAAATGATATTGCTGCATTTTTTTCAGGAAAGCAGTCACTTCCTGTTCCAAGATGGTACTGCGTAACCGTTCCGCAAGTTCGGGGTCTTCGCTCAGGAACGTCCCCACGCCTCGGCGAGTGAAAGTGATGCCTTCCACCTCCAGTTGTCGGTAAATTCGCTGTACTGTGTTGGGGTTGACGGTATAAGAAACCGCCAAATCGGTGTTGGAGGGCAGTTTGTCACCGGGATGCAGCTCACCGATGACAATCCGCCGTTTGATGTCATCTGCAATTTGCAGGTAGATGGGGTAGTTGTTTTGAAACTCCATCCAAAATGCCCCCTTTCAGAAGAATACACGACTTTTTGCAGTTGCGTGAATTAGTGCACTATCAACATAGTACACTATTTTTCTTGATTTGTCAAGGGGTTTCTTAAAATTTTTTGAAACTGCTTGTGGGGGTGATTTTTTGGTATTCTGCAAAAATTCTCTCATCCAGCCATCAAAAAGCCGAAATGTGCACGAGATTTTCGGGATGGATACGGGGAATTCTCAAAATATTTTTAAAAATCTGTAAAATTTAAAAAAACTACTTGACAAACCTCTTAGGATATTATAGAATAATAAAATGTATCGTAGTGCCACAAGGGTGGCATACGCAAAAATTAATAGTATACCATATCCTTTCCCGCCTGTCAAGAGAAAATCGAAAAATACGAAAAATTTTTCATTTCTGCTTACAGGTGCTAATTTTTTCGATTATAACGAAGGAGGTTTTTTCGCCTATGGTGAATGTGACGCCAAAGCAGTGTGGAAAAAATGTCAGAATGAACTTCGGGAAAATCAACGAAGTGCTGGAAATGCCGAACCTGATTGAAGTACAGAAAAATTCGTACCGCTGGTTTCGGGAGGAAGGCTTAAAGGAAGTCTTCCGGGACGTTTCTTCTATCACAGACTACAACGGCAATCTGGTTCTGAACTTTATTGATTACCGGATTGATGAAAAGCCGAAGTATACCATTGCAGAATGCAAGGAGCAGGATGCAACCTATGCTGCCGCACTGCGTGTGACGGCGACCCTCTGGAATAAGGAAACCGGCGAGGTCAAGGAAAGCGAAATCTATATGGGCGACTTCCCGCTCATGACCGAAAGCGGTACGTTCGTCATCAATGGTGCAGAACGTGTCATCGTTTCGCAGTTGGTTCGTTCTCCGGGCGTTTATTACGCTTCTGAAAAAGACCGCACCGGTAAGGATTTGTTTAAGACCACTGTCATTCCGAACCGTGGTGCATGGCTGGAATATGAAATGGATTCCAACGATGTCATCTATGTCCGGATTGATAAGAACCGGAAGATTGCACTGACAACCTTTATCCGTGCAATCGGCATTGGAACAGATGAAGAAATCTATGAAATGTTCGGGGATGATGAACGTCTGCGGCAGACCATTCTGCAAAAGGACAGCACCAAGAATACCGAAGATGCATTGCTGGATGTTTATAAGAAGCTGCGTCCGGGTGAACCGCCGACGGTGGAAAGCTCCCTGACCCACTTGAACAATCTGTTCTTTGATGCAAAGCGGTATGATTTGTGCCGGTTCGGTCGGTATAAGTATAATAAGAAGCTGGGCATTGCAAGCCGTCTGGCTGGACATACCCTGTCCCGTCCGGTCATCAACGAAATGACAGGCGAACTGCTGTTTGATGCAGGAACGACCCTGACTTACGAACAGGCAGAACAGATTCAGGAAGCCGGCGTAAAGGCTGCATTCCTGACAGTAGAATGTAAAGAATATTATGTCACCGAAGCCGGAGAAAATGCCATCCGGTTTGTACAGCGGGAAGTTAAGGTCATCGGTAACGGCATGGTTGACCTGCAGCCGTATGTACAGTTTGACATCAGCAAATATGAAATCAACGAAAAGGTTTCGTTCTCTGTTCTGAGAGAAATTCTCGAAAGCTCCTCCACACCGGAAGAAGTGGAAGAACAGGTAAAGAAGCGGTTGGATGAACTCGTTCCGAAGCATATTATTCTGGACGACATCTATGCAACCATCAGCTATTTCCTGAACCTCTGCGAAGGCGTTGGTACGGTGGACGACATCGACCACTTGGGCAACCGTCGAATCCGTTCTGTTGGCGAACTGTTGCAGAACCAGTTCCGGATTGGTTTCACCAGAATGGAACGGGTCATTCGGGAACGGATGAACATTCAGGCACAGGATATGGACGTGATCACACCGCAGAGTTTGGTCAATATCCGTCCGATTACGGCTGCAATTAAAGAATTCTTTGGTTCTTCTCCGCTGTCGCAGTTCATGGATCAGAACAACCCGCTGGCAGAATTGACTCATAAGCGTCGTCTGTCTGCATTGGGTCCGGGCGGTTTGTCCAGAGATCGTGCAGGGTTTGAAGTCCGTGACGTACATTATAGCCATTACGGAAGAATGTGCCCGATTGAAACGCCAGAAGGTCCGAACATCGGTTTGATTTCTTATCTGGCAACATTTGCAAGAATCAACGAATATGGCTTTATTGAAGCTCCGTATCGGCGAGTAGACAAGGCAACTGGCGTTGTAACAGACGAAGTTGTCTATATGACTGCGGACGTAGAAGATAATTACATTGTTGCACAGGCAAACGAACCGCTGACCGAAGACGGACACTTTGCAAATCATAAGGTTGCGGCTCGTTATCGGGAACAGATTCTGGAAGTGGAGCAAGACCGCATTGACTTCATGGATGTTTCCCCGAAGATGGTAGTTTCTGTTGCAACTTCTATGATTCCGTTCTTGGAAAACGATGACGCAAACCGTGCGTTGATGGGTTCTAACATGCAAAGACAGGCAGTGCCGCTGCTCAAGACCGAACGGCCGTTTGTCGGAACAGGGATGGAATACAAGGCAGCTGTAGACTCTGGTGTTTGTATTCTTGCACCGTGTGATGGTGTAATTACGGCAGTTTCCGCAGACACCATTACTTTGTTGTCGGATGAAACCCACAAGGAACAGACCTTTAAGCTGGAAAAGTTCAAGCGTTCCAACCAGGGTACTTGCATCAACCAAAGACCGATTGTAGACGCTGGCGAACACGTTACAAAGGGACAGGTTCTGGCAGATGGTCCGTCTACTTCTGACGGTGAAATCTCTCTGGGTAAGAATGCCCTCATCGGCTTCATGACTTGGGAAGGTTACAACTATGAAGATGCGGTTCTGCTGAATGAACGGTTGGTACGGGAAGATATCTTCACTTCCGTTCACATTGAAGAATATGAAATCGAATGCAGAGATACCAAGTTAGGCCCAGAAGAAATTACCAGAGATATTCCGAACGTCGGTGACGATGCCCTGAAGGATTTGGATGAAAATGGTATCATTCGGATTGGTGCAGAAGTACACGCTGGTGATATTCTGGTTGGTAAGGTTACCCCGAAGGGCGAAACCGAACTGACCGCAGAAGAACGCCTGCTGCGTGCAATCTTCGGCGAAAAGGCACGGGAAGTGCGGGATAACTCTTTGAAAGTACCGCACGGCGAAGCTGGTATCATCATTGATGTAAAGATATTCACCAGAGAAAATTGTGATGAATTGTCGGCTGGTGTCAATAAATTGGTTCGCTGCTATATCGCTCAGAAGCGGAAAATCTCCGTCGGCGATAAGATGGCAGGCCGTCACGGTAACAAGGGTGTCGTTTCCCGCATTTTGCCGGAAGAAGATATGCCGTTCCTGCCGGATGGCACACCGCTGGATATCGTTCTGAATCCGTTGGGCGTACCTTCTCGTATGAACATCGGTCAGGTATTGGAAGTGCATTTGGGTATGGCTGCCAAGGCTCTGGGCTGGCACGTGATGACACCAGTCTTTGACGGTGCACACGAAGATGACATTCGGGAATGCTTCCGGGAAGCAAATCGCCGGAACGAACCGCATCGGAATGATCCGTTCGACCTGAAGCCAATGCAGAAGGTCATCAACCCGAAGGCACTGGAATTCTGCGAAGACGGTAAGTTCACACTGTATGATGGCAGAACTGGTGAAAAGTTTGATAACCGTGTAACCGTTGGTTACATGCACTACCTGAAACTCCACCACTTGGTAGACGAAAAGATTCACGCTCGTTCTGTTGGTCCGTACTCTCTGGTTACGCAGCAGCCGTTGGGTGGTAAGGCACAGTTCGGCGGTCAGAGATTCGGGGAAATGGAAGTTTGGGCACTGGAAGCATACGGTGCAGCTTACACTCTGCAAGAAATCCTGACAGTAAAATCTGACGATACCGTTGGACGTGTAGAAACCTATGAAGCAATTGTCAAGGGTCAGAATGTACCGAAGCCGGGCATTCCGGAATCCTTCAAGGTTCTGATCAAGGAATTGCAGTCACTGGGTCTGGATGTCAAGGTATTGGATGGCGAACAGAATGAAATCGACCTGCGGTCGAACTTCGATGACGATGTCACCGCACAGGTTGTTTCGTATGAAAGTGATGACGACATCACCGATACTGCAAACTATGAAGGCATGTCCAAGGATATGGAAGATGCCGGCATGGGTTATGATGATGATAAGACCATTGCAAATGGAGATCCGGATGCAGAGGATGTTCCATTTGAGGATATTGACGATACAGACGAAGACGATTATCTGGATGATGCAGATGATTATCCGTTTGACGATGACGAAATGTAACAAGTTACCATGTATGAAAATCTCGTGATAGAATACAGGAGGGTACGAATTTGGAATTTAATACATTTGAATCCATAAAAATTGGACTTGCTTCACCGGAACGGATTCGGGAATGGTCTTATGGTGCGGTAACACGCCCGGAAACCATCAATTACCGGACACAGAAGCCGGAACGGGATGGTTTGTTCTGCGAACGGATTTTTGGGCCAACCAAGGACTGGGAATGTCACTGCGGAAAGTTCAAGAAGATTCGTTTTAAGGGCAAAGTCTGCGACCGCTGCGGCGTAGAAGTAACCCGTGCAAAGGTTCGCCGGGAACGGATGGGTCATATTGAACTGGCTGCTCCGGTTTCTCATATCTGGTACTTCAAGGGAACACCGTCCAGAATCGGTCAGATGCTGGAAATCTCCCAGAAAAGACTGGAAGAAGTGCTCTACTTCACAAAATATATCGTACTGAACCCGGGCAATACGGAGCTGTTTAAGAAGCAGCTCCTGACCGAAAAGGAATACCTGAATTATCGGGAAAAGTACGGCGATGAATTTGAAGCAGCAATGGGTGCAGAAGCCATTAAGAAGCTGCTCTGTGAAATTGATTTGGAAGAACTTTCCAAAGAATTAAAAGAAGAACTGGTTGGACTGAATTCCGGTCAGAAGCGGTTGAAGCTGCTGAAGCGGCTGGAAATCGTGGAAGCCTTCCGGCAGTCCGGCAACCGTCCGGAATGGATGATTCTGGACGTTGTTCCGGTTATTCCGCCGGACATTCGTCCGATGGTTATGCTGGATGGCGGACGGTATGCAACCTCTGACCTGAATGATTTGTACCGCCGTGTCATCAACCGGAACAACCGGTTGCAGCGGATGCTGGAACTGGATGCACCGGACATCATTGTCCGGAACGAAAAGCGGATGCTGCAAGAAGCAGTCGATGCTTTGATTGACAATGGCAGACACGGCAGACCTGTTACTGGCCCGAATAACCGTGCTCTGAAATCCCTGTCTGATATGCTGAAGGGCAAGCAGGGTCGATTCCGTCAGAACTTGCTCGGTAAGCGTGTTGACTACTCCGGTCGTTCTGTTATCGTCGTTGGTCCGGAACTGCGGATGTATCAGTGCGGTTTGCCGAAGGAAATGGCATTGGAACTGTTCAAGCCGTTCGTTCTGAAGCGGTTGGTAGATACCAAGGTCATTGCAAATATTAAGAGTGCCAGAAAGATGGTAGACCGGACTTCTCCGGAAGTTTGGGATGCACTGGAAAATGTCATCAAGGGACATCCGGTTCTGCTGAACCGTGCTCCTACGCTGCACCGTCTGGGTATTCAGGCATTTGAACCGGTACTGGTAGAAGGTCGTGCTCTGAAGCTGCACCCGTTGGTATGCTCTGCATTTAACGCAGACTTCGACGGCGACCAAATGGCAGTCCATCTGCCGCTGTCCGCAGAAGCACAGGCAGAAGCAAGATTCCTGATGCTGGCTGCGAACAACTTGTTGAAGCCGTCTGACGGTCGTCCAGTTGCTGTTCCGACACAGGATATGGTTTTGGGTTCGTATTACCTGACCATGGAAAAGGACGGCGAAAAGGGCGAAGGCAAGATTTTCCGGGATGTCAACGAAGCCCTCATGGCTTACAATGAAGGCGATGTTTCCATTCATGCAAAGATTAAAGTACGGATTACCAGAGATATTGGTGATAAGCGGGTTTCTCAGATTATTGATTGTACCGTTGGCCGTCTGATCTTTAACGAAAACATTCCGCAGAATCTGGGCTATGTAGACCGTACAGATTCCAAGCATCAGTTTGATCTGGAAATTGCGTTCTTGGTTGGCAAGAAGCAGCTGGGTCAGATTATCGACCGTTGCATTAAGATTCACGGCACAACGACCACTTCCGAAGTGCTGGATAAGATCAAGGCAACTGGCTTTAAGTATTCCACAAAGGCTGCCATTACCGTTGCAGTTTGCGATGCCATCATTCCAAAGGAAAAGAAGGACATCATTGCAGCAGCCGATGCAGAAGTTGCAGAGATCAACAACGAATATGCATACGGTTATATCTCCGCAGCAGAAAAGTCCAAGCGGTTTATCGAAATCTGGAACGGTGCAACTAATGACGTTACCACCGCTCTGCAAAACGGTTTGGATCGTTACAACCCAATCTTCATGATGGCGGACTCCGGTGCCCGTGGTAGTATCAGCCAGATTCGTCAGCTTGCCGGCATGCGTGGCTTGATTGCCAATACATCCGGTGCGACCATCGAAATGCCGATTCGTTCCAACTACCGAGAAGGTCTGAACATCTTGGAATACTTCATCTCCTCTCGAGGTGCAAGAAAGGGCTTGGCAGATACCGCATTGCGTACCGCTGACTCTGGTTACCTGACCCGTCGTCTGGTAGACGTTTCGCAGGATGTCATCATCCGGGAACAGGATTGCGGCACAAATGAAGGTCTGGAAGTTTATGAAATCAGCAACGGCAATGAAATGATTGAACCGCTCGGCGAACGTCTGGCAGGTCGTTATCTGGTAGAAGACCTGAGAGATCCGGAAACCGGCGAACTGCTGATTTCTAAGAATAAAATGCTCACAGAAAGTGATGCAAAGAAGATTACCGGAGCTGGCATTGAACGGATTTCGATTCGTTCCGTCCTGACTTGCCATGCAAAGCAGGGTGTTTGTGCAAAGTGCTACGGTGCAAACTTGGCAAACGGCAATCTGGTTTGCGTGGGTGAATCGGTCGGCGTTATCGCTGCACAGTCCATCGGTGAACCGGGTACACAGCTGACCATGCGTACATTCCATACTGGTGGTATCGCATCGGCAGAAGACATCACACAAGGTTTGCCACGTGTCGAAGAATTGTTTGAAAGCCGTCACCCGAAGAATGCAGCCATTTTGGCTCGTCTGTCCGGTAAGGTACACATTGAAGAAATCAAGACTGCAAGAACCATTTTCGTTACCAACCAGACTACTGGCGAATCGGAATCTTATCCGATTCACTATAACCTGAAAATTCGGGTAAAGGAAGGCGAAGAAATCGAAAAGGGTACTCGTCTGACCGAAGGGAACATCTTCCCGGGCGATATTCTGGCAGTTCTGGGCGTTCATGCGGTACAGGATTACATCATCAGCGAAGTGCAGAAGGTTTACCGTCTGCAAGG
>OIBK01000950.1_pt1 | contig 10723 bp, 10 predicted proteins | sample 1581021 | NCBI WGS metagenome assembly OIBK01 (sample SAMEA3882554, study PRJEB24775) | human gut metagenome | biome: human-associated habitat; feature: intestine environment; material: feces | place: Netherlands | collected 2009/2010
CTATAATAAAATCATAGCTTTTAAGAAAAGCATAAAACAAAATAGTTTAAAGAAGGTTGTTTTCATGACAACAAAAATCATTAACAATTTTAATTCACTTAATTCCGAAGACCTTTCTATTATTGAAGGTGAGGGTGTGATTGGTTGTGTAGCTGGGGCTGCTGGATCTCCTGTGCTTAGATTTTTGACTGGAACATCAGTTGGAACCCATACATTACCGATTGTTGGGACCATTCAGGTGGGGTATTTGGGGCATGGTCAGGAGCCGGTCTTGGAATGGCTACATTTTGTGGAGTTTAGTTAGAAATTTGAAAGAACAAAATGATCCGTGCGTTTTTATTTGTGTGTGTTTCATTCTAGCAAGTTGCTATCAGTTGTGTGTTCCTCATCATTGGTTCATTACAATGATAGATGTTTTAGGAGTTACAGGTTTTGTAGTCCTTATCTATACTAAAAAACATCATTACTCATAAGCCTTTCAGTAATTAAAAAATTGGATAGCAAGGAGCATCGTCTCACATATAAAAACTTGGCTGAATGAATGTCAAGTTTTTTTGTGGTAAAAGTGCTAAAATAGAAGTCATGAAAGACAAGATTCGAATTCTCCATATCAATGATTTGCACTCTCATTTTGAACAGTATCCACAACTCAAGCGAGCTGTGGATGATTTGAGTCAGACGGACAGAGAGTTGATTAAGGTAGATCTTGGGGATAATGTGGATAAGTCTCATCCCTTGTCAGATGCGACAGCTGGGCGTTTTAATATAGCCTTGATGAATGAGCTGGGGATAGACTATGCGACTATTGGAAATAATGAGGGGATTGGTCTAGCTAAGGATGAGCTAGACTGTCTTTATGAGCAGGCTCAGTTTCAACCGATCATAGGAAATCTCAAGGATGAGGAGGGACAGCCTGAATGGGCCAAGCCCTATCTTGTTCACAAAACTAAAGCTGGTACAAAAATTGCTTTCTTGGCCTATACCTTTCCCTATTACCTTACCTATGCTCCCAACGGTTGGCAGGTGTTAGAGCCTATGGCTAGGTTGGAAGAGGATTTGGCCCGCTCTGAGGTAAGGGATGCAGACCTAGTCATAGTACTTAGCCATCTAGGTGTGCGTTATGATGAGCAGATTTCAGAGACTTATCCACAGGTCAACCTTGTTATCGGAAGCCACACCCATCACCTTTTTGAAGAGGGCAAATTGATTAATGAGACCTACTTGGCAGCTGCTGATAGATATGGCTATTTTCTTGGCTGTATTGACCTAACTGTGGAAAATGGGCAAATAATAGCGTGTCAGATCGAGGCTATCCCCACTAAGGACTATATCTTGGATTTGGACAAGGAGGACGAAGCCTTTATCAAGGCCATGCGTGAGGAAGGTCATCGTCGTTTGGCCCAGGAAAAAGTGGCTAATCTAGGTCGAAAATTAAATTTTAATGAGACCTGTCAATTGGTTTTACAAGCTGTTTGTCAGGAGACAGATAGCCAGTTAACGCTTTTGAATACAGGACTTATCATGAAAACGCTAGGTCCTCAAGTGACAATGGCAGACCTTCAAGAAGCCCTTCCCCATCAGATGCGGATGGCCCGTCTATTTGTGACAGGGCAAGAACTCAAGGAAATTTGTCGTGAAGTTTTTACTAAGGCTGAACTCCTTAAAAATCAAGCTATTAAAGGTATGGGATTTAGAGGGAAGACATTTGGTGAAGTAATCACGGGGAATTTTGCTTACAAAAACGGTAATTTGTTGTATAATAGTAGGGTTGTAGATTCCAATGAGAAGTTTAGTTTGGTCCTTGTGGATCAGTACTACTTTTCTTCTTACTTCCCTACAATCAAGGAAAAGGAAGTCACGCTTCTTTTTCCAGATTTGTTTAGGGAACTTGTAGCTAAGTATTTAAGAAATAATGGTGCTGATTGGGATAAGAGATAAGAACATTATCACTGTGCATCAGGATAGAAAATAAGAGAGCAGAAAGGATGGCGCATGCGTAAAGAAATCTTGCCAGAAATGTTTAATTATAATAAATATCCAGGGCCAGACTTTGTGTATGTGGCCGACCTTCTGAAATCAGATGCCTATCAGTTTACGGTTCTTGAAAATCACAAGGATGCTTTAGACGCCACCCGCTTTGGGCAACGTTTTTCTGAAATCATGCTCAAGTATGACTATATTGTTGGTGATTGGTCTAATGACCAGCTTCGCCTTAAGGGATTTTACGAGGACGATCGTCCCAATACGCGTAAGACAGATCGTATTAGCCGATTGTCAGAGTATTTACGCGAATACTGTGCCTTTGGTTGTGCTTACTTTATTTTGAAAAATGAAAAGCCGCAGTTAATCGTCTTTGAAGAGGAGACAGAGCCTCGTCGCAAGTGTCGTCGTTCTAATAATCGTCGTAATTCTTCTCAGGAATCTAGAGAGAAGGAGCATAATGCTTCTCAAAAGAATAAGGGACAAAAAGTTTCTGCTAAGCAAAAGCGGGATAAGTCCAAACGAGGAGATAGGGACCAAGAAGGGGCAAGCTTTGAGAAAGTCAAGCGTCGATCTAAGTTCAAATCTAGGTCCGAGGATGGTAGTCGTGAGCGAAAGCCTAACTTCAAGAAGAGTCAGAAGCAAGCTCCAAAATCTAAAGGTCAAAACACCCCATCGAAGAAACAAAGCCAGACCAAGTCAGATGGTCAGCATTTTACAATCAGAAAAAAAGGAAATTAAACTATGTCAGAAGTAACAACACAATCAAAACCAGAACGTCGTAAACGTCAGAAATTAGAGGATATGGAGGGCTACAAACCTTCTATTTACGGTCTTACTCGTGATGAGTTGATTGACTGGGCTATGGAACACGGTGAAAAGAAATTTCGTGCTACTCAAATTTGGGATTGGCTCTACAAGAAGCGTGTGCAGTCTTTCGAAGAAATGACCAACATTTCTAAGGATTTTATTGCTAAATTGAATGAGAATTTCTGTGTGAACCCATTGAAACAACGTATCGTTCAAGAATCTAAAGATGGTACCGTTAAATATCTTTTTGAATTGCCAGATGGTATGTTGATTGAGACGGTTTTGATGCGTCAACACTATGGTTTGTCTGTCTGTGTGACAACTCAGGTTGGATGTAACATCGGTTGTACTTTCTGTGCTAGTGGCTTGATTAAGAAACAACGTGACTTGACTGCTGGTGAGATTGTTGCTCAAATCATGTTGGTACAAAAGTACTTTGATGACCGTGGTGATGGTGAACGTGTCAGTCACGTGGTTGTTATGGGGATTGGTGAACCTTTCGATAACTATGACAATGTGCTTCGCTTCTTGCGTACCATTAACAATGATAATGGCCTTGCTATTGGAGCTCGTCATATTACAGTGTCAACATCTGGTTTGGCACCAAAAATTAAGGAATTTGCCAACGAAGGTGTTCAAGTTAACCTCGCCGTATCACTTCACGCGCCTAACAATGACCTTCGTTCAAGCATCATGCGTATTAACCGCTCATTTCCACTTGAAAAACTCTTTGAAGCTATTGAATATTACATCCAGACAACCAATCGTCGTGTAACTTTTGAGTATATCATGCTTAATGAGGTCAATGACCACCCCGAAAATGCTCAAGAGTTGGCTGATTTGACTAAGAAAATCCGTAAGTTGTCATACATCAACTTGATTCCTTACAACCCAGTATCAGAGCACGACCATTATAGCCGTTCAACTAAAGAACGTGTGGCTACCTTTTACGATGTGCTCAAGAAAAATGGTGTCAACTGTGTCGTTCGTCAAGAACACGGTACAGATATTGATGCTGCTTGTGGACAATTGCGCTCAAACACTATGAAACGTGACCGTCAAAAGGCTGTGGCAGAAGCATCTGGTAAATCAGAAGGTAAGTAAGATGTTTCGGCTGACGACTTGGGTAGATAAGAATGGAGAACTAACACCAAAAGGAAGAAAGCTAAGTCAAGTTTTGGTTTGTTCTTATCTCCTTTGTTTAGTACTCCTATGCTGGACACCCCAGTACGGGCTAGTTGAAGGTGTTGAAACCCCTGGTATTCAACATTTTGGTAGGGTAGTGGTGCTTTTGACGCCGTTCAACAGTCTGACTAATTTTAATCAGCTGGATAGTCTTAAGGAGATTGTCTTTGTCCTTGGGCAAAATGTGACCAACATTTTCTTGCTGAGTCCGCTGATTTTAGGGCTCTTAGCCTTGTACCCAAGATTTAGGTCTTGGAAAAAGGTCCTTGTAGCGACGCTTGCCATGTCTTTGACGATTGAAATCGGGCAGGTGATTCTTGATCTTCTCATTGATGCTAATCGTGTCTTTGAGCTAGATGATTTATGGACCAACACTTTGGGTGGTTTGGTGGCACTAGGTGCCTACCGCCTCCTTGTGAAACTGATTCAAACGTATTTTAATGAGTAAAAAACCTAGGACACTTTGCGTCCCAGGTTTCACTTATTTTCTCTCATACAAATACAACACATCCAAAAGAGGGAAAAATGAATAAACACTTTTAGTGAAACAATGAAATACTTAATGTGACAGTAGTCACCGTATTGACACTAGGAGCAACAATGACAACGGTTAAAGTAGATACTTATCAAAAGTGGCCGTGATGCTGATATTATGCGAGAAAGAGGTCAGGTTTGGAGCTATTCTGAGGTTAAGAGAGAGTCTCAATTAGCTAACTACAACACTGATGGTCGCTATCTCAGTGAGACAACTAACTTCGAATTGTACAATTTTGTCAGAGAGTATAAGACATCTGATGAAATCAGACGTATTTGGAACCCTAAGAAGGACGAATCAGTTATCCACGATAAGGATAACTGATTCTATTGATGATGGGCACAAGGTCTATAATTTTGACTCCTTTGCTTATCAATTGCCAGAGTCTACTGATTTTGGAAAATTGACTTATATTGGTCACTTTCAGTTAGAAGATGGTACAATTTATCGCTATTGGAAATAACTTTCATTAGACTTATAATCATCCTTTTGTAGGGATAGGGGGAATAACTTGTTTTTTAAAGAATCAATCATTGCAAAACTTTGGTGGTTTTTCAAGTTAGAAAAACGCCGTTATATTGTCGGGATATTGGCACTGAGTCTGGTTTCGGTTCTCAATCTGATTCCTCCTATGGTTATGGGTCGGGTCATTGATGCTATCACATCGGGAAAATTGACCAATCAGATCTTGCTTTTGAATCTCGTTTATTTGCTTTTGGCGGCTTTAGGAATGTACTATTTGCGCTATGTTTGGCGGATGTATATCTTGGCAACGTCTTATCGCTTGGGACAGATTATGCGTTCGCGGCTTTTTGAGCATTTTACCAAGATGTCGCCTTCTTTTTACCAAAAGTACCGAACTGGTGATCTCATGGCCCATGCCACCAATGATATCAACTCTCTAACCCGTTTGGCTGGTGGGGGTGTCATGTCAGCCGTGGATGCGTCTATCACAGCCTTGGTGACTTTAATCACCATGTTCTTCAGCATTTCCTGGCAGATGACCCTGGTGGCAGTCTTACCTCTACCTTTCATGGCTTTTGCGACTAGTCGTTTGGGACGTAAGACCCACAAAGCTTTTGGAGAATCCCAGGCAGCTTTTTCTGAACTTAATAATAAGGTACAAGAATCGGTGTCAGGTATCAAGGTAACCAAGTCTTTTGGCTATCAGGAGGCTGAGCTCCAGTCCTTCCAAGAGACCAATAAGATGACTTTTGAAAAGAATATGCATACCATGAAGTATGACAGCCTTTTTGATCCTTTGGTCTTGCTCTTTGTTGGCTCATCTTATGTTTTGACCCTCCTTGTCGGGGCCTTTATGATTCAGGCCGGTCAGATAACGGTCGGAAATTTGGTAACCTTTATTACCTATTTGGACATGCTGGTTTGGCCCCTAATGGCCATTGGCTTCCTCTTTAATATCACGCAGAGGGGAAATGTGTCCTACCAACGTATCGAGACTCTTTTAGAGCAGGAATCAGATGTTCAAGATCCTGCTTATCCTCTTCCAAGCATTAAAAATGGTCGTTTAGACTTTGCGATTGACCGCTTTGCTTTTGAGGATGAGGATACTTTGCGAGATATTCATTTCACCTTGGACAAGGGGCAAACCCTTGGTTTGGTTGGACCGACTGGCTCAGGAAAGACGGCTCTTGTCAAGTTGCTCTTGCGGGAGCACGATGTCAATCAAGGAGCTATCTATTTGAATGGACATGACATCCGAGACTATCGCCTATCAGACTTGCGTAGCTTGATGGGTTACGTTCCTCAAGACCAGTTTCTCTTTGCCAGTTCCATTTTAGACAATGTCCGCTTTGGTAATCCAGATTTCTCCATTGATAAGGTGGAAGAAGCGACTAAGTTAGCTCAAGTTTATGATGATATCAAGGATATGCCTGAAGGCTTTGAAACAATCATTGGTGAAAAGGGTGTCAGCCTATCAGGTGGTCAAAAACAACGTCTGGCCATGAGTCGGGCCATGATTTTGGATCCAGATATTTTGATTTTGGACGACTCTCTATCGGCAGTGGATGCCAAGACAGAACATGCTATTATTGACAATCTCAAACATACTCGTAAGGACAAGACGACTATCATTACCGCCCATCGTTTGAGTGCGGTGGTGCACGCTGACCTCATCCTGGTCATGCAAGATGGTCGTATCATTGAACGTGGGCGTCATGACGACTTACTAGCTCAAGGTGGTTGGTATGCCAAGACCTATGAGTCTCAACAGTTAGAAATGGAAGGAGGAGAAGCTCATGCCTAATCAAAACCAATGGTCTGTGTTTAAGCGTCTCTTGACCTATCTCAAGCCTTACAAGTTCTTGACCTTTCTAGCTTTGACCTTCCTCTTGTCCACAACGGTTATCAAGAGTATCATTCCCTTGGTGGCCTCTTATTTTATTGATCACTATCTTCATGATATGAATCAGGCGGCAAGTATGATTCTGATTGGCTACTATGGTCTCTACCTCTTGCAGACACTAGTCCAGTATCTGGGAAATCTCTTCTTTGCGCGTGTGTCCTATAGCATTGTCAGAGATATTCGTCGAGATGCCTTTGCCAATATGGAAAAACTGGGTATGTCTTACTTTGACAAGACCCCAGCAGGTTCCATCGTTTCCCGCTTGACCAATGATACTGAGACCATTAGCGAGATGTTCTCAGGAATTCTGTCTAGTTTTATTTCGGCTATCTTTATCTTTGTTACCACCCTTTACACCATGATGATCTTGGACATTCGTCTGACCGGGCTTATTGTCCTCTTTCTTCCTCTGATTGTCCTTTTGGTTAACCTTTATCGCAAAAAATCAGTGGTCATCATTGAAAAGACCAGAGCCTTGCTTTCAGATATAAATGCCAAACTGTCAGAGAGTATCGAAGGGATTCACATCATTCAGGCCTTTAACCAGGAGAAGCGTCTTAAAAAAGAGTTTGATGCCATTAATGAGGAACACCTGATTTATGCCAGCCGTTCTATATCACTGGATTCTCTCTTTCTACGCCCAGCCATGAGTCTACTGAAGCTCCTGGCTTATGCTGTTCTCATGGCCTATTTTGGCTACCGAGGTATCTATCTGGGTATCACAGCAGGTACCATGTATGCCTTTATCCAGTATGTTAATCGCCTCTTTGATCCCTTGATTGAAGTGACACAAAACTTCTCGACTCTACAAACCTCTATGGTCTCAGCAGGTCGGGTCTTTGCCTTGATTGACGAGCGTACCTATGAGCCTGAACAGAGAGACACAGCTGCCAAGGTTACTGAGGGGAATATTCGCTTTGAGAATGTCTCCTTCTCCTATGATGGCAAGCACCAGATTTTGGATAATATTTCCTTCTCTGTCAATAAAGGTGAAACCATCGCCTTTGTGGGATCTACAGGCTCTGGAAAATCCTCTATTATCAACGTGCTCATGCGATTCTATGAGTTCCAATCAGGACGAGTTCTCCTAGACGGTGTGGATATTCGTGATTATAGTCAGGCAGAGCTGCGCAAGAATATTGGTCTTGTCCTTCAGGACCCCTTCCTCTATCATGGCACAATCAAATCCAATATTGCCATGTATCAAGATTTAACTGATGAAGAGATTAAAGCTGCTGCTGAGTTTGTCGATGCCAATCACTTTATTGATAAACTTCCTGAAGGCTATGATTCCCCAGTTTCCGAACGTGGTTCAAGTTTCTCAACCGGTCAACGCCAGCTTCTAGCCTTTGCTAGAACCGTTGCTAGCCAGCCTAAAATCTTGATTTTGGATGAAGCGACAGCCAATATTGATTCGGAGACAGAGGCTATTGTTCAAAACTCTCTTGCAAAAATGCGTCAAGGCCGTACAACCATTGCCATTGCCCACCGCCTATCAACAATCCAAGATGCTAACTGCATCTATGTCTTAGACAAGGGCCGCATCATTGAACACGGTAGCCACGAAGAGCTCCTAGCCCTCGGCGGCACCTATCACAAGATGTACAGCCTACAAGCAGGTGCAATGGAAGGAGAGTAAGCTAATCTAGACCATAGCTTCTATATTCGAAAAGATTTCTTAAAAATCAAAATCGAGTAGTGACATTTATGTCACTACTTTTTTGTTGGCTACCACCCTATAATAAAATCATAGCTTGAGAGAAAAAGCTAAAAATAATTTAGGAGGTTGTTAGAATGACAAGGCAAACAAATAATACATTTGAAACACTCGATCTCGAGGTACTTGCAAACGTTGAGGTAGTGTAAAATAAGTTGTGTAAACACAAAAAGGAATAAATCCGTTATAGTAGAGTTGCAAAACATTACTAGAAAGAGATTTATTCCTATGACTCAGTTTACCACAGAACTACTTAACTTCCTAGCCCAAAAGCAAGATAGTGATGAATTTTTCCGTACTTCTCTTGAAACAGCTATGAATGATCTGCTTCAAGCAGAGTTATCAGCCTTTTTAGGGTATGAACCTTACGATAAATTAGGCTATAATTCTGGGAATAGTCGTAACGGAAGCTATGCACGGAAATTCGAAACCAAATATGGGACTGTTCAGTTGAGTATTCCTAGAGATCGTAATGGGAACTTTAGTCCAGCTTTGCTTCCCGCTTATGGACGTCGAGATGACCACTTGGAAGAGATGGTTATCAAACTCTATCAAACCGGTGTAACGACTCGAGAAATTAGTGATATCATCGAGCGAATGTATGGTCATCACTATAGTCCTGCCACAATTTCTAATATCTCAAAAGCAACTCAGGAGAATGTCGCTACTTTTCATGAGCGAAGCTTAGAAGCCAATTACTCTGTTTTATTTCTTGACGGAACCTATCTTCCATTAAGACGTGGAACCGTTAGTAAAGAATGTATTCATATCGCACTTGGCATTACACCAGAAGGACAGAAGGCTGTTCTTGGATATGAAATCGCCCCAAATGAAAACAATGCTTCTTGGTCCACCCTGTTAGACAAGCTTCAAAACCAAGGAATCCAACAGGTTTCTCTTGTAGTGACCGATGGCTTCAAGGGGCTTGAACAGATTATCAATCAGGCTTACCCATTAGCTAAACAACAACGTTGCTTAATTCATATTAGTCGAAATCTAGCTAGTAAAGTGAAACGAGCAGATAGAGCGGTTATTCTGGAGCAATTTAAAACGATTTATCGTGCTGAAAATTTAGAAATGGCAGTGCAAATTTTAGAGAACTTTATCGCCGAATGGAAACCAAAGTATAGGAAAGTCATGGAAAGTCTGGAGAATACGGATAATCTTTTAACTTTTTATCAGTTTCCCTACCAGATTTGGCATAGCATTTATTCGACAAACCTCATTGAGTCTCTTAACAAAGAAATCAAACGTCAAACGAAAAAGAAGGTTCTTTTTCCTAACGAGGAGGCTCTGGAACGTTATTTAGTTACCCTGTTTGAAGATTATAATTTCAAGCAAAATCAACGCATCCATAAAGGGTTTGGCCAATGTGCTGACACACTTGAAAGCTTATTTGATTAACATTCTTCAACTCTACTTGAGTGTTTACACATAATTATTGACAGTATCAAAAAGGAATAAATCTCTTTCTAGTAATGTTTTGCAACTCTACTATAACGGATTTGAGAATTAATCACAAATCAAATCATCCTATTATGGATTATATCTGATTCCATACTATCCCTTCTATCATTTCGTTTTTTATGATGAAAATATCCTATCAACAGTTCAATCAATCATAACTATCTCCATCTTTCATGTAAATATAAAGGGTTTATGGTACAATGATATTGATATACAAGGAGGTATGCCATGACTCTTGATGTAAATGAAGAAGAATTAACAATTTTAGGAATTTCTTTTGATAATTATTCAGATTTTGATACCGTTTGGTATGCTATCGGATCTTCAATGATTGAAAATTATGAGCCTACTGTTCAGGATGTAATTGATTTAAAAACTTATGTCACCAACAGACGAAAGGAATTGAACATTGGTTAAGAATCAATATGAAGGATATAAGTACATTGACCCTAATAACCAATATACCTATCCAGATTCTACTACAGTCTTAGTCAATAAACAAAATATTACAAATATCGAAGAAGCTTACCGAAATGAACACTTATTCGTTACTAGAAGGCTTGCAGACTTGCGTTTAGAGCCCATTCAAGTTTATTCCATGAGCGATATTCTAGCCATTCACCCCAAATTTCAAGTTGAAATTAGCCACCCATAAGAAATT
>OIBK01000968.1_pt1 | contig 10602 bp, 9 predicted proteins | sample 1581021 | NCBI WGS metagenome assembly OIBK01 (sample SAMEA3882554, study PRJEB24775) | human gut metagenome | biome: human-associated habitat; feature: intestine environment; material: feces | place: Netherlands | collected 2009/2010
TAACCAACCACTTTCTGTGGCTGTGTTCAAAATGAACACGACCACATCTTGTGGATGGTTTCAAACCAATCCACAAAGACGGTGGGATTTACAGGAAAAATACCACTGTATGTGAAATTCGTCAAGAGGGTTTTGGAAAACCCCTATTCTCACACTCATCCACCCTATCATGTGGGAAACCACGGGCATGATCTTGTGATCATGAGTTCTCCCAAAATGCTGACCCCAAATGAATACGATGTGTTTTTCAGCTTTCTGGAAAACACGGTGATGAAAAACGCATACTGACAGTAAAACCGCTCCGAACGTTCTGCCCGGAGCGGTTTTGCGTCAGCAGTATTTATGCAGAATGGTCATAGACGGAGGGAGAAGTCATGCGTCCTTGCACAGCTTGGTCAATTCTTCGATGGCGGCATCCTCGTCCGGGCCATCGGCGGCGATGGTCACGGTCTCGCCGCACTTCACGGCCAGACCCATTACGGCAAAGATCTTCTTCATGTCGGCGACTTTGCCGTTCTTAGTCATAGTGACTTTGCTCTCAAAGCCTTTGGCAGCTTTGCTCAGGATACCGGCGGGACGGGCGTGCAGACCTTCTTTGTCCTGAATGGTGATATCGATGCTCTTCATAAAAATCTCTCCTTTTTGGAATCGTTATTGTAAGTGCTCCAGCACATAGTTCATATCGGAAGTGGTCTTGAGCTGTTCCAGCGCATCCTCGTCTTCAAGGATCTCGCAGACATTGCCCAGCAGGTCAAGATGGTCGTTGCCGACACCGGCAATGCCGAACACGAGGTAGGCTTTTTCATCGCCGAAGTCCACGCCCTGCGGATATTGCAGCAGGACAACGCCGGACTTTTTAACGGTGCCCTTCTTCTGGCTGGTGCCGTGGGGAATGGCTACGCCCATGCCCATGTAGGTGCTCACCAGCTTTTCGCGCTCCACCATGGCATCGGCGTAACTGTCATCCACATAGCCCCGCTTTGCCAGCAGCGCACCGGCGGCACGGATGGCCTCCTCCTTGGTGACGGAGGGCAGACCCAGCTGGATGTCCTCCGCCTGGATCTTCATCACGGAACCGTTGGCTTTGGAAGCCTCGGTCACGGCAGCCGCCAGAGGGGCTACGGCTGCATTGCGCAGGTCGGATACGATCTCCTCGTTGGCGGCAGCTTCGGCCTTGGCATCCAGTGCCGGGGAAGTGGAGGTCAGTGCGTTGTACAATGCGTCCAGATGCGGATCTGCAAGGAAGTTATCCAATGTAACAAGCTGTGCCTGCGGGGCGCACTTGGCGGCACGGTCAGCCAGAACGCGCTGGCAGACTACCACGTCCGCGTCGGCGGGGATGGTATCCACGCTGGAGTTGGTCACGGTCAAGTCGGGGCGCTCCGCCTTAATGCGGTTGTGGAACTTGGTAGCACCCATGGCGCTGGAACCCATACCGGCATCGCAGGCAAAGACGATCTTGCGGATCTGACCGACATTTACGGCAGTAGGCTCGGGGATCTCGCCCTTAGCCTGTGCCTTCATCTCCTTCATTTCGTTCTGGGCGTCGGTCAGGCTCTTGGTGTGACCGGAGGTCGCTTTCAGAATGACCGAGGACAGAACAAAGGAAACAGCACCGGCGATGACAACGCCCAGCAGAACGGTGAGAATGGAATCCCGGGGAGCCATTGCCATGTAGGCGATGATGGAACCGGGAAAAGCAGGACCGGACAGACCTGCACCGGTCATAGAGTAGAACAGGATGGCACAGAAGTTGCCCACGATGGGGGCGATGATGATCACGGGGTTCATCAGGATGTAGGGAAAGTAGATCTCGTGGATGCCGCCCAGCAGGTGGATGATCACAGCACCGGGAGCGGACTGGCGGGTGGTGTCGTCCTTGCAGAAGAAGCAGTAGGCCAGCAGGACACCAAGACCGGGACCGGGGTTGGCTTCCAGCATATACATGATGGAACGACCGGTCTCAGCGGCCTGGCTTGCACCGATGGGGCTGAAGATGCCGTGGTTGATGGCGTTGTTCAGGAACAATACCTTTGCAGGCTCAATAAAGATGGACACCAGCGGCAGCAGGCTGTGCGCCACAAGGAAGTCCACACCGGCGGTCAGCACGGTGAGGATGGCAGTCATGAACGGGCCGATGACGTAGTAGCCGAGGATGGCCAGCAGCATACCCAGAATGCCGATGGAGAAGTTGTTGACCAGCATCTCGAAACCGGCGGGGATATGGCCTTCCACCTTCTTATCGAACTGCTTGATGACCCAGCCGGCCAGAGGGCCCATGACCATGGCGCCCATCAGCATGGTGTAGTCCGAGCCGCAGATGCAGCCCACCACGGCGGCGCTGGCTGAAAGCATCGGGGTCAGCCGCCGCACCGTGCTGCGGGAGCTGCCCGCTGTGGAGCAGTGGATGCAGGCTGCCGGGGCGCATTTTGTGCGGAATCCCGGCAAGGGTCTGCTGCTGGATGAAGCGCCGGAGCGGCGAGACGCACTGCGCACCCAGCTGAACAGCGGCGACAGGAAAAAACTTTCCCGCGCAGAGCGGCGGCAGCAGCTTTTGACAAGGCTGCTCAGCGAGCAGGAGCCCTGCAAAACAGCGGTACTGGCACGGGCGCTTGGCGTTTCGGAAAGCACGCTGTCTGCGGACTTGGATGAACTTGAGACCAAGCTACACCCCTACCGGGTGGAGATGTTCCGCCGCCCCGGCGTGGGGGTCTGGCTGCAGGGGGATGCTTCTTCCTACCGGAGGGTGGTGTCTGCCCTGCTGCGCAGCAGTATGCCGGAAAAGGAACTGGCAGAGGTGCTCTGCGGACGGATGCCGGAAAACGAGATCTTCTCGACCCTGCTGGATACAAAAACGGCCGAAAAGGTCTGGGCGGTTTTGCAGCAGTTTGAACAGGAAGAGCAGCTCCATCTGCCGGATGCAGGCTTTCTGGCGCTGGCGATCCATTGCACCCTGACCATTCAGCAGCTGCGGCAGGGCGGCGACAAGGGCAGTGCCCCCAGAGGGCTGCGCCCGGCGGGCAATCATGCTGCCCGGCTGGTGGCGGCGCTGAACCGCGCCTTCGGGCTGACCCTGCCGCCTGAGGAAGCGCAGTATCTAGAACTGTATCTCGCTGCTTATCTGGGTGCGGAGGATCCTTGGGGCAGTGCGCAGGAGATGGAACTGCGGAATCTGGAAGCCGCCCTTATCCGGGAAATGGAAAAGGCGCTGCACACAGACCTTTCCGGTTACACCTCCCTGCGGGATGACCTGTACTGCCACCTGCGCCCCATGCTGCTGCGGGTGGAGCAGAACATTCGTACCGAAAACCCCCAGCTGGACACCATCCGCACCGCCTACCCCGGCCTGTGGAAAGCCACCCGCGCCGCCTGTGATGCGGTGCAGCAGCAATTCGTCTTGCCCGCCATCTCGGACGACGAAGCGGCCTATCTTGCCATGCACTTTGGCGCAGTGCTGGAACAGAATGCCATGTTCCGGCTGCGGCTGCGGGTGGTAGTGGCCTGTCCGCTGGGCATGGGCTCCAGCCGCTTTCTGGCTTCCCGGCTGGGAAACGAGTTTCCCTCTTTGCAGGTGGAGGGGTGCTGCTCGGTGCGGGAGCTGAACGCCGCCGACCTGCGTCGGAGAAAAATCGACTTCATTATCTCCACCGTGCCGCTGGAACTGGATTACCCGGCGGTGTGCATCAGCCCTTCCCTGCTGGAACCGGATCGTGCCGTGCTGAAGGACGCTATCACGCGGTACAGCCAGAACCGCGCAGAACCGGAACCGGCGGTGCAGCCCGTGCAGGATACAGCCTGTGCAGGCTCTAAGCTGCAGTATTATGCGCGCCTGACCCGGTCCATGACCGGGCTGCTGGAATATCTGACCATCCAGCCCGTCAAGGCTCCCGGCAGCCGCGCTGCCCTCATCCATGCAGCGGCGCAGCTGTTCTGCCCGCAGGAAGCGGACGCCCGGCTGGTGGAGCAGCAGCTTCGCCGCCGTGAAACGCTGGGCGATACCTACATCAAACCCCTGTATGCCCTGCTGCTCCATTGCAGGACAAGTGCGGTAAAGGACTGCCGCTTGGGCTATCTGCAGGCACAGCCGCCGGTCTATGAGCCGGGGCGCATCGTGCTGGGGGCACTGGTGCTGCTGGCCCCGGATGACGGGAACGGCGTCCCGGTGGAGGTCATGCAGAATGTCAGCGGGCAGCTGATCGAAACGCCCCGGCTGATGGAGGCACTGCTCACAAGCGTGTGCATCCGGATGTAGCCGAGCACCCCGCCATCATGGGTCACGAGTTCGCCGGTGATATCGTCAAGGTGGGCAAGGCGCATCAGGACAAGTTCAAGCCCGGCATGAAGTTCACCCTGCAGCCCGCCCTGAACTACAAGGGCACCATGTGGAGCCCCGGCTACTCCTACGAGTTCTTCGGCGGCGACGCCACCTACTGCATCATCCCTGCCGAGGTCATGGAACTGGGCTGCCTGCTGGAGTACAAGGGCCGTGCTTACTACGAGGCTTCTCTGGCCGAGCCTATGAGCTGCTCCATCGGTGCTTTCAACGCCGCCTACCACACCAAGATGGGTGTGTACCATCACGATATGGGCATCAAGAAGGGTGGCAAGCTGGCGATTCTGGCCGGTGCAGGCCCCATGGGTCTGGGTGCTCTGACCTACGCACTGCACCGTGATGTGCGCCCCGGCATGGTGGTGGTCACCGATATCAACGAGGATCGTCTGGCCCGTGCGGAGTCCCTCTTCCCCCCGAAGGAGGTCAAGGAGAAGGACGGCATCGACCTGTACTTCGTCAACACCGCCAACATGGCAGACCCCGCTGCCGAACTGCGGGAGCTGACCGGCGGTACCGGCTTTGATGATGTGTTCTGCTACGCCCCCATCGCGCCGGTGGTGGAGCTGTCCAGTGCTGTGCTGGGTCGTGACGGCTGCCTGAACTTCTTTGCAGGCCCCACCGACAAGCAGTTCAGCGCCAAGATGAACTTCTACGATGTGCACTACAATTCTACCCATGTCATGGGCACCACCGGCGGTAATACCGCCGACATGATCGAGTCGCTGGAACTGACCGCCGCTAAGCGCATCGACCCGGCTGTGATGGTCACCCACATCGGCGGTCTGAACGCCGCTGCCGAGACCACCCTAAACCTGCCCAAGATCCCCGGCGGCAAAAAGCTGATCTACACCCACCTGACCATGCCCCTCATCGCCCTGACCGATCTGCGTGCCAAGGGCGAACAGGACAACGACCCCCGCTATACCGCACTGGCTGACATCGTGGATGCCCACAACGGCCTGTGGTGCCCGGAAGCAGAGGAATATCTGCTGGCAAACTTCAACCCGGAGGACTAAGCAGAACGTGCCATGGGACAGGACAAACGCAGACAGGAGGAATCCCCCATGGAACAACGCCGCAATCAAATCGTGGAGCTGGTGAACCGCAAAGGCAGCATTAGCTTTGCCCAGCTCAAGGAAGCTTTCCCTTCCGTTTCGGAAATGACCCTGCGCACCGACCTGAAAGCACTGGATGAAGCCCGCCGTGTGGTGCGGGTGCATGGCGGTGTCAAGTCGGTGGAGCAGGTGGTAGGCACAGACGACCTGCTGAGCCGCCGTTCCGCCCGCAATGCCGAAGCAAAGCAGATCATTGCCGAAAAAGCCACTGCTCTGCTGCGCCCCAACACCACCCTGTTTCTGGATTCCGGCAGCACCGCCACAGCAGTGGCCCGGTGCATCCCGGATCAGCCCATGCTCATCTACACCAGCGGCCTGAGCTGCGCCATGGAGCTGGCAAAGCTGGAAAAGCCCCATGTGTCCCTGCCGGGCGGCAGCCTGAACCGGTTCAGCATGAGCGTCTGCGGTGCACAGAGCATCCAGACGATGGAGGGCATCAACTTTGATCTGCTGCTGCTGGGCGTGACCAGTTACAGCCCGGAAACCGGTTTTACCTGCGGCGTGGAGGATGAAGCACGGCTCAAGCAGACCGTGCTCCGCCGCTGTGAGCAGAAAGCTGTGCTGCTGGATTCCTCCAAGATCGGACTGAAAAGCACATTCCACATCTGTGAGCTGTCCGATATTGATATTGTGATCTCGGACGGAAAGCTGCCCGTAGAATTTTTACAGGCCTGCCGGAACGCAGGCGTAACGGTACTATAAAAGGAGCGTTATTATGAAGATCATCCGCGCAAAAGATTATCAGGACATGTCCCGCAAAGCGGCCAACATCATCTCCGCACAGGTCATCATGAAGCCGGACTGTGTACTGGGTCTTGCCACCGGCGGCACCCCGGTGGGCACTTATGCCCAACTGGTGGACTGGTACAACAAAGGCGATTTGGATTTCTCCGAGGTCACTACTGTCAATCTGGATGAGTACCGCGGCCTGCCCAAGGAGCACCCCCAGAGCTACTGGTATTTCATGAATGAGAACCTGTTCAGCAAGGTGAATATCGACCCGGCCAAGACCAACCTGCCGGACGGCACCAATCTGGACACCGCCGCCGAGTGTGCCCGTTACAACGGTATCATCCACAAGCTGGGCGGCATCGACCTGCAGCTGCTGGGCATCGGCCCCAATGGTCATATCGGCTTCAATGAGCCGGGCGAAGCCTTTGAGCTGGAGACCCACTGCATCGACCTTGCGCCCACTACCATCGAAGCCAACAAGCGCTTCTTTGACGGCAACGAGGCCCTTGTCCCCAAACAGGCATACACCATGGGCATCAAGACCATCATGCAGGCACGCAAGGTGCTGGTGGTAGCCAACGGTAAAGCCAAGGCACAGGCCGTCAAGGACGCCGTGACCGGCCCTGTGACCCCTGCCTGCCCCGGCAGCATCCTGCAGCTGCATCCGGACTGCATCCTTGTGGCAGACGAGGAAGCACTGAGCCTGCTGTAAACTCCCAAAGCCAACTTCTTCATTTACCATAACTTTGCTTAAGATCCAACCAAAGCACAGAAAGGGCCGGACTCGTTGCACGGGTTCGGCTCTTTCTGTCAGAAATAAGATTTATTTTGCAATCTTACGCAAAGAGCAACTCCAAAAGAGCCGTCATGGAGATGGTGGGTTCGCCTGCTGCGGGATTTACGCCGAAAATACGCTGAAAAGAGGTCACCCCGATCGGTGGCCTCTTTTTTGCTGCCGCGAACTGTCTGGCTGCGGCAGCGGATAACAGCAATGTCCATTGCGCTTTGTTTTGCCCGGATGCGCACCCGCAGAAAGCGCTCCCTCGTCAAACTGCCCAAAATACGCCCTTAAAAGTTTACTTGACGCAATTCTCAAATCAATATATAATTGGGTCAGAAACCAATCATAGAAAAGGATGATTCCCAATGGCGCGCAGATACGACAGCAAAGAAGCAAAACGGCGGATCCTGACCGCCTGTGTCCGGCTTTTTCTGGAAAAAGGCTACACGAACACCAAGGTGGCAGAAATTTTAAAGGAAGCAGATGTTTCCGCCGGGTCGTTCCAGAATATTTTCCGCACCAAGGACGGTGTGCTGACCGAGCTGATCGGCATGATGTTCAGCAGGCAGTTCGGCGCGGTAAGGCCGCTGGCGGCAAACGCCCCCTCGCCGGTGTACCTCTACGCGGTGGAAACGGCTTTGCAGTTGGCGCTGAGCGAGTTAAGCGAGAATCTGCGGGATATCTATGTGGAAGCGTACACCTTCCCCGCCACGGCGGAGATCATCCACCGCAGCACCACGGCCGAGCTGCAGGCGGCGTTCAGCGCGTATCTGCCCGGGTGCGCCGAGTGCGATTTCTACGAGATGGAGCTGGGCACGGCTGGCATGATGCGCGGCTACATGGCACGGCGGTGTGACCCCTACTTTACGCTGGAGCGTAAAATACGGCGCTATCTGAGCATGAGCCTGAGTGCGCTGCAGGTCCCCGCGCAGGAGCGCGAGCAGGTCATCGCTTTTGTGGCGGAGATCGATATGCTTGCCCAGGCGCGGAAGGTGGTAGATGCCGTGCTTGCATCGCTGTCCGTGCAGTTTGATCTGAAAGGATAACAAGGTTTGATGACAAGGAGGGAGTAACATGAAAAAATGGCTGATCTGGTGTTTGACGGTGCTGGCAATGGTGTGCCTGATACCGGGGATCGTGTTAAAAGCGGCGGCAGAAACAGTCCCGGTGCACTGCGCCTTCTGTGGGATTAGGGAAGAACGTGAGGCCCGCAGATACGAAAAATATGATTCGACCTATCATAGGGTTTATGTAACTGAATGCCAGAACTGCCACAAGGATGGCAATATTACGCATTTACAGGTACATAGCGGCGGTACCCAAGGTCCCACCTGCACCGAGGGCAAAATCTGTAAAAAATGCGGCGCGGAATACGGCATTCTCGGTCACGACTGGGGCGCGTGGACGCCTAACTACGCCAGCAACGGCACGCACACCCGCAGATGCAAGCGCTGCAACGCAGAAGAGACTGGAAGCTGCAGCGGCGGCTACGCGACCTGCGACACTCTGGGAATGTGCAATACTTGCGGAGGGAGTTACTACGGCGGTCACGCATGGGGCGAGTGGTCATCCGCCGGCAACGGCACGCACACCCGCAGCTGCACGAACTACTGCCGCGAAGTTGATACTGCAAAGTGTACCGGTGGCAAAGCAACCTGCACCACCAAAGCGGTCTGTGAGGTGTGTGATACGGAATACGGCGAAAAAGACCCAAATAACCATGATCTGGTGCATTTCCGTGCAAAAGCCCCCACCTGTACGGAAATCGGCTGGGACGCTTACGACCGCTGCGTCAGCTGCGGCTATACCACCTATACAGAGCTGCCCGCACAGCATGATTTGAAGCAGCACGCAGCAAAAGCCCCCACCTGCACGGAAAAGGGCTGGGACGCTTACGAAACCTGCTCCCGCTGCGACCATACCACCTATGCAGAGCTGCCCGCACTGAACCATGATTATCAGGCTGTTACCGTAGAGCCTACCTGTGAAGCAGACGGCTATACTGTTTTTACCTGCTCCCGCTGCAAAGACAGCTACACCGCAGACCCGACCGATAAGCTGGGACACCAGTTCGGTGCATGGTCCCCGAACGGAACCGGCTCTCAGAGCGCCGATTGTCTGCGAGATGGCTGCGCGCACACTGGCAGCACGGATTGCCGGAAGTTTACTTTCCGCACTGCGGAAGGCGAAACGCTGACCTTCTGCCCCGTGTGCGGGCAGGCAGAAAACGCCGCGCAGCTGGAAAAGCTCGAAGCGGCAACGGCGTGGGCACTCAGCGGCAGTCTTTCTGCGGAGGATGTGACCGCGCGGACGAACGGGGAATACCTGAGTGTGGCCTTTGAGACCGCAGGCAGCCTGACGCAGCCCACCGGTCGGGTAAGGCTCGCGCTGCCCGCCGGATTGCTGGAAGGCAAAACGCTTGTGCGCATTGCCCCGGACGGCACACAGACCGAGCTGCCTTTTGAAACAGAGCGCGGAACGATCATCCTTACGCTGGATTTTGCAAACAGCGCGCTGCCCATAATGCTCTTCCGGCTGGTACCCCAGACCACCGCCCTCTGAATGCTTTTACAGCGGCACGAACAATAAAACGCAAAATGCCCGCCCACCGTGGGTCTCCACAGGTGGGCGGGCTTTGTTATAGGTGGTCTCCTGCGCGATCAGCAGTATGTACTGCCGTCCGGGGCAAAGAACTGAACGTGCTTTTGCCACTGGGTAGGGCTGATGGTGCGGCGGTAGCAGTCGGCCAGTGCCTCTACCACAGCCTCCGGGGCAAGGGAGGCGCAGCCCGGGCAGTCCAGCACCAGAATGCGGAACCATGCGTCAAAAAGATGCTCGGTGTAGTGGGTGTCCCACGCGCCGCAGCGGGCATAAAAGCCCAGACGCCGCACGGCCATAGCGGCGTCCTCGGCCTTTTCCGGCATTTCGGCTTCAATAAGGATCGCTTCGGCATCGCCCTCTTGGGCGGGCAGCTGTGCCAGCAGCTGCGCCCCGATGCCGTGGGCGCGGTAGGCGGGTGCCACGGCAAAATAATCCAGCTGGCTCACCCGGCAGCCCTCCGGCCGCACCATCAAAAGATAAGCCGCCAGCGTGTCGCCGTCAAACACGCCCCATGTGTGGGCGGTGCCCTCCGCTTCGCTGGTCAGGATCATGCTCAGGGGCTTCAGCTCCCCGGCGGGGAAGTCCCGGCGCATCTCGTTCAGATACACCTCGGTCAGCTCAGGGCCGGTGAGCAGCCGCCATGTGAAGGTTTTGGTACACATACGATAAAGATCCCTTTCCGATGCCGCTTTGCGCAGCATCATATTTTTTCCTGTCCTGTATAGCATACCGGATGTTTTGCCGAAAGTCAATCTGTGCAAACATTGTACCAGCGCCGCCGGTTTTGCCGAGGGGCTTGCATCCGGGCGCAGAATCGGGTACTATACAGGTGACAGAATTTTTTCCCTCCGGCGCTGCCGGAAGGGCAAGCAGATAAAAGGAGACTTGTACTATGGAATGGACCGATATCCGCCTGACCGTGGCCAAGGCTGATGCCGAAAACGCCGAAGCCGTTGCCACCCTGATCGCCGAGGGCGGCATCTACATCGAGGATTACAGCGACATCGAGCAGCAGGTGGCCGAGATCGCCCATGTGGATC
>OIBK01000971.1_pt1 | contig 10595 bp, 8 predicted proteins | sample 1581021 | NCBI WGS metagenome assembly OIBK01 (sample SAMEA3882554, study PRJEB24775) | human gut metagenome | biome: human-associated habitat; feature: intestine environment; material: feces | place: Netherlands | collected 2009/2010
CCGATGTGCCCGTGCTGGCCGACGAGAGCGTGTTCAGCCCGGCAGATGCCCTGCGGATCATGCAGACCGGCGCGGCCGACCTGGTGAACATCAAGCTGATGAAGTGCGGCGGCATCACCAATGCCCTGCGCATTGCCGCCGCCGCTGAGGTGTACGGCGTGGAGTGCATGATCGGCTGTATGCTGGAAGCAAAGATCTCGGTCAACGCCGCCGTGGAGCTGGCCTGCGCCAAGAAGATCATCACCAAGATCGACCTCGACGGCCCGGTGCTCTGCAGCGAGGACCACATCCTCGGCGGTGCCGTGTTCGACGAAAAGAACATCACCGTCTCCGACGCGCCCGGCATGGGCATTCAGGGCTTTGTACCCGGCAAGGTGTCCTATCTCGACTAAAACAGGAACAGACCGCATCCCGAAACACACGGGGTGCGGTCTCTTTTTGTGAATCTGTATTTCATATACGGACAGTGAAAAAAGCTCGTGTCTGTATATGTTGAAATGAAAAACAAAAAAAGCGGGCAAAATCTTTGACTTTTTGGTCTGCGAGGCGTATAATCGTACTTGTTCCGTGTAGAGGAATGGGAAAACTGTGCGCAATAGGCGTACAATCTGGATAGGGGAGTAGAAAAGTTATGAAAACGTTGAAAGCGGTTGCGGCAAGGTACAACGCCACCAGCCTGATCCTGCGCATCGTCATCGGCCTTGCGGTCGGTGCGGTGCTGGCACTGGCGGTGCCCGGTGCGGGCTGGGTGGAAGAGTTCGGCAGCCTGTTCGTGGGTGCCCTGAAGGGCATTGCCCCGGTGCTGGTGTTCGTTATCGTGGCCAGTGCGCTGGCGCAGGGCACGTCCAAGCTGGACCGGCGCTTTGGCACGGTCATCTGGCTGTACATGCTCACCACCTTCCTGGCCGCCGCCATTGCGGCGGCGACCAGCTTCCTGTTCCCTCAGACCGTCGTTCTGGCTGAGGCGGCAGAATCCGAGGTGGTGCCCCAGGGTCTGGGCGAGGTGATGAACACCCTGCTCACCAACTTTGTGGCAAACCCCGTCAGTGCCCTGCTGAACGGCAATTACATCGGCATCCTGTTCTGGGCCTGCCTGTTCGGTCTGGCCATGAAGAAGTACGGCGCGGACAGCACCAAGCTGTTCCTGGCGAACACAGCGGATGCAGTCTCCCAGATCGTCCGCTGGATCATCAATCTGGCACCCTTCGGCATTATGGGCCTTGTGTACACCAACGTGTCCAGCAACGGCCTGTCCATCTTTACCCAGTACGGCAGGCTGCTGCTCCTGCTGGTGGGCACCATGCTCTTTATGGCACTGGTCGTCTCGCCCTTTATCATCTTTGTGTATCTGCACTGCAACCCGTATCCGCTGGTGTTCCGCTGCCTGCGTGAATCCGGCCTGACCGCCTTCTTCACCCGCAGCTCTGCCGCCAACATCCCGGTCAATATGGATCTGTGCGAAAAGCTGGGGCTGGATAAGGATATGTATTCCGTCTCCATCCCCCTGGGCGCTACCATCAATATGGATGGTGCCGCCATCACCATTACCATTATGACGCTGGCTGCGGCCAATACGCTGGGCATTCAGGTGTCCCTGCCCGCCGCCATCCTTCTTTCGGTGATGAGCGCTCTGGGTGCCTGCGGCGCTTCCGGCGTGGCTGGCGGCTCCCTGCTGCTGATCCCCATGGCCTGCTCCCTGTTTGGCATCTCCAATGATATCGCCATGCAGGTGGTCGGTGTCGGCTTTATCATCGGCGTGGTGCAGGATTCCGTGGAAACTGCCCTGAACTCCGCCGGTGACGTGGAATTTGCCGCCACTGCGGAATATCACCAGTGGCGCAAGGAGGGCAAGCCCCTGCCGGCGTTCCTGTGCAAGTGATGCGAAACTGAAACGGCTTTTCAAAGGCTGCTGTGCTGCTGGCACGGCGGCCTTTTTGTTTGGAACTTTTTTCTGGGCATTTTGCACAGGAAAGCCCTCGCCCTGTTTGAAATTGACGGATTCTGACGGATTTTGCATGAGAGTATCCCCTTTTGCAGAAGAAATTCTGGGCAAAACGGAGAGAAAATCTGAAAAAACTTTCCAAACAAGGTTTCAATCGTCCATGTATACAAGAACTTTATTTTTCATAAAAAACGTTTTGTGCTAGTTGCGCAAAGAACGAAAGAACGTTAAAAATGTATCACTAAATTCATAGTTTGTTCATAGAATTTATAAAACGATTTCATAATTGAGTGGCATAATATGGCCATCCTCAGAGAGGGGAACAAAAGAACGAAGGGTTCTGAACGGTTCCGCTTTGAGGATGCAGGGAGATAGAGGCCCTGCCCAAAAACACAATGACATTTACCGATATACGGAGGATATTTATTATGATGAACAAGAACACTGCTATTCTGGACAACACTATGATGGACGCTTACCTGACTGTCACCGAGGGCGTGTCCGATAACTGCGGCATTGGCCTGGCTTTTGCAAGCCTGCTCGAGAGCGCAAAGATGAACTTTGTCAACCGGAGCAATCGCCGCGCTGTCAATGCAAGCTTTGCCGGCTGATCTTCTCCAATTTGCCGGTTGAAGATTCTCCTTCTTTTTTTGTTACAGCTGCTGCCACACTGTAATATGAACTGAAAAGCCCGGAACCACCTGCCGCCATAGCAGGTACGGTTCCGGGCTTTTTTGCTGTGTGGGTTCGGCCAGCGCAGGGGGGTTAATCTGTCAGCTTTGCTTTCTGCAGTGCAGCCACGATCAGCGGAATGAGGATGAGCTGCGCCACGATGCCGGGCACGGCAGTGAGCACCGCACCGGACAGGAACGCGCTGAACGGGAAGCTGGAGCCGGACAGACCGGCCAGCACAAAGCGCACCGCACCCCAGACAAGGCGGCCTGCCACCATTGAGGTGACAAGGGTGGCGTAGATCATGGGCAGGGTGTGCTGCACCTTGCGGTACATGAAACCGGCCACAGCGCCGTATGTGGCCAGCTCAAAGGCCATGGCGATGGCAATGGGGTACATCGGGGGCATCCCGAACAGCACCGAGCGGAGCAGCGGGGCGGCAAAGCCCAGTGCCAGGCCCCAGGGGCCGCCCAGCACGAAGCCAGCCAGCAGCACCGGGAAGTGCATGGGGCAGAGCATATTGCCGATCTGGGGCACATGGCCGGTGATCATAGGCAGCACAAAGGCCAGTGCCAGAAACAGTGCGGCCAGCACCAGATCACGGGTCGCGGAACGGGTCTTGGTATTCATCAATGATTCCTCCTGAAAATGCACAGACAAAAAGGGCCTGCCGCCAGCACGCGCGCCAGCGGCAGACCCCTTCATGGTGTCTGTTTCAAAATAATGTTTGCGGGGAGAAACACGGGCTTCGGCCCGCAAAGCCCCGGCTTCAGCCGGGAATTGTGCAAAAAGTATAGCAGATGCAAAGCCGCCTTGTCAAGCTCAGCGGATGAGGATGGTTACGGGGCGGTGTTTGCGGATTTTTGAAATTTGTAGATGTAATAAAAGGAATCTTCACCGGGGCCTTCTGCAAATGTACTGTTACAGACATTGGTGTGAGAATAACCATTGTCGGAGGCTGCATTCAATTCGGCATCAGAAAGCGCATGTTCCATAAAGAGCCAGATCTCAGGATCGGAAGAAGCGAAGCACTGAGAAGTATTGGAGGATTCGATTTGAGCATGGACACGTCCCGGAAAGTAATAATCAAAGAGTGTCCAGTCTAGGAAGTAGTTCGTTGTATAAAGAACTGCATCCTGAGAGGGGGTAATAACTTCCAGACACTGGGTGGTCGCAAGGTCGATGCGCTTTTCCCGCTGATAGGTTTGGTAGAAATCAGGTAGACTGCACACCAGCGTTCCCAAAATCAAAATACTGGACAGAATGGTTCTCCAACGGACTTTAGACAGAAGAAAGCCAAAAACCAGGTAAACGACTGCGGTGAGCGGATAAAGGTATCGAACGAGAAAAAGCGGGCGAACGGCATGTGAAACGATCAGCCCGACTGCGGAGGTGCCGGCGGCAGAAAGCAAGCCGGTCAAAAGCCAGATCGTATCAGGGGCGAAGAGCCATTTAGAGGACGACTTGGCCTGTGCTGTGAAATAAAGAAGGAAAGCAAGACCGAAAATGAGGACTGTCCAAGAAGGATTGAAGAAGAATCCGATACAATTGATCGGAGAAGGAATGAAGGTGGACCACCAGTCTGCCGCAGCACGTTTGAAAGTGGGAAGCAATACCAGAAGCCAGGGAAGGTAGACGACCACTGCGGCACAATAAGTGATAAGGATTTTTTTGAAGCTGCTCTTATCCTGCGGAAGCAGAGAAAGCAGAGCCAGATAGAAAAATGCAACGGAAATCAGGGCATAGTAGTGCGTATAAGCGGCACAAAGAGAGGCGACGCTGAAAATGACCCAATCGGAGGTTTTACCGGAATGAAGAATGTTATGGAGTGCCAGATAGGCCGCTAACACAAAGAAAGCGCCGAGTGAATACATTCGGGCCTCGACATTGAACATGATAGCGGTATCAGTCAAAGAGGCAAAAGTGGAAACAACAACTGCGGGAATCAATCCGAACTGTCTGAAAATCACTGTACAGGCAAGAATTAGAATGAGTCCATAGGGAATCAGAGCCGACAGATGATAGACATACCCGTGATTGCCCAGAAGATGATATAGGAGCTGTGTGAAAAGATAGTACAGCGGCGGATGGTTATCTGCCGCTGTGACTTGGAGCATTTCAAAAACATTCATTTGGGCAAGGCCGATGCTGAACCCTTCATCTCCCCAGAAGGAATTATCAAAAATGCGGACAAAGTGCATGGCGAACAGCACAAGGGCATACAGGTACAGCAGCCAGGGCAAAATCCTGCGGCTGCGCTGTGCCTGGGATGTAGGTGAGGAAAAAGACATAGGAACCTCCCAAAATGATAAAAAAAGCAAACAAATTCATCTTATTATATCATACAGCGGCAAAAGATGATATCGCAAAGCGGCCAAAAGCTGCAAAAATGTTTTGCGGGGGCAAAATGGCCCTGCATTTTCAACAAAAACGGGAACATTTACAAGCGATTTTGCCAAGGGATGTACATTTTGACGAAAGAACCTTGACGTTTTTGCATAGAATAGATAATATAGACTTGAGAAATAGCGCATCGGGGCGTACGGCCCGGGTGCGTATCATATCCGATGCAAACGCTGAGGTTCATACGGGAGGACCAAAGATGACAAATGCAGAAAAACTTACCCTGGCAAAACACGCCTGCCACATCCGCATGGGCGTGATCGAGGGCACTCACAGCGCCAAGTGCGGCCATCCGGGCGGCAGCCTGGATATCGCCGAGGTGCTGGCGTACCTCTATTTCGTAGAGATGAAGGTGGATCCGAAGGATCCCAGGAACCCTGACCGCGACCGTCTGGTGCTCTCCAAGGGCCATGCGGCCCCGGCGCTGTACGCCGCACTGGCTGAGCGTGGGTTCTTCCCGGTGGAGGACCTCAAGACCCTGCGCAAGATCGGCAGCTACCTGCAGGGCCACCCCAACATGAACAGTGTGCCGGGCGTGGATATGTCCACCGGCAGTCTGGGTCAGGGCGTGAGCGCCGCCTGCGGCATGGCACTGGGTGCCAAGCACGCCGGTAAGCCCATCAATGTTTACACCATCCTGGGTGACGGCGAGGTGGAAGAAGGCGAGTGCTGGGAGGCCTTTATGTTTGCTTCTCACTATGGCCTGTCCAACCTCTGCGTTATGCTGGACCGCAACCATCTGCAGATCGACGGCACCACCGAGACCGTCATGAACAGCGCCCCGCTGGAGGAGAAGCTGAAGGCCTTCAACTTCAACGTGCTGACCATCAACGGCCACGATTTTGATGCCATTGAGAGAGCCATCGCCGCTTTCCGCGCTGAGAACGAAAAGCCCACCTGCATCATTCTGGATACCCTCAAGGGCAAGGGCGTTTCCTTTATGGAGAACTCCGTTGACTGGCACGGCAAGGGCCCCAACGATGAGGAATACGCACAGGCCATGCAGGAGCTGAATGCAGCTTACGCCGCGCTGGAAGAGGAGGACAAGTAAGATGGCAGAAGTGAAGAAGATCGCTACCCGTGACAGCTACGGCAACACCCTGAAAGAGCTGGCCGCTGAGGGCCACGACGACCTGGTGGTGCTGGACGCTGACCTGGCTGCCGCCACCAAGACCGGCATGTTCCGCAAGGCGTACCCGGACCGTCACTTCGACTGCGGCATTGCCGAGGGCAACATGATGGGCGTGGCCGCAGGTCTGGCCACCATGGGTTATGTTCCCTTTGTTTCCAGCTTTGCCATGTTTGCCGCAGGCCGTGCCTTTGAGCAGATCCGCAACTCGATCGCTTACCCCCGCCTGAACGTCAAGATCGGTGCCACCCACGGCGGCATCTCCGTGGGCGAGGACGGTGCTTCCCACCAGTGCTGCGAGGACTTTGCCCTGATGCGCAGCCTGCCCGGCATGACCGTGATCTGCCCCGCAGACGATGTGGAGGCCCGCGCCGCTGTGCGTGCCGCTTACGCCATGCAGGGCCCTGTTTACCTGCGTTTCGGCCGTCTGGCTGTGCCTGTGTTCCACGATGAGGCTACCTACCACTTTGAGCTGGGCAAGGGCGAGCAGATCACCGAGGGCAGCGACATTGCCATCATCGCCACCGGCCTGATGGTCAACGAAGCCCGCATGGCTGCGGAGCAGCTGGCCGCTGAGGGCATCCACATCCACACCATCAAGCCTCTGGACGAGGAGATCGTCCTCAAGGCCGCCAAGGAGTGCGGCAAGGTCATCACCGCCGAGGAGCACAGCGTCATCGGCGGTCTGGGCGAGGCCGTCTGCGCCGTCCTGAGCGAGAAGCTGCCCACCCCTGTCCGCCGCGTGGGCGTGCAGGACAAGTTCGGCTGCTCCGGCCCCGCATGGGACCTGCTCAAGCTGTACGGTCTGGATGCAGCGACCATCTGCAAGACCGCTCACGAGATGCTGGGCTGATCCGGAAAGTCAATACCAATAAAAGTCGGTCGGCGTATGCCGACCGGCTTTTTGCGTGCAATTACCGTAAAAATTCGTGATTTTTCCGCACGATATCCGGGGAAACGTGCTGGCTGCTTGCACCCGGCGGCAAAGTGTGTTAAAGTGGGGCCAGATAAAAATTTTGAGAGAAGGAGCACCGCTATGAAATACGATTTCACTTCCATCATGGACCGCCACGGCAAGGATGCCATTGCAGTGGATGGCCTTGGCACCGGCTTTGCCCCCGCCGCCCCCAAGGAGGGCTTTGACGCCATCCCTATGTGGGTGGCCGATATGAACTTCCCCACCGTGCCCACCATCCAGGAAGCCATCATCGAGCGCACCAACCACCCCGCGTTTGGCTACTTCAACCCCACCGATGAATACTTCGATTCCATCATCCGGTGGCAGGCAAAGCGCAACGGCGTGCAGGGCCTGACCAAGGAGTGCATCGGCTACGAGAACGGCGTGCTGGGCGGCGTGATCAGCGCCCTGAACTGCGTCTGCTCCAAGGGCGACAAGATCCTGATCCACAGCCCCACCTACATCGGCTTCACCATGAGCCTGAAGAACAATGGCTACGAGGCTGTCCACAGCCCGCTGGTCAAGGATGAGAACGGTGTGTGGCGGATGGACTTTGAGGACATGGAAAAGCACCTGAAAGAGGAAAAGATCCATGCCGCCATCATGTGCAACCCCCACAACCCCTGCGGCCGTGTGTGGGAGCGCTGGGAGCTGGAAAAGGCCATGGAGCTGTACAAGAAGTACGATGTGTATGTGGTCTCCGATGAGATCTGGTCGGACATCATCCTGAGCGGAAACAAGCACATCCCCACCCAGTCTGTGAGCGAGGATGCCCGCCAGCGCACCGCCGCTTTCTATGCCCCCTCCAAGACCTTCAATCTGGCTGGTCTGGTGGGCAGCTACCATATCGTTTACAACAGCTGGTGGCGTGACCGCATGGAAAAAGAGTCCAGCCTGAGCCACTACAACATGATGAACGTCCTCTCCATGCACGCCCTGATCGGTGCTTACAAGCCCGAGGGCTACGAGTGGACCGACGAGCTCTGCAAGGTGCTGACCGGCAACATCGACTTTGCCTGCGATTACATCGAGAAGCATTTCGAGGGCGTGACCGTCTCCAAGCCGCAGGGTACCTACATGCTGTTCGTGGACTGCACCGACTGGTGCAAGGCCCACGGCAAGACCATTGAGGATGTGGAGCACGCCTGCTGGGATGTGGGCGCTGCCATCCAGGATGGCACCATGTTCTTTGGCCCCTGCCACCTGCGCATGAATCTGGCTTCTCCCCGTTCCCGCATCGAGGAGGCGTTCCACCGCATGGACAAGTACGTTTTTAACGCATGATCGCTTAAGCACAGCAAAAAGTCCCGACCAGAACGGCCGGGACTTTTTTGCGCTTAATTCAGATCGAAATTGCCCACCAGCAGGTAGTAGAGCGCCTCCACCACCAGCGCTGCCGAAAGCTGGGAAGGCAGCATATCGCTGGCAATGCGCTGGATACGGTTGGAGGCCAGCAGGGTATAGCTGGCATGGCCTGCCAGCGCCGAGCGCTTGTCGCAGGTGATGAGGATGACCGGTGTGCCGTTCTTCTTGGCGGCACGGGCGGCCGTCTCCAACGCCTCGCAGCGGCCTGCGCTGGAAATGAGCAGCAGGGCATCTTTTGGGGTCAGTGCCGAAGCGAAAGACCGCGCCTTTTCTGGCACCGGGCTGATCATGCAGCGCTTGCCCAGACTGCCCAGCTTGAGCGAAGCATCCATGGCAACGGGCAGGCTGCTGCCGTTGGCTTCAATCTCAATGATCTCTGCCGCCCGCAGAATGGAAAGCACCTTTCTCAGCTGGACAAGGTTCAAGGCCTGAATGGTGGCCTGAACCTCCTCCTGACGGTTGTTCTGAAGATCGAGCAGGGCCTGATGCAGCGGGTCATTGGGGGGCCTTTTGCGGGCCTCCGTTTCCTGCTGCTCCAGCACATCCCGCGCAAGCTCCAGTTGGAATTTGCGGTAATTTGCGTAGCCGAGCTTGTGGCACAGCCGGGTGACCGTGGCTTCGGACGAGTGGCTGGCCTTTGCAAGCTCCGCAGAGGTGGCGACCGAGGCCCACTTTACATCTGCAAGAATGCAGTCCGCAATGCGCCGTTCGGCGCTGTAAAGCTGGAGCCCGGAGCACAGCTGGGTGACGACGCTTCCCGGGGAATCGTGCATAGCAATACCTCCCTGTGCGCGCTGCGCATTGGGCACAACGCACAGTACTCTGGGAATAGTATACCGATTTTTTGGTGAAAAATCAATTGAATCTGGCAAGAAAATGCATATCATTCCAAAATAAACCGGGATCCCGCCAGAACCCGCTGCCTGTCAAATTCTCCAAATCGGAATAAGCTGCGCTGAAATTACAAAAGGACTGCTCCGTCGGAGCAGTCCTTTTTGCGTTTTGAGGGGCGGGAAGGTGCGATCAGCACCCTTCCTTTTCGGCCAGCTTCCGGCCCATGAGCACGCCCATGACGGAGGCCATCATCAGGCCGCGGGTCCAGCCGGAGGAGTCACCCAGGCAGTGCAGGCCCCGGATGTTGGTGTCGAGGTTCTCGTCCATCTTGACCTTGTTGGAGTAGAACTTCAGCTCGGGGCTGTAAAGCAGGGTCTCGTTGGCGGCAAAGCCGGGCACGACCATATCCAGCATCTTGATGAACTCGATGATGTTGGTCATGGCGCGGTAAGGCATGGCGGCGGTAATATCACCGGCCACGGCATCCTTCAGGGTGGGCTTGACGTTGGATTGCGCCAGCTCCTTGGGCCAGGTGCGCTTGCCGTCCAGAATGTCGCCGTAGCGCTGGACCAGGATGTGGCCCGCGCCCAGCATGTTGGTCAGCTCACCCACCTTCTGGGCGTAGGCGATGGGCTGGTTGAAGGGTTCGGTGAAGTTGTGGGAGACGAGGATGGCCAGGTTGGTGTTCTCGCTCTTCTTCTCCTTGAAGCTGTGGCCATTGACCACGGCCAGATCGTTGTCGTAGTTCTCCTGAGCCACAAAGCCGCCGGGGTTCTGGCAGAAGGTGCGCACCTTGTTCTTCCAGGGCTTGGGGTAGCCGATGAGCTTGGACTCGTACAGCACCTTGTTCACCTTTTCCATGACCTCGTTGCGGCACTCCACGCGCACGCCGATGTCAACGGTGCCGGGCTTGTGGGCGATGTGGTGCTCGGCGCAGATCTTCTCCAGCCAGTCGGCACCGCGGCGGCCCGTGCCGATGACCACAGTATCGGCATAAACAGCATGGGCTTCCTCGTCCTTGGGTCCCTTGATGAACACGCCCTTGCACTCCTCGTTCTCCAGGATGATGTTCTCGCACTCGGTGCTGAACAGCATCTCCACGCCGTTGTCGGCCAGATAGTTCTGGATGGCCAGATACAGCTGCTGGGCCTTCTCGGTGCCCAGATGACGGATGGGGCAGTCCACCAGCTTCAGGCCGGCGTGGATGGCGTTCTTGCGGATCTCCTTGATGTCCTCGCCGGTGTAGATGCCCTCCACATGGGGGTCGGCACCGAACTCCAGATAAATTTTAT
>OIBK01000974.1_pt1 | contig 10544 bp, 9 predicted proteins | sample 1581021 | NCBI WGS metagenome assembly OIBK01 (sample SAMEA3882554, study PRJEB24775) | human gut metagenome | biome: human-associated habitat; feature: intestine environment; material: feces | place: Netherlands | collected 2009/2010
CGAAGACACTAGTCTTTTCAAAAGAGCTTACTGACTACTATACACTTTATCAGCTCTTACTTTTTCATTTTCAGGAGAAGAGAGTAGATGAGTTCTTTGAGATGAGTTCTTTGAACTGATAGATGAAAATAGAAGCAAGGTCAATCACTATTTTCAAACGGTCTTTAGGACTTTTCTTAGACACAAGCAATACATCCAAAATGCACTAGAAACAGACTATTCAAACGCAAAACTGGAAGCTACTAATAAGTTGATCAAAGACATCAAACGCTTGGGCTTCGGTTTTAGAAACTTCATCAACTTTAAGAAACGTGTCTTCATCACACTGAACATACATAAAAAGAGGACCTATCCGGTCCTCTCTAGATATTAGCTTTTCGTCACCCACTACAGTTGACAAAGAGCCATTATTTTCTCAGGATGAATATATTATTTATATAAAATAAAAGCGATTCGAGAATATCCGAATCGCTTTTGTTGTACTCATTATGGATAAATATAAAATACAGAACCACCATGCGCTGATGATGTTGGATCAAATGTACCACGGTAGTTACCGATTAACATGTTACCAGCATAGTTCGATTCCATAACTTGAATTGAATTTGCACCTGATGCTGATGTAACATAAGCTACGTGACCATAACCACCACCATCATTTGGCCATACCGCAATCGCACCGGCTACTGGAGTTGTACCTACTGAGTGACCAGCTGCTTGCGCACTAGCAATCCAGTCTTTAGCATTACCCCAATTATTACCAGCCCATGGAGCCAATGATTTCGCACCCCAAGTACATTGTCCAACTGGATATGTATTAGGAGTTGATGCAGCTGGTGCAGCTTCTGATGTTGCTGCTGGTTGTTCTGCTGGCACTTCTGAGCTCTCTGGTGCCTCTGATGCAGCTGCTAGTTGTTCTGCTGGCACTTCTGATGCAGCTGGTGCTTCTGATACAGCTTCTGATGTTGCGACAGGTACTACGCTAGCAGGAGCTTCTGATGCAACTGGTGTTTCTGATGCAGCTTCTGATGTTGCTGCTTCTTGGTATGCTGCTACTTCAGTTGTTTCAGCTTGTGCAGATGTTTCAGTTGCTGGAGCTTCCTCTTCTGCAAGTGTTTCTTCAGCTGATGAAGTAACATGATCAATAGCGTCTGCAACTGGTTGTTCAGTATCTGCGTAAGCTGGAGTATCTGATGCTGATGCGATAGCCTCTGTTACTTCTGAAACAACTTGTGTTGATTCTTCTTTAGCAGGTGCTTGAGTAGCTGTCAAGCTAACAGTTTCAACTGGAGCTGACAAATCAGATGCTACTACAGATTGACCATTTACAGTCACTTCGTTAGTTGTCAAGTTAGATTCTGCTACTACAGGTGTGTCAGAAGTTTCTGAAGATGGTGTTTCAACTTTAACTGATACTGCTTGATTATCGGCGTTGTATGTTGTTGTCAAAACTGTTCCAGGGAAAATCAAGTCAATGTTTGTAATTTCTTTGATATTAGCCAAAACATTCATATCGATTCCCATCGCTTCAACAATACTACCTAAAGTATCACCATATTGAACAGTGTAAGTTTGTTGATTATCATTTACAGAGATATCTGCCTTGATTTGATCTACTGAACGTGCTGTCCAGTGAGAAGTTTCATCGGCATGTACGTGGCTAGCAGCAAAAAGCGAAAGTGCTGCAGTCGAGTAAAGAAGTGCCTTTGTAGTTTTAGATTTTGATAACATGTATAATTCATTCCTTCTTTAACGATTTTAATATCTACAATAATACCACACTTTCCATCAAAAAAATTGTGACTTACTGCTCTTTAAAGCAATTACTAACTAGTTGTAACAACCTTGATTTATTGAAAAACATCTGAGATATTTGTAAAAAAAATGTAACAATTTATTTCAATTCAAATGCTAACCACTTAATAAAAAATTGTAAAAAACAGTTACACCTATGGTAAAGCCCTATCCCTATCAATGTGCTAGATAGTCTTCCCAAATCTGGTCAAATTGGCCTAGATTGAAAGAGAAACTAGCATGATCTTCCAAGTAACGACTAACTTCTTCAAAATCATCGGTATGCTTAGGAAAGGTTGAATCTTCAAAAGCCAAATCGGCTAAAATAGCTACCGGTTCATTTGATTTTGGATTACGTTGAGCCATCAGCCAAGTATAAAAGGATTTTCTCATACCTTCTCCTAACCGATTAATTCTGTTCCAAACTGATCTTGTTTGACTTTTTTAGCCTTCATCAGACCACCCAAGGCTTTTTTGAATTGTCCCTTAGAAATACCAAAGGTCGCCTTGATATCTGCTGGTGACGATTTATCATTAAGTGCCATAAAGCCACCGTTACTCTCTAAATAGGTCAAAATCATCTGTGCATCATTCTCGAGCATTTCAAAAGAACGTGGTTTAAGAGAAAGGTTAAGGGTGCGATCAACCTCTCTAAATCCAATCACACGCGCTTCAAGGACTTGACCCAAGCGCGGCTCAGCATAACGTTCTGATGGATGGATGAAGCCAAGCATGTTATTCTCTGGCAGATAGACAAAGGTTCCTGACAGTTTAAGACGGTAGGCAATGGCTGGCCATTTTTGATTTTGCATATTATCGTAAGCAGGACCAGCTATGCGTTGAAAGACCTCAGGTTCAGCAGGAAGCCCCCAAATACGATCTTTTTTATCCACATCTAGTTTTATATAGAGTTTATCCCCCTTCTTGGGCCAGAGCTCTTTGAGTTCAGGTAAAACATCAAGAGAGACAACGATTTCCTTATCTGGAATTCCCACGTCTACAAAGACACCTAAATCTTTTCGGACATCAGTGACCTCTCCCCAATCGTAAGATTCTCGAGTTGCCTTGATTTCCTTTTGAGTCAAACGTAATTTTTGCTTACTATCTGTATAGGCGAAACCTGTCACCATGTCACCAATGGCGTGTTCTCCCTCATCTTTAGCCAAAGCAAAGGTCACACCATCCTTTTGAACAAAGTAAAAGCGGTCATTTTCATCAGTTACTAGTGCAATAATGATGGTTCCAAGTAGTGTATTCATCTTTTTTCCTCTAAAAATAGAGTCGGACAAGAAAGCTAACATATTCCATGCTCTTTTGCTTTCTGTCCCACTCTCCTTATTTTCTATTGATTAAACAGTAAGAAGTTCTTTTTCCTTCTCTGCTATCATGCTGTCAATCTTATTAACAGCATCATCAGTTGCTTTTTGGATATCTTTTTCCAAAGTTTTCAATTGATCTTCTGTAATTTCTTTTTCTTTTTCTTGCTTTTTAGCTTCATCCATAGCATCACGACGGATGTTACGGATAGCGATTTTAGCATTTTCACCGACTTTTTTCACTTCTTTGGCTAACTCTTTACGAGTTTCTTCTGTAAGTGCTGGGATAACCAAGCGGATTACAGAGCCATCGTTAGCTGGGTTGATACCAAGGTCAGATTCATTGATGGCACGTTCGATATCAGCGATTGATCCTTTATCAAATGGTGAAATCAAAAGAACACGTGCTTCAGGAACAGTGATTGAAGCCAATTGGTTAAGCGGTGTTGGAGCACCATAGTATTCCACAGTGATGCGGTCAAGAAGTGATGCATTGGCACGACCTGCACGGATAGATCCAAATTCACGGGCCAATGACTCATGTGAGTGGGCGAAACGTTCTTTTGCTTTTTCAATAATTGCGTTTGTCATAAATTCTCTCTTTCTTATTTGTGTGATTCTGCTTTGTTAGATACAGTTGTCCCAATTTGTTCACCAAAAATAACACGTTTGATATTTCCAGGTTCGTTCATATTAAAGACAACAAGATCAATGTCATTATCCATTGAAAGGGTAGAAGCTGTGGCATCCATAATTTTCAAACCACGCTTGATAACTTCTACATGTGTCAATTTGTCAAATTTGACAGCATCAGCGTTTTTACGGGGGTCATCATTGTAGACACCATCGACACCATTTTTAGCCATAAGGATGGCATCGGATTCGATTTCAGCGGCACGAAGTGCTGCCGTTGTATCTGTTGAAAAGTATGGTGAACCAATCCCTGCTGCAAAAATAACGATACGCCCTTTTTCAAAGTGACGAAGGGCACGGCCACGAATATAAGGCTCAGCCACAGATTTCATATCAATCGCTGTTTGAACACGTGTATCGACACCCAATTGTTTCAAACTGTCAGCCATAACAAGAGCATTCATAGTTGTCCCAAGCATTCCAGTATAGTCAGCTTGAACACGATCCATTCCTGCTTCAGCTGCGGGTTCTCCACGCCAGAGGTTACCACCACCGATAACTAGAGCAATTTGAATACCTGAATCCGCTACCTCAGCAATTTCTTTAGCAATAGCTTGGACGGTTGGAAGATCGATCCCAACACCTTTTTCACCAGCTAGAGCTTCACCTGAAAGTTTAATGAGGACACGTTTGTATTTTGGTTCTGCCATGATTTCTCCCTATTAACTATTATATTTCTGATTTGATTCTTAGCTGAGATTTATCATTTCTAATCCATCATTTGCCATCATTTTAAAGGTTGCAAAGGAACTCATTTGACCTTCTCCTTTTGACGATTTGGATAAGAAAATGGTTTCTTTTTTTGCAAAGGAAACACTAAATCTTCATCCTTACTATTTTATCATAAATTAGGATTTTCACCTAGTCAAATATTAAAAAAATATGTTTACAAGATGACCGTAAAGGTGATGGGGTCATTTTTATAGGAGGCAAGGATTCACCCCCTTAAATAATTTGACCATGCTTTGCGCCATGGATAGACCTATGCCGAAACCACTGTGCTCTTTGTTATTATGAGACTCATCAATACGATAAAAGCGCTCAAAAACTTACCATAATCAACTTCCTTGCCTTCTTTATAGGTATTTAACACTTCTAAATGAGCCCTTTTACACGTTCTTCCAATCTGACGAAGTCTTACCGTAACCGTTCCTTCTGGATCACAATACTTGTTAGCATTATCCACTAGGAGAGTTACCAGTTCAAAGAGAGATTTTTCCTCGGATTTTACATGGATATCTGGAGTGATATCCATAACGAAGGATTTGCCATCTCGGACGACAGGTCTCTTAAAGTCCTCGGCTGCATCCTCTGTAATATAGGAAAAATCCACATCTTGAAGAACAATGTCCGGCTGCTCCTCCAGACGAGATAAAGCCACAAGAGAATTGATTAGATTAGTCAAACGTGCCACTTGGTCATTAGTTGACTTGAGCCATTCATTCTCCCCTGTCATGAGTTCCTGTAGCTCCGTATTAGCAGAAATAATGGCCAATGGTGTCTTTAATTCATGACCAGCATTGGTAATAAAACGTCGCTGCTTTTCGTAGTTTCGAATGAAGGGACGAATGACAATTCCTGATAAGGCACTGACAATGATGACAAAAAAGATAAAAGAATAGAAAGATTGAACAAGGCTTGGGAAGAATTATAATAAGAGGTCGTGTCCAAAAAGACTACCAAAACCTTATTTTCACTGACCTTACTAACTTGACAGCTAAGATTGATATTTTTTCTCTAATCGTTCCAATATTATTGGTCAAACGTCTAACTGTCAGGGCATATCTAGCCACTTCATCGTCGTTTATTAGGAACATAGGACTGGTATCCTTACTAACAACCATATCACCCGATAAAATAACGCTGAAAAATCAAAAACTGTTCGAAGGAATCTCATCTCCTTGATTGGTCTCAATTTTTGTGTTTTTTTCCGAAGCTCCCATTATTCTCTGTGAGTGTGTTGAGAACCTTGGTAATTTCCTGCTCCATCTGAAAAGACCTCACAGTGTTGATGATTCCCACCAAAGGGTTCAAGCGAGAAGCAACTCCCTATCCCTTATCTTTGATAATCCGGAGTCACTGACAACATCATCAGGTACCAGTCGTACTCTGCAGAATCTTCTAGATTTCTTTCAGACTCTTCAACGAAGTTAAAATACTTGAACAATCTAATAATGCTTATAAAACGGAAAAGCTTGATCGCCCCATTTTGAAGATTGTTAAGCATAGATACCGTCTGATGCTGTAAATAGCTGCTGAAACAATGTGACCATCCTCTTCAGCCACCAAACAAGAGTCCATTTTTATAGCAAAACGGATCAATATTTTCTGCAAAGCTAAGACAAACTCATCATACTGTCCAGGATTCTTTAAATTACTAGCATTCATCGAGAGGCAGGGGTAATCTTCAAAAGCATCTGCACACACTCATGTCACTTTTTAAACTTCGTCTTGTCTTGCTTTGCAATATTGCATCTTATCTCATAATCTGTCTGTTTCTTCTCAGTATAACACAAAACGCATGACTTACAATCATACGTTTTATGGAATTTTGTTAAATCTTATAATTTTATAAGAAAAGTTTAGGCAACTTCTTCTGTAAATTGACTATTATAAAGATCAGCATAGAATCCATTTGCTGCCATGAGCTCATCATGATTTCCCTGTTCAATAATGTTACCATCTTTCATCACAAGGATAAGGTCAGCATTTCGAATGGTTGATAAGCGGTGAGCAATGACAAAGGAAGTCCGACCTTCCATAAGTTTGTCCATGGCTTTTTGAATCAATTCTTCTGTTCGGGTGTCAACTGATGATGTCGCTTCATCCAAGATAAGAAGAGGGGCATCCTTCAGAAGGGCACGTGCAATGGTCAAGAGCTGTTTCTGACCAACTGATAAGGTCACAGAATCATCCAAATAAGTATCATACCCCTTTGGAAGTGTGGTGATGAAGTGATGAACACCCACGGCCTTGGCTGTAGCAATAACTTGCTCGTCAGAGATATTTTCTTGGTTGTAAATCAAATTATCACGAATAGTACCTTCAAAGAGCCAAGTGTCTTGAAGTACCATAGAAAATTGATCATGGACGGTCTCACGCTTCATGTCGTTCGTATCCACACCGTCAATGGTGATACGGCCTTTATCGATATTATAGAATTTCATAAGCAGGTTAACAATGGTTGTCTTACCAGCACCCGTCGGACCAACAATAGCAATCTTTTGTCCTGGCTTGGCAAGAGCTGAAAAATCATGAATGATAGTCTTTTCAGGAGTATAACCAAAGGAAACATGGTCAAAGACTACTTGACCCTTGGTATCTGTCAACTCAGCTGTCTTGACTGACTCGTCGTCCATATCTTTTTCTTCCAAAAATTCAAAGATACTACCAATAGCTGCAGTTGCTGATTGGAGTTGTGTAATCCCTTGTGCAATTTGAGAAAGAGGTTGTGAAAAGATACGAACATAGGTCATGAAGGCTACCACATCACCGATGGTCAGGCTTCCGTCAATTACCTTAACAGCACCTACCAAGCAGACCATGACATAACCAAAGTTACCGATGAAAATCATAAGTGGCATCATAATACCAGAGATAAACTGAGATTGCCACATTGAATTATAGAGCTTATCATTAAGCCCCTTGAAATCTTGACTGCTTTCTTTAGATGCATTGTAGCTCGTTACAACTGCTTGACCTGTGTAGATTTCTTCAATGTACCCATTAATGTTAGCCAAATTTTCTTGTTGGCGTTTAAAAAGTGGTTGCGAGAAGCCCATGATAAAGGCTACTAGAACAAATCCTATCAAGACAGAACCAATCGCAGTGAAAGCCATAGTAACATTTGAGTAGAACATCATAATAATGGCTGCTACCAAGAGAATGCTTGAAGTAATTAGAGTACCCAGACCCTGACTAAGCGATTGTCCCAAAAGGTCAACGTCATTAGTCACACGAGAGAGTATGTCTCCTTGAGAATGACTATCAAAATAATTAAGAGGTACGGTGTTGATTTTCTTTTGGATTGCTGTACGGAAACGTTGTGAAAATCGTTGCGTAATTGTTACAACGGTAAAACTTTGTAAGTAACCAACAATGGCTGAAATGGCATATAAAACAGCCAAGGTTAAAGCAATGCTGCCCACCTTGTCTAAATCGATGCCCGGAATAACCCCCATCTTAGTTGGCGTAATCCCATCTGTAATAAGATTGGTGATTTCTTTTAATTTATCAGGTCCAATAACAGTTATAACTGCTGAAATAATGGCTCCAACAATCGCAAGGACAAAGGGAACTTGGAAACCTTTAATATAGGGTTTTAAACGTTTATAGGACGATGTTTTTGGCTTATTTTCCATCTTCTAACTCCTCCTTAGACAATTGTGAATAGGCAATTTCTTGGTAAACCTCATTATTAGCCAAGAGTTCCTCGTGGGTTCCTTGACCAACGACCTTACCTTTATCAAGAACTAAGATTTGGTCAGCATCCATAATAGTAGAGATGCGTTGCGCAACAATCAACTTGGTCATATCTTGTGTTTTTTCAGCCAATTCTTGACGCAACTTGCGATCGGTCTTATAGTCCAAAGCTGAGAAGGAATCGTCAAAGATCAAGATTTCAGGCTTACGGGCAAGTGCACGCGCAATAGCCAAACGTTGCTTCTGGCCACCTGAGAAGTTAGACCCCACTTGAGCCACTTCTGCCTTAAGTTGACCTTCTTTATTTTCAACAAAGTCTTTTCCTTGAGCCAATTCGAGAGCTTCCCAAATTTTAGCGTCATCAAGAGGGCTGTTATTGCTGGTTCCCATCGTCATATTTGACGTGATGTCCCCTGAGAAAAGTACTGCCTTTTGTGGGATATAACCAACAATATTGTGCAAGGTTTCGTGATCGTAATATCTCACATCTACACCATCGACCTTTATAGTTCCTTGCGTTGCATCGTAAAAACGTGGGATAAGGTTGACAAGAGTTGATTTACCAGATCCAGTCGAACCAATAAGAGCAACCGTATCTCCTTTTTTAGCTTTGAAGCTAACATGCTCCAAAACAGGCTCTGAAGTTTCAGAATAACGGAAGGAAACGTCTTCAAATTCAACAGTTCCGACTTCTTTAGGCTTTTCAGAACTATATTCAGGGTAAGAAACTGAAGATTGAGTATCTAAAACTTCATTGATACGTCCAGCTGCTACAACTGCTCGTGGAAGAAGGAAGAAGACAACCATCATCATCATGAATCCCATAACAACCTGCATGGCATAAGATGAGTAAACCACCATGTCTGAGAAGAGATGAACCTTGTCTTCCATGGCACCAGCAATCTTAGTTGGATCTGTTGGAATCTTAACATCTTCAATCAGATGTGCACCAATCCAATAAATAGCTAGCGTCAAACCACTAGATACAGCAGTCATTACCGGTGTCAGCAAGGCAAAAGAACGACCGATGAAAAGATTGTTTTGGGTTAGATCAGTATTGGCCTTTTCAAACTTATCCTCTTGATAACTCTCGGCGTTATAGGCACGCACCACACGAATCCCAGTAAGAGATTCACGCGTCACACTATTGAGTTTATCTGTCAGAGTCTGAATCAAACGTTGCTTAGGCATGACCATAATCAAGAGGAAGAGCATAAGAATGGCAATTACTGCCACAGCCACAAGCAAGGCAAGAAGCCAATTACCATTTTTATCAGCAATCTTTGTAATAGCCCAGATTGCCATAATAGGTCCCTGTGTAATAACCTGTAACCCCATGGTCAGTGCCATCTGTAATTGTGTAATATCGTTTGTCGTACGGGTCAAAAGACTAGGAATAGAGAATTTCTTAATCTCGGCATCCGAAAAATCTAAAACCTGATGGAAGATATCATCACGAAGACGAGTGGTAAAACTAGATGCTGTTCTGGCAGCTAGAAAACTAACCACTACAGAGGCCATAAAGCCCACAAAAGACATTAAAAGCATTCGCATCCCTGGGGCATCCGTATTCCAAGCAAAAATATCCGATGCCTTAGTCCCCTTGGTTGATAAGAGGGTTATAATGTCAGACATATAGTCTGGAATTTTCAAGTTTAGATAGACGTTCAAACAAACAAATATCACAGCTAAGACAATCATACTTAACTCTTTTGCCGTCAAACGTTTAAAAATTTTAAACATAAGTTACTCCTTATTTTTCTCTAAATTCTTACGAATTTGGTGAAAGACTCGAAATGCTGTTTCAGCATCTTCTTTCGAAATACCATCTAATAACTGTCCATGGATAGCCTCTCGGAAATGTCCGACGTCTTGAGCCTTCTTTTTGCCTAAGTCTGTCAGATGAACATACTTGTAGCGTTTGTCCTTGTCAGATGTCACCAATTCAACAAAACCATTTTTCTCCATACGTTTGACCAAATTACTAGCCACTGACTTGGAAATAGATAGTTTTTTCTCAATATCTTTGATAAATATTTCTTTATCTTGGTTCTCAAACAAGTACCTAACGGCAAACCCTTGTGGACCAGCTAAATGCTCAACGCCATACGCTTTACCTAACTCTTGCACGCGAGACTCCATAGTATTGATGAATTCTCTGAAGTCACTAAAAGGATCTTTCCCATGCATCGCAAGCTCCTCCTTAAATAATTCTCATGGAAACTATTTTAGTTCTTATGAGAACTATTGTCAAGAAGAAAAGTTCTTATGAGAACTAAAAAAGAGTGAAAAAGAATATTGCTTTCCACTCTCACTCCC
>OIBK01000985.1_pt1 | contig 10422 bp, 8 predicted proteins | sample 1581021 | NCBI WGS metagenome assembly OIBK01 (sample SAMEA3882554, study PRJEB24775) | human gut metagenome | biome: human-associated habitat; feature: intestine environment; material: feces | place: Netherlands | collected 2009/2010
ATTTTATGGGAAAATCGGCGTATGCCCCGTGCGGACAGGCCGCGAGCGTAGGGGTTCCTGTGGGGTGTGTAAGAATCGCTAAGGTAGCACTGCGCTCCTGCACTTGCGCAGTACTGCCTTCCGAAAATGTGAGGAAAGTATATTTATATGATAAAAAAGATCTCCCGCCGCTCGTTTTTGCAGGTTTGCGGCGTTGCAGCCGCCACGGCAGCGCTGACCGCCTGCGGCGGCGGCAAGGCTGAAAGCAAAACAGCAGATGCGCACGAAGCCGTCACCTTTATGGCACCTTATAAGGAGATAGAAGCCTTTATTGAGCAGGTGCACAGCGTTTACCCGGAAGTGAACATCGAGGTCGTGCCATACAGCGGCGATAACACCACCACCTGTTTGCAGAATATGTTTGCGGCAGGCGACCTGCCGGACGTCTGCACCTTGACCTACTACGACCCCCAGATCGATCTGGTCTCCGACAAACTGCTGGACCTTTCCGGCTACGATTTTACGGATAACTATGTGGAGTCCCGTCTGCAGGACGTGTTCGACAACGGTGCCATCTATCTGCTGCCCTCGGTTTACAACTGCTACGGCATCACCTACAACAAGACCCTGCTGCGGGAACACGGCTGGGAGCTGCCCAATTCTTTCGCTGAGCTGGAAGTGCTGGCTGCAAAAGCCAAGGAAGCCGGGGTCGATCTCTGCCTGCCGCAGATCCAGTACCCGGGCTACGGTTTCCAGTATCTGTGCAACATTGCAGATGCCGATTTCCTTGGCACACTGGACGGCAGACTGTGGCAGAAGGATTATCTTTCCGGCAAGGCAAACGTCAGCAACACCCCCGGCATGATGCAGGCAATGGCGTATGTCAAAAAGTGGAAGGACATCGGGATGCTGAACGACTCCGGCGATGCTCTTGACGACAATGTGACCCTGCAGAGGATGGCCGAGGGGAATACCCTGTTTTTGATCGGAAACACCAACGGCATTGTGGAGGCAGACGGCAACGCCGATAAATTCGGCCTGATGCCCTATCTTTCCGAGGACGGCACCCAGAACGTTTTTGTGCTGAATGTGAACCGCTTCTACGGTCTGACTAAAAAGCTGAAACAGAACCCCCAAAAGCTGGAAGATGCGCTCAAGGTGATGCGTGTGCTTTCCACCGTTGCAGGCACCAGCGCTCTGCAGCCCGCAACGGCGCTGAAAAGCAGCCTGTTGCCCTTCAAGGGTGCAAAGGCAGACGGCACCTACTATGCCGACATCGCCGATACCCTGAACGCAGGCAACACCGCGCCCTTTATCTATTCCGGCTGGGAAAACACCTTCGTGACCACCGGCCTTAAAATGCTGGACTTCATGAAGGGCAACGCCACCATGGAGGATGTCATCCGTCAGCTGGACGAGGATCAGGACAGTGTGGTGAACAACACCCCGGATGTCATCACTACCGTTACGGAGGAGCTTTCGCAGCAGGACTGCGCCATGCTGGTGGGCCGCTGCTTTGCACAGGCTACCGGCAGCGACCTTGCGCTGGTCTCGCTGAGCACATGGATCCCCGGCAACCCCACCGAGCAGAACCACCACGGCGTAGCCGCCAAGCTGTACGCCAAGGGCATTACGGATTACGACCTTTCGGTCATCCTGCCCACCGGCTGGAACCGCACCATCCAGACCGTCACCCTGACCGGGCAGCAGATCAGCGACCTGCTGGCTTCTGGCTACGATGCCTACGGCAACGGCAAGGGCTACCCCTATGTGCTGGTAAGCCCGGTGCAGCCGGAGGCGGGCAAGACCTATCAGGTTGCCATCTGCGGTGTGAGCGACCGGCTGGCTGCCGAAGCAACGGTGACAGACAGCGGCGTGGTGGGCATGGATGCCGCAAAAACCTTCTTTGGTGCTTACACCACCATCAGCCGGGCAGACACCGCATGGAGTTGAATAAAACGGACAGGAGATACTGGATGTGAACAACAAAATCTATAAAAAGCTGTTTGTGGGCTTCGGCTTTGTCAGCATCGTGTTGATCCTGACCCTTTTTGTCATGAGCCAGACCTACATCCAAAACCTTGTCTACCACGAGCGGCTGAGCCAGATGGAAGAGGTCACCCACCAGATGTTCCACAGTCTGGAGGATGTGATCGACAACCACTGGGACGAGGTGGATGTGCAGTGTAATTATTTGTACAACACCCCGCTGGAGACTGATACCGATCTCTACCGCTATCTGAAAAAGCTGTCGGAGCTTTCCAATTACCATGAAAAACAGATTGAACTGATCGCCGTGGATGCTGCCGGGCGTTATTATACCGAGTATGGCCGCACGGGTCTGCTGCGGGAAATGAACTATCTGGAAAACGCGCCGCAGCGGGTCAGCTATGTTTCCAATTCGCTGACCGTGGACGACTCCCGGATGGTGTTTCTGGAACAGCTCTCCACCCCCATCACACTGCAAAGCGGAGAGAAAGAGATCACCCTGCGCTACTTTGGTATTTCGCAGAGCATGACCCAACTGAACGATTATTTCCGCTGCGACGCCTACGAAAATAACAACAGCGTCTATGTACTGGACAACAACGGTTTCAAGCTGTTCAACGCCAATGATACCGAGCTGTTGAAGGGGCACAACGTATACACCGTGCTCTCCCAGATGTCCTATCTGCACGGTTCTTCCTTTGCAGTAGCAAAGGAGCGGCTTGCCCGCACAGGCTCCTGTTATTCCAACGCTGTGCTGGACGGAACTGAGTATTACTACGCCCTGAAGCAGATGGAAAACGCCCAGTGGACGCTGGCGTTCCTTGTTCCAGCAGAATATGTGGCCGTGAATACGCAGAAGCTGGTCAATATCGTCATGGCCGTTATTGTAGGCTTTGCAACGGTGTTTTCGATCATGGCAGTCATTGCTGGCTGGTTCCTTTTGCGGGAAAAGCAGCAGCGGGAGCTGCAGGCTGAAAAAAAGACGAACCTCCGTCTGGAGCAGTATAACATCCAGCTGACGCAGGCCAACGACGAAATGCGGCGGGCGCAGGATGCTGCCGCCGAGGCGTTACAGTCCGCCGAGCGTGCCAGCAAAGCCAAGACGGACTTCCTTTCCAACATGAGCCACGATATCCGCACCCCCATGAACGCCATCATCGGCATTACCACCCTGATGAAAAACGAGCTGCACCAGCCGGAAAAGCTGGCCGAGCATCTGGGCAAGCTGGAAACCTCCGGCCAGCTGTTGCTGGGCATCATCAACAATATTCTGGATATGAGCCGCATCGAGAGCGGCAAGACCACCCTGAATGTGGAAAAGATGAACCTGCCCCAGCAGATCAGTCAGCTGGACAGCATCATCCGGCAGCAGGCAGGTCAGCGCAGTCAGAGCTTTACGGTAAGCACCAATTTGCAGCACGAAAACGTGCTGGCAGACCCCAACCGTCTGAATCAGGTGCTGATGAACATCCTCTCCAACGCGGTCAAGTATACGCCCACCGGCGGGCACATCCGGTTTGAGGTGGAAGAGCTGCCCCGGAACGAGCACTACGCCCGGTACCGCTTTGTGGTGCAGGATGACGGCATCGGCATGAGCGCAGACTACCAAAAGACCCTTTTCGACCCCTTTACCCGGGAGGAGCGCTCCGGCACCAACAAGGTGCAGGGCACGGGTCTGGGTATGGCGATTACCAAAAGCGTCATAGACCTGATGGGCGGCTCCATCAGCGTAGAGAGTGCCACCGGCAAGGGCACCCGCTTTGAGGTGGTGCTGGAATTTCCCATTGACACCGAAGCGGACACGGTGCAAAAGGCGCAGGCGCTCCCGGAGGAAGAAGAGACCACTTCTCCCCTGTCCGGCATGAAGTTCCTCTGTGCCGAGGATAACGCCATCAACGCCGAGATTCTGCAAATGCTGCTGGAAACAAAAGGCGCAAGCTGCACCATCTGCCCCAACGGTCAGGAGATCGTGGATGCCTTTGCCAGCGTAAAGCCCGGCGATTATGACATGATCCTGATGGATATACAGATGCCGGTGATGGACGGCTTGGAAGCCACCCGCCACATCCGCAGCGGCGAAAACCCGCTGGGACGCACCATCCCCATCCTTGCCATGACCGCCAACGCCTTCCTTGAGGATATGCAGAAGAGCAGGGAAGCCGGCATGGACGAGCATCTGTCCAAGCCTGTGGATATCAGCGCACTGGAACAGGTGGTAAAGCGCTTCCGCGTTACCCCCCCCGAAAATAAATAGCGGTATACAGCGCTTTTGTCGCAAAGCGCCGCATAACCTTGCATAAAAAAACTGCTGCCCCTTTGCCCGGACGCTTTGGCATCCGGTACGGGGCAGCAGTTTTTTGCGTTATAGAAGGAGCATTCCCCTCAGATGGGCATGGTCTGGTAGAACCAGTCCGAAATGGCCTTGCGGGTGTCGGCGAAGAACTTTTTCACCGGGCAGGCGGCATCCCGGGCTTCCTGTTCCAGATCCGTGCCTGCGGGGAAGTTGCGGATGACGGTATACGCCACCGACTGCGGCGGCAGCGACATCATCACAGCCGGGTCGTGCACCACACAGATTTGCTCGCCTACCGCAAGGGTAGCGGGGTCGGAGGTGGTCTTTTCGTCATGGTCCTGCCAGACGGTGCTGTCGGTAACGATCATCTGATAGGTCTCCTGCTCTTCCGCAGTCACCAGAATAGACTCCACCTTGCCCTCCACGGTGCGGCTGACGCCCTCTACTACACCATAATAGTAGAGCTTCTTGGAAAACAGCGCCGAAGCAGAGGGCAGCACGCTGACGCTGAGCAGCAGCACCGCAAGCAGACAAAAGAGCGAGCGATAGGTCTTTTTCATAGAAAACCTCCATTTTTCATGTTGCAGCGGAGCGCCCGGCGCTCCCGGATGCCTTATTTTACCACAACTACCATCGGATTTCTATATCCGAGCTTAACCGGCCACGGAAAATCAGCTTTTATGCAAAAAGGACTACCGTGCATAGCAACGCACAGCAGTCCTTTTTATGCTTTTATCCGGTTACTTGCTGATGGAAAGGGTGCCGAAAGCAGTCTCTTCAAAGTGGCTGCTGTACAGCTCCTGCATCAGTTTGATGAGCGAGAGGGTATCCTCTGCACCGGCGGTCTCGTAGCAGGAGTGCATCGCCAGCTGCGGCAGGCCGATGTCCACGCAGTTCATGGACACCTGTGCCATGGCCAGATTGCCCAGCGTGCTGCCGCCCACCTTATCGGAGCGGTTTGCAAAGTATTGCAGCGGCACACCGGCGCGGGCAGCCAGTTCCCGGGCGGCGGCAACGCTCATGCCATCGCTGGTGTACTTCTGACCTGCGTGGGTCTTGATGACCACGCCCTTGTTCATGTAGGTGCAGTTGTTCACATCGGTGTGCTCCGGGTGGTTGGGGTGCACGGCGTGGGCGTTGTCGGCGCTGACCATAAAGCTGGAAGCCACCGCACGGTGGAAGTCCTCGTCGTTGCCGCCAAGGCTCTGGGCAATGCGGTGCAGCACATCGTACAGGAAGGTGGAAGCTGCGCCCTGCTTGGTGCCGGAGCCGACTTCCTCGTTATCAAAGAAGGCTGCCACGCCGATGGAGCGGGCGTTCTTTGCGGTCAGCAGACCTTTCAGGATGCCGTAGACGCACTGCTGGTCGTCCAGACGGCCGCAGGAGATGAACTCCTCATTGCAGCCCCAGACGGTGGCCTTTTCCCGCACATAGAGGAACAAATCGCTGCCAAGAATCTGCTCCTCGGACACCTTCAGCTCCTCCGCGATCAGCTTTTTCAGCGCGCCTTCCTCGCAGGCGCCGCCCAGCACAGGCAGCATATCCACCTGCTTGTTGAAGGAAGCCTTATCGTTGACCTCGCGGTTCATGTGGATGGCTACGCTGGGGATCATCAGCAGGTCGCGGTCCAGTGCCACCAGACGGGATACGATAGCGCCGTTCTCCTGCACCAGCACACGACCCGCCACAGACAGCGGACGATCCATCCATGTGGCGCAGATCATGCCGCCGTAGCCCTCGGTGTTCAGCTTGGTGTAGTTCTGCCCCATGTGGATCTCGGCGTTCTCCTTGATGCGGAAGCAGGGAGAATCCGTATGGGCGGCGGCAACGTTGAAGCTGTAATTTTCCAGCTGGTCGCCCATGCGGAAGGCGATGATGCTGGAACCGTTGCGGCAGACAAAGTAGTCCTTGCCGGGTTCCAGCGCCCACTTGCGGCTTTCCAGCAGCTCTGCAAAACCTGCTTTCAGCAGGATATCCCGCACAGCGGCGGTGGTGTGGTATGCGGTGGGGTTGCCGTCGATGAAGGACAGCATTTCACGGACTTCGGATGCGATCATAAAAATAAACCTCCTAATTTCCTGAGAAAAGAGCCGGTCAGTGCTGACCGGCCCTTTTTAAGCATATTCAGGTTACTTTTTGGCAGCGGTCTGCTCGCGCTTTGCAAGGGCAGGCAGAATGAATCCCAGCACGGTCAGCACCACGGGGGTGATGACGTTCAGTGCAAAGGTGAAGGGGTCCTTATCATACATACCCAGCACGCAGCACACGGCGGTAACGGCAAAGCACCAGCCGCCGAAGAACTTGGCCACGGCCTGATTTTTGACAAAGCGGTACTCGGCAGGGATGGTATCGTAGGCATTGCGCAGGGCGATGTAGGCGGCAAACACCCACAGATAGCGCATAGGCATACACACAGAGTTCAGCTTGGTCAGCTGGCGCAGAACGGCAGCAGCACCGGGCACGAAGGACTGTGCCAGAATGATGGAGCCGGACAGCACAGCCACCATCTTGATGCCGTTGCTGTGCACGCCGTGGGCGTTGACCTTGTGCAGAGCCTGCGGGATGAACTGCTTGGTGTGCTCGTTATCCAGCAGCATACGCAGCGGTGCGTCGATGCTCAAGATCAGCACGGCGAGCTGGCTGATGACGTTGCACAGGGCGTAGATGATCATGAACAGATCGCCCACATGGTAGTACTGACCCAGCTTCTGGAAAGCCCAGTAGGAACTGTTGGCGACATAGGCGTTGAAGCTCTCTGCGCTGGCGTTGATGACGGCGGGGTCGAACATACGGCTCATGGCCAGCGTGCCCAGAATGGCGCAGGTGACCACCATGACGGCCAGCGCGATCATGCCGCGGGGGAAGCCCTTGCTGGGGTTCTCGACCTTATTGACGTAGGGAGAGATCTTCTCGCAGCCACCCACAGCGAACACCAGAATGGACAGAGAAGTAAAGTAGGTGACGTTGAAGTTGGGGATGAGGCTGCTGAAGCTCAGGTTTGCGTGGACGTACTCTGCCGTGGGGTTGATGGCCGGGGCAGCGAACATCATCACGATGTACAGCAGGGACATGACGAAGGTGCAGGTGCCTGCGGCAGTCAGCAGCTTTTTCAGGGGGTTCAGACCCAGGCTTGCAATGTAGCAGCCCAGCAGCAGGATGCAGAAGGTAGCCAGCTGGATGTAGCGGGTGGGGAAGGAATCGTAGGTCTCCGCGTTGCGAAAAATTGCCCAGCTCAGCGCCTTCAAAAAGCCGCTGCCCTTGCTGGCGATGTAGGTGATGTGGCACGCCCAGTAGGTCCAGCCGGCGTAGTAAGCCAGCTTGGCGTTGGTGGTCTGGTGCAGCCAGGAGCTGACGCCGCCGCCCTCGTTTTTAAAGGCAGAGCCCAGCTCACCCACCATCAGCGCATAGGGGATGAAGTACAGGACAAACATAAAGATCCAGCTGAAGATGACCTGCGGACCGTTAAAGTACACAAAGCCGTTGGTAATGTTGCCGAAGCCCCAGACCGTAGAAAAGGCCATGAAGGCAAGGGTAAGCCACGAGATCTTTGTGGCTTTTTCTTTGTTAGACATGCGGACAATTCCTCTCTTTCTTTTCCACACAGGGCGGAAGTTCCTGTAAGAAGGCCGATGTTCCGCATACATTTCGCAATTTTTACCAAAAATACAGCAGTACTCGACCGATCACTTTGATAGTATAGCATAATTGCAGATTGTAGACAATCTGCAATTTCCATAAAATGATTGGTCAAAATTTAGACGGTCAGCCAAATTCCCCTTATTTTGCTGCTTCGTCCGCTGCCTGTGCGGCGCTGTTTGCGCTGCGCATCCGCTCCATGGGCTCCATGTAGTGGGCGTAGACGGCGCGGCAGGCAACCTCGGTGTCGCCGCTTGCCAGCGCCTCGTACAGCTTGGTGTGAATGCCGTTCTGCCGCTGCGCCAGCGTCTCGTGGTTGGAGCCGCTGTTCGCCCCAACAAGCAGGTTGCCGTAGTTCAAGTCGTCCCAGAATTTCAGCAGTCTGGGCAGCCCCGCCCGCTGCACGATGACCGCATGGAAGCGGTTGTCGTTCTCCACGATCTGCGAAAGATCCCCCGGCCGGACATTGCGCATCTCCTCTAAGATGCCGCGCAGGGTGCGCAGATCCTCCTCCGGGAATTTGCAATCAAAATAGCGCAGTGCCGTCATTTCCAGATTTGCCCGCAGCAGGTAGATCTCGTAGGCGTCCTCCGGCTTTACCCGGCGCACCGAGCAGCCCACATTGCGCGAATACTCGACCATGCCCTCCTGTTCCAGCTGCCGCAGCGCCTCCCGGATGGGTGCCCGGCTGGAGCCAAACTCCTCGGCCAGTTTCTGCTCGGCCAGCTTTACGCCCGGCTGCAGCTCCCCGGTAAGGATCTTGCTCCTGATGGCAGAGGTGATACTTTCCCGTAAAGTCTGAAAGGCAAATTCGCCCATGACTTTTATCCCCCTTTTTTCTTCTATACGTTCTTTTTTTGCCGCACGCAGTCCGCAGCCGCTGCCAGTGCAGCCGCAGGCCTGTATTGCGTGCGCCTTATAAGGATACCACGAAATGGTAGAAAAATAAAGTTTTCTGGCAAAAACAGGTACTTTCTCCCCTCTCCGTCGTCGAAAGCCTGAACACAAAAAATGCCCCCGGAGGGCTTATTGCAGCTCTCCGGGGGCATCCTATATACGTTATGCCTTGACGCACACGGTCAGCATTTACTCGATCTCGATCAAATTCGGGTTCTCAGGCAGAGCCTTTGTCTGCTGAGGAGCGGGCAGCTGGATGTGCAGGACACCATCCTCGAACTTTGCGTGGATATCCTCCTTCTTCACTTCGCCCACATAGAAGCTGCGGGCGCAGCTGCCGGAGAAGGTCTCGCGCCGCACATAGCGGCCCTTGTTGTCCTTTTCGTCATTGCTGTGGCTGCGCACTGCCTGAATGGTCAGGTAGCCGTCGCTCAGATCCATCTGAACGTCTTCCTTCTTGCAGCCCGGCAAATCAACGTCTACTTCGTAGCCGTTGTCCGTCTGCTTGACATCGGTCTTCATCATGTTTGCGCCGCGCTTGCCAAAGGTATCGCGGGCTTCGCGGTTCATCGCACGCTCCAGTGCACCCTCGTTCCAGAACGGATCAAAGAGATCATCGAACAGGTTCTCATGAAAAACAGTCGGCATAAACATAAAACATACCTCCAATCCCGGCGTTCGGGTCGGGTATAAAATTACATTTTGAAGCTCCCTGCAAAGGGCTTTCCGGGGAACCTTGCGGCTCTCCTTTTGCCCTTCCTCCTGAGCACGCCACTGTTATAGCATAATTATTTAGCACTGTCAAGCGTAGAGTGCTAAAATTCATAAAAGTATAATACTTTTGTCACAGCTTCTGCGATTTCTTCAAAAATGCTGCGCAGAAGCGTGTTTAATTACGTTCAAACCCCAGATAACGCGTGCCCTGAAAGCTCAGCTTTCCGGTATCGCCCTCGACAAGCATTCCGTAATCCGAACCATCTACTTCCAGTTCCATGCGGTCACCGCTTTCTACCTGAAAGGTGGCATAATAGGTAGTGAACGTATGCGACATCGTATTGTCCGTATGATGGCGGGAAACGTTCGTCCGCTTGGCCACCACAGTAGCCGGGACGGTAAGGCGCGGGGACGCATTATTTTTGCCCCATGTGCGCAGGTTGCTCACCACGGTAAACAGGATCATGCCCAGCACCACCAGAAACACCAGCGGAAACAGGATGCTGAACAGCGCGTCAAACCCACTATAAAACATTTTACCCCTCCAAAATTTCTTCCAGCAGCTGCTTTACGTCCTTCAGAAAGGCATCTTCGCCGAGGGTGTTCATTTTAAAGAACACCGCCTGACTGCCGCCCGCCGCAATGGCCGACAGTCGGATAGGCTCGTCCCCGTTCTGGAACAGGGTCAGCGTCAGGCTAAGGCGGTTGCCGCCCACCATGCTGTACCGCTCAAACACCCGCACGCTGCACCGGGCGCTGCCCTCCTTGAAATCGCTGCCGGCTTCCAGCTCTGCCGACCAGCTGCTGTCCGGGATGGCGTGTTCCAGCTTGCGGAGCAGGGTATCGAAGTTCTGGTTGCGGATGGTCTTTTCAAAAATAGCCATAGCTTCCTCCTTTTGCAAAATGCAGTCCCT
>OIBK01001001.1_pt1 | contig 10297 bp, 8 predicted proteins | sample 1581021 | NCBI WGS metagenome assembly OIBK01 (sample SAMEA3882554, study PRJEB24775) | human gut metagenome | biome: human-associated habitat; feature: intestine environment; material: feces | place: Netherlands | collected 2009/2010
TCGTCCACGTACTCCTGACGCGGCTCTGTTGCCAGTTCGGGGCGGGCCATGATGTACCCCTCTACCAGTCCGCGCTGACCCTGAATGCTGTTGCTCTCAGCCTTATCAGCACCCACATCCTCGTCCGCAAGAGAAAGCCGGTAATAGGTTCCGATCATCTGCTGCTCACCGCCTTTCAAACGTATAGATCAATTCTGCCTTTATAATTTCCGCAGCACGATTTTCCAGATTATTCATACGGCGTACCCATTCCATCTGGTTCTCTTCTTTCAGTTTTTCTGAAGTTTCCTCACGCTGACTCATCTGCTCGATCAAGACCTTATACCGCTCTGCAACCTGCTCTTCCACATTTGCTAAAACAGTATCCAGTTTTCCGCTCAGCAGCAAGCTCTGGTAATAGGCTGGTTTTCGCAGTTTCAGGTACGCCTTGTGCAGCATCCCCCAGCGACCAATCGGACGGGTCCGTGGCAGTTTCAAGGCTGGCAGATAATAATCACCCACCAAAACATATTCCATTCCTGTCCGGGCATCATAGATTTTTTCTTTCATTGTCTGTCCTCCTTTTTCGTTAGAACGCAAATTCCGTGTAAGTATTTTTCTTGTGATCCACTTCAATTTTCTTTACATACTGCTGCAGATTGTCTGCCGTTAAAAGGACCTCTGTGCTGCCTGCGATCTGCTTTTTCTTCAGCAATTCTTCTTGAACAACGGCCAGTTCTTTCTCTTTTTCAGCTTTTGTCTGTTTCAGTGTTACGATTTCATTTTCCACCCCCTGCTTCAATTCCAGAAACTTCTCTTTTGAAAGTTTTCCGAGAACATACTGCTCATAGCCGCTGCGCTTCTGTGATTCCAGTCGAACGATGTTGCCCGTCAGCCGTTCCATTTCACGGTTCAATGCCGCTTTCTTCGTTTCAAGGCCGCTTTTCCCCGAATTCTTCTGCATCAGCTTTTTCAAGTTCTTACGTTCTTCTAACCGCTGATGCAGCTCCTGATTGATGCAGTTCCAGAGGTCTTTCTCTGAGATGGAAACATGGCAAAATTTACAGTGAAAATACAGCGAACCATCCCTTTGCCAATGGCAAACCAGCTTTTCTCCGCACTCTTTGCAAAAGATTCTGCCTTTGAAAATGTTCGGATTGTTCTTTCTGCGCTGTCTGCACCACTTTTTCCGTTCCTCCCTGACCGCTTGCTCGGCTTCACGCAATGCAGAAATCTCATCAAACAATTCCCAGCTGATAATCGCCGGGTGGCTGTCCGGCACCATGCGCCAGTTTTCCCGTGGATTTTCTCCGATTTTCCGATACGTTTCATCGTAGGCAATGCGGTTATAGACCATGGTCCCCGTATAAACTGGATTTTCCAGCACCTTTGTCACAAAAGTCGGCTGCCATGCATGGTCCTTTACCAGTGAGGTATTTCTCATATAACCCAACTGGCATCGGCGCGTAAAGGGTGTCGGGATTCCCTGTGCGGACAGTCTCTTTGCAATCTCGTACTCTTTCATGCCGGATTTCTTCCAGCGGAAAATCTGCATCACCACATCGCTGACTTCCTCATCCAGAATCAAATGATTCTTCTGATCCTTTTTGTAGCCGAACGGAACCGGGGTATAGATTTCTCCCCGTGCTTCCTTGGAGCGAAAGCACGACTGGATTTTCTGGGACAGATCTTTCGAGTACATTTCATTGATCATGCCCTTGATCGGCACCAACATCCCGTCCCGGCTCTGGTTGTTCAGGCTGTCATAGTTATCGTTGATGGCAATAAATCTTACGCCGAACAGCGGAAACACCTGTTCCAGATACTGACCTGTTTCCACGAAATTGCGGCCCAATCGCGAGAAGTCCTTTACCACGATGCAGTTGATTTTCCGCTCCTGCAACGCTTTCAGCAACCGTTCAAATTCCGGGCGGTCAAAGTTCATCCCTGTACACCGCTTGTCCGCAAATACATCCAGCAGCATCAAATCATCCCGGTGGTTGATATACTCCTTGATGTAAGAAATCTGCACTTCCAGCGATTCCGTATCCCGAAGTACATCATCGAAATCAGACAATCGTGCGTAAATTGCGGTTTTCCAGATACGGTGCGGTGCGTTTTCCGCTTCCCGCTGCGCCGCACTTACCTTCTTGCTTACTCTTGCCATAAGTCACAGCCTCCTTTTAAGCAGACACTTCACGCTGCCCCATCTGCTTTTGATGCAGTTCTTCCAGCAGGTCCGCAATTTCATCCTGGAATCGGAACGTAATTTCTACCCGATTGCCCTCATACACTTCGATTTTCTCAATCAGTTCCACGACCATCGGACGGGTGATTTCTTCCAATTTCCGATACTTACGGTACACATCCAGAAACGGATAAGCGTTTGGAGCAGTCTGTAGGTTTTGCCGTTCTGCTTCCAGTTCTGTGATTTTGCGGTTATACTCTTCAATCCGCTTGCTGTACAGTTCGTTGTAGTTCAGAAAATCCTCCCGTGTGAGGATTTTCTCTGCGTAATCACCGTACAGCTTTTCCTTAATGCCCTGTGTATGGGCCTTTTCTGCAGTCAGCTGCCGAATCTGCCGTTCAATGCGCCGCACACGGTAGGGTTCCTGCTGGGCCTGCCGGATGCTTTTCACAAATTCCGCTTCCTCCATCACGATCTGGATCTGCATCTGGAGCGCATTCCGCACAATGTTATAGAGCTTTTCATCCCGCAGGTTATGGCTCGTGCAGCTGCCCTTGTTCTGTTTGCTGCCGGAGCACTGATAATAGATGTACCGCTTTCCTTTATAGCTGGCCGACCTGCGTACCAGCCGGCTGCCGCAGTCCCCACAGTAAAGAAATCCTGCAAACAGGGCCACCGTTTCGGCATCGTTCGGTCTGCGAGTTTCGGTTTCCAGAATCCGCTGCACCAGTTCAAACTGCTCTGCCGAAATGATTGCTTCATGGGTATTGTCCACGATTGTCCAGTCCCGCATCGGCACATTCATTTTCTTTTTGGAGCGATAGTCCAGTCTCCTTGTCTTTCCCTGCACCAGTTTTCCGATATAGACCTCGTTGTGCAGAATGCGGTCCACTGCCTTGGCAGACCACGGCGGCTCATCGCTCTTGCGGAAATGCAGGCTCAGCTTTGCACCGCTCTGCAACTTTCGCGCAGCCGGGGACGGCACTTTTTTCGCATTCAATCGGTCTGCGATGCTCTGATTATTCATGCCACTGATCTTCCAGCGGAAAATATCTTGCACTGTTTCCGCTGCCAGTTCGTCCACAATCAGCTTGGTATGATTGCTGGGATCCTTCTGGTATCCATAGGCTGCAAAACTTCCCACAAAATCACCGCGTTTCCGCTTGACCGCAAGCTGGCTCTTGATTTTGACGGAAATGTCCCGGCAGTACGCATCGTTGAGCAGGTTCCGCATTGGGACCATGATGGAATCGCTGGTCTTCCACGCAGATTGACTGTCACAGTTGTCCGTCACTGCAATCAGCCGGACCCGCATGACCGGGAAAATACGTTCCAGATAACGCCCCACTTCAATGTAATTTCGTCCAAAGCGGGACAGATCTTTCACCAGAACACAGTTTATGGTCCCCTGCTCCAGTTCCCTGAACAGGTTTTGGAACGCAGGCCGTTCAAAGTTTGAGCCGGAGTAGCCATCATCCACAAACTCATCCACGATGCACAGTTCCGGGTGGTCTGCAGTATAGGCTTCCAGCAGGGTGCGCTGGTTTGCAATACTGTCGCTCTCTGTCTTATCGCCATCTTCACGGGATAAACGCAAATACAAAGCTGTACGATAACGAGTTGAATTTTGCTGTGTTCTCTTCCGCGAATTTATATCAGGGTATAACAAAAGCCTTCCACCTCCTTAACGAATCGGCAATACTGTTCGTCAGAGAAGCGAAAGGCTCCACATTTTCTATGTAGAACAAGCCCACCGAGCAAATTCTGCTCAGTTGGCACATTCCTATTTTCTTACCCACAAACAGCTTACCAGAATCATCATCCTTTGTCCAGTCCTTTATCGCATTAAAGTGCGAAATCTTTCTGCTTGATTTTTCAGCAGCTTGCCGAAGTCTTCTCTGCCTTTTCAGCTGGCAGACTGAAAGCATCTGCCAACGCGCTCAGACAGTGTGCTGCCCCCTCTTGGTGCGAAATTCAGCTTCACAATAATTCCGCTGTCCAGATAGCAATAAGGATTTCCGACCTTATCCAGCAGATTTTTCAGCCTTTCCTCCTGCGGCAATCTGTGTTCCACTGCATCCTGCGGCAGTTCCTGCAGTTCATGCTGTTCTATCGTGCGGATATCCCGGTTCTTCATCTGGTGGATCTGCTCCAGCCAATTCATTCTGCCGTTTTCTTGCAATCGCGTTCCTCCCATTCAAGCCAGAAGTGTTTTCAGCAAGTTCAATTTTGCCTGTCCTATATCCTTTCTCATGCTGGGGCCTGTGCAGGCAATCGGGGTACACAGTTCCAGCAGACGGTCATAGATACGGGCGTGAGCGGTATCCTGCGGTTTTTTCAACTCCGTCAGGGTCAGGTTCGTGGTGACGATCAGTGGTTTTCGGCTGCGGTAACGACTGTCGATGATGTTATAAATCTGCTCCAGCGCATATTCCGTGCCGCGCTCCATGCCGAAATCATCAATGACAAGCAACGGATAGCCGCAGAGCCTGTCCACAATTTCGTTTCGTCCGGCAAAGGCACTGTTCAGTTCATTCATAATTCGGGCAAAATTCGTCATGCAGACTGCCACTTCCTGTTCCATCAGGGCATTGGCAATGCAGCCCGCCATAAAACTCTTGCCTGTACCAACACCGCCCCAGAGCAGCAGGCCCACATTCTTTCCCCGCATTTCCGGCCAATAGTCCACATACCGCTGCGCCAGATGCATCTGTGGGTTCTGCCCATGATCGTTTTCAAATGTCCAGTGCTGCATCGCCCAGTCGGTAAAGCCCTGCAGCTTCAGCCGCTGCACTTTCTCGTAATGCAGCCTTGCACGTTCTTCTTTCTCTTGCTTTTCCCTTGTAGCCTGCCTGCACCGGCATTCAGCCGGATGGCGGTCACGCCCAAACAGCTTTCTTCCGTTTGGGAAGAACGCTTCCTTGGGGGTATTGCAGCTGCCGCAGTACAGCAGCCCATCTCCCGCAATGTAGTCCTGCGGCTCTGCAGAGATCGTCATAAGCCTGTCCATCGCTGTCTGGATTGTTTCCGTCATAAACTTTCCTCCTTGCTGTAGGTATAGTCCGGGATGCCCGTTCCCGCTTTCTGTTGCTTTCTCTTTCGTGCTGACCAGCTGCGCAGGGTCGCCGCATGGTCTGCGTACTTCCTGCCTGTAGACTGCATATAGATTGAAAGGTCATCAATCAGGGAATCCAACTCTGCAATTTCCATTTTCAGTTCTGAATAATCTTCCAGATAGACATTCCGATAACGCCCATATGCTTCTTTGGTTCTACTCAGTTGGTTCAATCTTAGGTTGTTCTTATTTATTTGGTTAGGTGTGCAGTTTTGCGCAATCGTATTGCTCACCTTTGAGCAATCAGGCTGCTCATTTTTGACCATCTCGACTGTGCATTTCTGCGCAGTAGATGGGAAGCTTAGGAACACCTGGTTTGGCTTGGAAAAGCCATTGGACCGCCGTTCGATCAGCCGTGCGGCTTCCAGTTCCCGCAGGGCACGGGTGACACTGGAAATGCTGCTCTGAAGATCTTCCGCCAGCCCTGCCAACGGATAGAGCACATATGCCCGGCCCTGCACATCCACCCAGCCGTTCTTCTGCGAAAGGGTCATGCGGTCCAGCAGCAAAACATACGTCAATCGTGCCGTATGGGAAAGGCTCATCTGCAGCAGAAATTTCGGATAAGGGAAATAAGCGGGTAGTGGGGTTTGTGCCTTGATGTACTCTTTACTCAAACTTCCTCCTAATCGTTTTCAAAAGTCCCTGCCGAATGGGAAAGTCCTGCACGGGCTTACGCATCCGGCAGGGTTCCGGGGTGCGGGGTGGAAGACCCTGCTGATTACAGGCTCATATCATAGCTGCGCTTCTTGCGTTTCGGTTGACGCTCGCGCTGTTCCTGTCGAGCCTGCTCCTGCCTTGCCTTTTCGCGGACTTTGGCCTCCCACTCGCGTTTCCATGCAAGGTCGGATTTCATCTCATTGGTTTTTCGGAAGATGCTGTACACATTATCCGATGCAATTTCCAGACGCCTGGATTCTTTCCTCAGGGGAGCATATGCCTTTTTCCTCTCTGCGATTTCTTGCGTCAGTTTTTCTTTCCGCTTTTTCAGAGATTTCAGCGATGGCAGCTTTCCATCATTTTCTTCCCGGAAGTATTTCACGGATTCCACATAGGCATCCAATTCCTTGGAATGCTCTGCGCGGAATTTTTTCTTGAAAATTGCTTTCGTAAATTGCTGCTGGACCTCTTTGGTGGAAAGGTACTGTCCCGCATAATGAATCTGCTCATTGGTTTTGTACAGTTCATCCTCTGCCTGTGACAGCCGTTCATACGCAGCCTGCGCATTGGCCTGTGCTGTCTTACACAGATCGTTCAATTCTGTCAGGTCGTTGATGTTGTTCTCCTGTACCCATACCAGCGTTTCGGCCATTTTCTGCAAATTGCTGATTTTGACCTTTAGCGCATAGGCCATACTTTCCTGTGCCTTGACATTCTCCTGCAGGTCCACAACGAGCCGCAGTCTGGTTCTGGTCGTAAAGATCAGCATCGGGTCTTCCTTGTACCGCACATTTCTCTCTACGTTCTGAACAAAGAATCCTTCCAGACATTCTCTTTTGCAGCTGTCCCCTAAAGAACGTTCCGATATAAACTTGTTCCGTTCCGGCGGCAGATAGCTGTAACGTCCACGTTGTGTTTTGACAAAAATGTCATATTCATCCTGCAAGATATTTTGAAAGTCCTCATACGAGATTGCTCTCTCACGAGCAGCGGCAACGGCATCCCGGATAAGCTGTTTCTGTGTTTGAAACTTTGTCGGGTTGGGCGTAAATCCTTCCTTTTCGATTTCTTGCTTTTTCTCATCCAGCCGCCGCTGTGCCCAATACTCTGCCTCGGTCACGCCCATTCTGGATGGTGACAGTAAATCGACCTGATGCAGAAATTCGCAGCGGCACAAATCCATGAGGGATTTCTGCAGGTGTTTCAGGTACTCGTTCGTCACATGGTGCTTGTACCCTGCCTTGCAGTCAATGGGCCGCTCCATAAAGGGCTGCTTAGACACATCCAGTTTTCGCAAACTGTTGATTACGATATGTACATGAATATTGCCGCTGCCATTATGACCGTCCATGTGCGTACAGACCAAAGCCTGATGCCCAGGAAAATTTGCTTTTGCGTATTCCAGCCCAAGCTCCTGTGCCCGTTTCCCCGTCAAACAATTTTCTGCGCTGTCCCGTGGATCAAAGCTGATGATGTAATGGTGCGATTTAATTTCATCCTTGTTTTTGTTCTTCTGATATTCGCGGTTCAGTTGCTGGCAGGCCGCATCGAAGGAATAAGGTTCACAGTTCAGACCGTCCAGATAATACTCATCTCGCATGATACGATTTCCGTTTTGGTCAAGGATCAGAGTTTTCCGAAGTTCGTCATGCTTGAAAATCAGGTACTCCAGCGCAGCACCATAGTTGGAACTCTTACTTGCGATGTGCTTTAAGATTGCCATAGTTCTTTCCTGCCATTTCTGCGACCTGCTCCCGCATTTCAAAAATGCAGGAAATCGCATGGTTGATGTTTTCACACATGACATGTGATGGAAGACCCCCACTGTTGAAGAACGCCGCGATCTGGTTCAGATTATTCCCGATGGCGGCAAACTCCCGTGTGATGGCTTCAATTTCGTCCGGGTGGACATAGAACACATACGAGGTATTCACGTGACCTTTCATCAGAATCTGCGCTGCAAATTCAGAGAGGGTCATTCCGGCATCTTCTGCCTGCCGGTGTAAAAGTTCATGTACTGTTTCTGTAACTCGTGCGGAGATTACTTTTGTCTTTACGACAGATTTCACTTTTTTCTTTGTTCTTGGCATGGGGTCTCCTTTCCAAAATCAAGAATTTGATTTTCCCGGCAGTGCATCTGCACTCCGGCTGTGACCTGCTGCGACAGGCCACCAACAGGCAAAATCATGTGATTTTGCACGATGTGAGGGTATGGGGAGCACAATCCCCATCAAGATGCCGCCGTAGAAAAATCGCCCGTAGGAGCGGTTTCGTATACAAAGGCGAATCTTGCTCTTAACTACCGTCCACTCTGTCCCAGCCCGTTCCTGCCCGATTCTCTCCGACGTTTTTTCTGGTAAGACGCGCAGAATGCACATTCAGTACCGGAGGTATCCTGCTGGGGTGGCTCATGCGATTTTCAAGGTGCGATGTGACTTTTTAAGAAGTCTGGGACTTTCACAAGGGAAACCATAGAGAAGTGGTCTGTCTGGAAAAACAGTTCTTACACCCTATACAAACTTAAAGGGATGTTTTTAAACCGGGTCTTTTAAAAATTCAAAGAAAATTCACTTTTTCAACGTTTCCCTACACCTATAACAATCTAAAATGGGTGTTTGGCATACAGATTTTCAAATTTTGTTGAACTGCCTAATTTTAGAACATGGATTTTGTTCATTTCCCACTTATAGAACTATAGGAAATCCGTTTTGCAAAAGATTTTGAATGCCCCTATACTAATAGGAATCCGCAGGGCCGTTTTGGAATACAGTTTTGAAAATTTTACAATTCAGAGCAAAAAGAAAAAACGGTAAGGCTCGCAATAAAGCCTTACCGCTCTTGGACAAATTATTTGTTGTAAAAAGATTTCATAATTCCAAATTTTCTTTCAGCTTTCTAATTTTTCATGCTGCTGAAAATTCCGGACAGAGTCTTCTGTTAATATCCAAACATTATTTGGAGCATCTCAACTGTATCCATCAGTTGATTGTGTTCATTATATTCTGAATAATTTGCCCTTCCTGCAACCTTCTTCATCTCCCGAAACACCCTTCTTTGCTCATTTCTCATGTCCTGCTCCTGAGCATACTTTAGTCTGGAAAACAGCAAACCAAAATACCCTTCTTGAAATTCAATCTCACTCGGATACTGCATAGACCATTTATTTGCATCGTTGATAATTCTATCTGGAACACGTTTATATTCTGCCGATTGTGAATATATAGCCTCGCTTGTAATTATAAACGCCGCTCGAATACGCATAGATTCCGGAAAATTCCTCAAATACTTTTTTACCTTTTCGTATATCTCTGGCGTTATTTTTCTTTGCCCTCCGCTCTTATACAAATTAGCAAGGCAAAGTGCTGCAATCTCCGCCGCTTCGCACAAACCACTTTCTTGATGTACTTGATCCATAGAATCTTCCAACTTCGCCAACTCATCATCTTTTTTCCGCTGAATAAGAGTATGAAAGTATTCGTTTGCCGCACTCACTGCAGTTTTACATATATCTTCATCATAATTGCATTGCTTCAAAATTTCTACTATAGAATTCCATTCCTGCTGAATTTCCGTCGCTTGATTTTCATAGAGCTGTAGGTGCATTAATCGTCCATAGTTTTGACAGCAACACATTGCAATTCGTCTGTTACCGTCCAAAAGCCGAACCAAGTCTTTACACTTTTCCAAAAATAAAGCATACTCATCAACAGCTTCTGCATTATGAAGACCAACACAATATGCTTCCATAGCATCTGCTGCCTCGTCACGAACCATCATCTGTCCTGAAAGTTCTTTTATAAAGCAAGCATATTTTACACTACTATCAAAAAGGCGATTTGTGTCTCCCCGATCAGTCAAAACAATAGCTATTCTCCGCCATAGTTCCAACTCATATCTCTGGAAAATCGGATCTCGCTCTAAGAGTACATCTTCTACTGCAGTAATATCCTTTATCTCTGCAATACGTAGCATCAGTCCTAAATAGTATTCAGAAGTGTTCAGTTCTTCTTCCGGTGGTGTAACCGCTATTTTCTGAAAGATACTATTTTCCGGCCAATCATCTAGTGCTAGTGAAATGAAATTTGCCAAGTCCAATACAGAATTTGATCTCACTAATTTAGCAAATCGTTCTGCATTTCTCTCATTCACAGCATAAGCAACAATATATTCGTTAATTATATCTGGAAAGCACGGTTCCAGAAACCATGCATGATCTGGGAGTGTCTTTTCTTTTTGAATTCTCTGTTTCTGAAGTTGCACTAGTTTCTGCTTTTCCTCTTCTGTAGCCGCATCAGCTCTTACAAGCATGTCAAGATAAACTTCCTGTGGATTGGCATCCACTTTGATATATGGCG
>OIBK01001002.1_pt1 | contig 10261 bp, 8 predicted proteins | sample 1581021 | NCBI WGS metagenome assembly OIBK01 (sample SAMEA3882554, study PRJEB24775) | human gut metagenome | biome: human-associated habitat; feature: intestine environment; material: feces | place: Netherlands | collected 2009/2010
CGGTGCCCCGGCGGTACAGGTTCACTGCTGCCTGTTTTGCCGTGGGAGCCCACAGGCGCAGGTGTGTCCCGGCGGGGGTATACTCCACCCCCAGCGGGCCGTAGTATTCCGTCTGGCGGGCAAAGGCTTCGCTCTCAAACAGCGTCTTCCATTCAGCAGGTGTTCTTGGCTCCATGGCAATTCATCCTTTCATTTGACAATAGTGTAACGAACTTTGTCCTTTATTTCAACCCTTTCCTTGCAAAACGTACCAGACTCCACTATACTGAAAGAAAAAGCACTGCACGGAGGGAAGTTTTATGGCATACACCGATGATTGGGAAAGTCTGATGAACGGCGTGTTCGGCCCGGGGGGCAGATTCAAGGCCGCCCCCGGCACTTCTGCACCCAAAGCAGGCGGCAGCGCCGCCCTGCCTGACCTGAACGCGGCGCTTCTGGAACAACAGAAACGGCTGGATGAGCTGTTGAAGCAGCAGAACGCCCAGCTCAAAACCCAGAGCGATGCCACCGCCGCCGCGCTGGAAAGCAGCCGCCAGATGCTGCGGGACATGGAGGACGAAGGCCTGCTGGCCAGGGGCACCACCGACGTGAAGCCGGAGCACCTGGGCAGCTTTGAAGGCCTTGCTGCCGAGGTCAAGCAGACGGTGCTGGGGCAGGATGCTTTTGTGGACAGCGTGGTGCGGGCCATGCGCCGCCCCTTTGTGCTGGGCACCGAAGCCCCCGCCGCCCGCAACGTCATCCTGCTCACAGGCGGGGCAGGCACAGGCAGGCATTTTGCACTGGAAGAAACTGCCCGCCGCATGGCGGCCCGGGGCCTTTTGCAGAGCGACAGGATCGCCACGCTGGATCTGGCCCTTTACCCCAATTCCGGAGCCGAGAAGCTCTTCCTGCAGGACCTCTACGCTGCCCTGCATGCACCCGGGGAGATCCTTGCCTTTGAGCACTATGAGAGCTGTTATCCCGGCTTTCTGAAGACCCTGTCTGATCTGGCCGTCAAGGGCAGTGCCCCCCTGTCCAGCCGGTATCTCGTGAACAAAGAGGGCATCCTTGTGGATGCAGGCACGGCGCTGGCCCCGGGAGCCGTCAGCCGCATCGACCCCTGCGGCAAATACCTCATCTTCTACTCCCACAAGGGCCGGGAGGCACTGGCTGACAAATTCGGCGCGGCGCTGGTGTCGGCACTGGGGGATGTCTGCGAGACGGCCTCCTACACCCGGGAGGATCTGGCCGCCCTTGCCGCACAGCAGCTCAACGCGCTGGCCCAGAAGATCCGCACCCGGCTGGGGCTGACCCTTTCCGCCGGGGCCGACGTGCGGGACTATGTCGCGGCCCAGTGCACCACACAGAAGGGTGCGGCTGGCCTTTCCGCGTGCACTGACCGCATCTTCCGCGCCCTGAGTGAATATTGCCTGCGAACCGATGAAACCCTTACCGGCACCGTGACCCTGACCGCCGGGCCGGAAGGGGTGCTGTTCCGTCTGAACGACGGCGCAGACCAGCCCCTGTTCGACCTGCTGCCTGCGGCCTACACCGGCGCGCTGGATGCCATCCGCGCCGAGATCAACGAGCTGGTGGGCCTTGCCCCGGTCAAGGAATATGTGTTCGGTCTGGCCGACAACCTGCAGGTGCAGCAGCGCCGCGCCGCCGCCGGGCTCAAAACTGCCAGCCTGTCCATGCACATGATCTTCACGGGCAACCCCGGCACCGGCAAGACCACCATTGCCCGGCTGGTGGCACGGTATCTGAAAGCCATCGGTGCCCTCAAGGGCGGCCAGTTGGTGGAGGTGACCCGTGCCGATCTGGTGGGCCGCTACACCGGCCACACCGCCCCCCTGACCAACAGCGTCATTGAAAGCGCGCTGGGCGGTGTGCTCTTCATTGACGAGGCATACAGCCTTTACCGCGGCGAGCAGGACAGCTTCGGGCTGGAAGCCATCGACACGCTGGTGAAGGGGATGGAGGATCACCGGGATGAGCTGGTGGTCATTCTGGCGGGTTACACCAGGGAGATGGAGACCTTCCTCACCGCCAACAGCGGCCTTGCCAGCCGTTTTCCCAACCGGATCGAGTTCCCGGACTACACCGCCGTGGAGCTGCTGCAGATCACCCGGGTCCTTGCCAAAAACAAGGGCTACACCCTGGCCGAAGCCTGCACCGAACCCCTGCTGGGCTATTATGCCCGCTGGCAGGCAGTCGATGCCCGCACCGCCGGCAATGGCCGCCTTGCCCGCAACACACTGGAAAAGGCCATCTTCCACCAGAGCCGCCGCCTTGTCGCCGAGCCCGCCGCTGCCCTGGATCTGATCCTGCCCAGTGATCTGGAATTGAAGGAACCGTAAACACGCAAAAAGGACTGCTTTCGCAGTCCTTTTTCTTGTTATTGATGCTGTTCTGCCAGCCGGGCGGTCATCTCCCGCATTCCCTGCCGCACTTCGGGCGGGGCAACCACTTCTATCTTGCCGCCAAAGCCGCAGACCCAGCCATAGAACTGGTCACTGACGCAGATGGGGACATCAAAATGGAAGCAGCCATTCTCCTCGGGTAAAAACATGGGCGTTGCGCCAAAGCGCTCCCGCATGGCACCTTCCAGATCCGCGGTGCACCGCAGGGTAACGCGATGCTCCGGCCCGCCGTACATTCCAAAGTGCTTGCGCAGATAGGCAGGCAGGTCAAGATCCGCAAACTGCTCCTGACCCCGCCGGGGCGCATCCAGCACCCGGACCCCGCTCATCTTGTCCACCCGGTAATGGCGGATGCCCTTTTCATCGGCAAAGGCAATGAGGTAGTAGCACCCGTTCTCCCAGGCCAGCTGCCACGGGCTGACGATCCTTTTCTCTTTCTCGCGGCTGTCGGCTTTTCTGTAAAGGAACTCCACCATTTTACCGTTGTTGATGGCCTCGTGCAGGGCATCGATGCTGTACAGCAGGCTCTTGCTGTCGGTCTTGGGGCGGCCCTCCACATAGACCTGACGCTGCAGCTGGCTGCCCTCGTAGTTGGAGCAGAGCTTTTCCAGTTTGTGGATCAGCCGCCTGCTCGTGGTGCCGGATACCACCCGGCTTGCCTGCACGGCATCCACCAGCAGCTTGAGCTCCGCCAGATCAAAGGTGCGGCTGGCAAGGAAATACCCGCCGCCCCGGCCCCGGCGCAGCTTGATATCATAGCCCAGCGCACCCAGTGCCTCAATATCGCTGTACACGCTCTTGCGCTCACAGCGGATGCCCTGCGCCTCCAGCAGCTCCACCAGCTGCGGCACGTTCAGCAGGTGGTTTTCATCGGTCTGCTGCTCAAAAATGCGCAATAGCGCCAGCAGCTTGGATTTCTGGCCTTCCTGTTTGGGCATTCGGTACACCTCATTTTTTCGTGTTGTGCCAAACCTCTCAGTCTCACTTCCAGCTCCCCAGCAGGGGAGCTGAAAAAAACAGCAGTGCTGTGTGCTGAAAAGGTTACGGCGCTTTCTTATCAAACGCCGCGCGGCGCTGGGTGGACAGGCGGAACATCTCCTCCAGCTTTTCCCGGTCATCGGCCACAAGGGCGTTGCGCATCTCGTTCAGCGCCCCGCTGAACTGGTCGATCTCGGAGATGAGGTTTTCCTTGTTCCAGAGGAACAACTCCGCCCACATCTTATCGTTGATGCGTGCAATGCGGGTCAGGTCCCGGAAGGAATCTCCAGTGTACTCGCACAGCGAGGTATTGTCGTTGGCGCACATCAGGCTGACGGCGATGGCATGGCAGAGCTGGCTGACATAGCCGATCATCCTGTCATGCTCCTGCACGGTCAGGGTGCAGATATGCTTGAAGCCCAGCACCTCGGCCAGCTCCCTGGCCCACTGAACGGCCTCCGGGGTGTTCTTTTCGGTGGGGGTCACAATGAAGTTGGCCGGGGCAAAATTCACCTCGGCGGCGTGCTCCACGCTGGAGGTCTCACGGCCCGCCATGGGGTGGCTGGCAATGAACTCCACGCCCGGCCTGCACATGGCCTGAATGGGCTCCACCAGACCGGTCTTTACGCCCGACACATCGGTAAAGATGCAGCCCTCCTTCAGCAGGTGGCCATAGGTCCGGAACCACTCGATCAGGGCCGTGGGGTACAAACCAAAGATGATATGGTCGGCCTGACGCACCAGATCCTCAAAATCGTGGGTCTTGCCGCTGGCGATATAGCCGTGGTCGAGGGCATACTGCAGATGGCCCTCGCTGCGGTTGATGCCGTCCACATGGAACCCGGCCCTGCTCAGCTCCAAGGCGTACTTGCCGCCCAGCAGGCCCAGGCCCACAATGAGATAACGCTTTGATTTATCCAACATGTTCCACCTCCGCGCCCAAAGGCTTGATGGCTTCCAGAAAATCCGGCCAGCTCTTGGCAATGGCCTCGGCCCCGCTGATGGGCAGGGCCAGCCCGGCGGCCAGCGCCAGCACCGCAAGGCTCATCACCACGCGGTGGTCGTTGTGGCCGGAAAGCGGCTGCTCCGGGGCATGGAGCGCGCCGGCACAGCCATGGATGGTAATGGTGCCGCCCTCGCTCTCCAGCTGCCCGCCGCAGGCCCGCAGCTCGGTCTCCATGGCCTCGATGCGGTCACTCTCCTTGATGCGGAGACGTTCGGCGTTGCGGATGACTGTGGTGCCCTCACACAGCAGGCCCAGCGCCATCAGCACAGGACCCAGGTCGGGGCAGTCGGCAAGGTCGATGTCCGTTCCGTGGAGCGGGACCTTTTCAAACACCACGCCCTGCCCGGTGCGGGTGAATCTTGCACCGCACCGCCGGAGGATCTCCAGAATGGCGGCATCGCCCTGCAAGGTCTCCTCAGACAGGCCGGTGATGGCCACACCGCCGGTCACAGCGCCCAGCACGGCAGGAAAAGCCGCCTGGCTGTAATCGCCCTCCACGGTGTAATCACAGGGAAGATAGTGCTGCCCGCCGGGAATTTCCAGCGTATTTTCATCCAGCCAGCGGCTCTCCACGCCAAAGGCGTGCTGCACCACGCGGGTCATATCGATGTAGCTCCGGCTCTCCACAGGCGGGATGAGGTGCAGGGTGCTGGTGCCGCCCAGCAGGGGCAGGGCAAACAGCAGCCCGCTGATGAACTGGCTGGACACGTTGCCCGCCAGCTCGTATTCGCCCGGGGTCAGGGCACCTTCCACGGTCAGGCGGTCCGCGCCCTGCTCAAAACGCAGGCCCTGCTGCTGATACAGCGTTTTGTAGACCGACTGGGGCCGCTCCATCAGCCGCCCACGGCCCGTAAAAGTCACTTCCTGCCCGGTCAGGCTGGCCAGCGGGATGAGGAAGCGCAGGGTGCTGCCGCTCTCACAGCAGTCCACGGGGGCATCAACCGGCAGAAAGCGGCCCAGCCCCTCCACCACCGCGTCGTTTTCACCGGTGGTGACACGGGCGCACAGTCGGCCCGCCGCGCCCAGCGTGGCGGAGATATCCTTGCTGAAGGCAAGATGATGGAGATGGGAGGTTCCCTTTGCCAGCGCCGCGCAGAGCACCGCCCGGTGAGCCATGCTTTTGCTGGGCGGCGCGGCGATCCTGCCCGCCACTGCGCGGGCGCGTTTTACCACCACATCCATCTTACATATCCCGGCCAATGGCCCATGCGACCTGACGGCACTTTGCCATGGCCTGTGCAAAGGCATCCGGGGTCAGGCACTGTGCGCCATCGCTCCATGCGTGGCGGGGATCATAGTGGACTTCCACCTCCAGACCGTCGGCACCGGCGGCCACAGCGGCGATCATCATCGGCTCAACCAGATTGGCCTTGCCGGTGGCGTGGCTGGGGTCCACGATGATGGGCAGATGGGTCTTTTCGTGGATGATAGGCACAGCGGAGAGGTCGAGGGTGTTGCGGGTGTACTTCTCAAAGGTGCGGATGCCCCGCTCGCAGAGAATGACCTGCTCGTTGCCGCCGGCCATGATATACTCTGCGGACATGATCCACTCCTCGATGGTGTTGCACAGGCCGCGCTTGAGCAGAACAGGCTTGTGCATCTTACCCACGGCCTTGAGCAGCTGGAAATTCTGCATGTTGCGGGCACCGATCTGTACCACGTCCACATATTCCTCAAACTCCGGGATCCGGTCCTCGCTCATCAGCTCGGACACAATGGGCATTCCGGTGGCCTCCCGGGCCTTGACCATATCGAGGATGCCCTCGGTCTCCAGACCCTGGAAGGAGTAGGGAGAGGTGCGGGGCTTATAAGCGCCGCCGCGGAACAGGCTTGCACCGCCCGCCTTTACGCCGTTGGCAATGCGCAGTGCCTGCTCCTCGCCCTCGATGCTGCAGGGGCCTGCCATCACGGCGATCTTCTCGCCCCTGCCGATCTTCACGCCGCCGCAGTCGATGATGGAATCGGCGGGGTGGAACAGGCGGTTGGCCCGCTTATAGGGAGCGGACACGCGGGTGACGTTGTCGATCCAGGGGTTGGCCAGCACGTCGCGCTCATCGATCTTGGTGGTATCGCCCACCAGACCGAACACATTGTAATCCTTGCCGGTGATCAGGGTCACATCCAGGCCCTGCTTCTCGAATTTGTCTACGATCTTTTCCAGCTCTTCCTTGGGGGTGCCTTTTTTGGTCGAAATGATCATCTCTTTTGATTCCTTTCCCTTTTCTGAACCTCTCAGTCTCGCTTCGCTCGACAGCTCCCCTAATAGGGGAGCCCTTGGCAAAACCGGGAACTTCTCCTGAATGCCAAGGCCTCTCCTACTAGGAGAGGTGGCAATGCGTCAGCATTGACGGAGAGGTTGTTCATTTACTGCACCAGGTGCGTCTGCGCGCCGCCATCCAGCCGGAGCAGCTGCACAAGGTAGGCGCAGGCATGGAGATATCCGCTGACCCCCTCGCCTGCAAAGCGGCCCTGACAGCCAAAGGAGACCACATCCACGCTGCGGAAGGGCTCCTTGCCGCTGGGGTCGGCCAGCATCACTTCCACGGCGGGCACGCCGCACACCTGCAGCGCTTCCAGAATGGCCACGCTGTAATAGGCGTAGCCGCCCGGGTTGAGGATGATGCCATCGGCCCGGCCTGCCGCCGACTGGATCTCATCGATGAGGTCACCCTCGTGGTTGGACTGGAAAAAGTCCACCTGAACATCCATCTGGGAACAGCCCGCCTCGATATAATCCAGCAGTGTATTAAAATCGATCTGCCCCTCCATGCCCGGCTCCGTGAACTGGGTCAGGTTGAGGTTGGGACCGTTAATGACTAAAAATTTCATCCAGCGCCTCCATTGCCGCCGTCACGGCATCCGCAGGGGTGGTCTTGTTGGGGATCACAGCATCCGCTGCCGCCAGATAGAGCGGGCGGCGCTGGGCTTCCATGGTTTTCAGGGCCTCAGGGCTGGTGGAAAGGGGCCTTCCGCCGCCCACCAGCAGATCTTCCAGCGGCCGGTCGATAAAGAGCACGATGCCGTTGGCGTGGAGCGCCCGGAGGTTTGCCGGGTCTTTGACCACGCCGCCGCCGCAGGAGATGACCTGCCGGTTCTCCCTGGCAAAGCGGGCGGTCTGCGCGGCCTCCAGCTTCCGGAAGCCTGCCTCCCCCTCAGCGGCAAAGATGTCCGGGATGCTCCGTCCGTCGGCCTTGACGATCTCCTCGTCCAGATCCACGAACCGCTTGCCCAGCCGTTCCGCCAGAGCGCGGCCCAGGGTGGATTTGCCCGAGGAGGGCATCCCGATGAGGGCAATGTTCAGCTGTTCCCGCCGCAGTTCGCTGGTCACACGGGCGATCTCGGCACCGGCATCCTCAAACTTGCGGTCGAGGAAAAATTCTGCCGCATACACTGCCTGCGCCACCAGCATTTCCAGGCCGCCGACGGCAACGGGCACCCCCAGCTCCTCAGCCCGGAGGATGAGCTCGGTCTTATCGGGATTATAGATGACATCGATCACGGCTTCCAGCCCGGGCATGGAGGTGATATCCAGGGCGCTCACGCCCACATTGGGGTACATGCCCACCGGCGTGGTGTTGATGATGATCTGCGCCCCGGTGGTCAGGGCCTGAGCATAAGTCAGCTCTCCCTTTTCGGGGTCGGGATGGCGGCTGACGGTATAGATCTGTTTCGCGCCCCGGTCATGGGCCACGGCCCAGGTGGTGTTGTGGGTGCCGCCGGTGCCCAGAATGAGCACGGTCCTGTCCTTGAACTCCACCCCGTGTGCATCGCACAGATAGGAGAAGCCGGGATAATCGGTGTTGTAGCCGTAGAGCAGGCCGTTCCTGTTGACGATGGTGTTCACGGCGTTGATGGCCTTGGCGTGGGGGTCGATGTAGGAGCAGTACTCCATGACCACCAGCTTATAGGGGATGGTGACATTGATGGCCCTGAACTGCCGCCGGGTCAGAAAGGCCCGGACTTCCTCTTCCGTGGGCAGGGGGCACAGGTCGTACCGGTAGCCGCAGAGCATCTCGTGGATGACCTTGGAGTAGGAGTGGCCCAGCCGCCCGCCGATGAGTCCGTATTCCATTTACAGCACCTCCTTGCGGTAGCCGGTGGGGTCCTCCATCCAGGCCATGCCGTATTTTGCGGTGAGCAGATCGCCCACGGCCAGCGCGGCGGCGCAGGTCTGCACAATGGCGGCCCGGGGCACGATGCAGGGGTCGTGGCGGCCCTGAATGGACAGCTCTGCGTCCTTCTTTGCGATATAATCCACCGTGTCCTGCGTTTTGTAGATGCTGGGGGTAGGCTTGACCGCCGTGCGGAACACCACGGGCATTCCGTTGGAGATGCCGCCGTTCAGGCCCGCATTGTGGTTGGTGGCGGTGACGATGCGCTCCCCCTGCATCCGGAAGGCATCGTTGGCCTCCGAGCCCTTCTGGTCCGCAAAGCCGAAGCCGGAACCGAACTCGATGCCCTTGACCGCCGGGATGGAGAAGGCCAGGTGAGCGAGCTTGCTCTCCACGCTGTCGAAATAGGGTTCGCCCACGCCTGCGGGCAAGCCCAGAATGGCGGTCTCCAGCACGCCGCCCACGCTGTCGCCCTCGGCACCGGCGGCACGGATGGCAGCTTTCATGGATTCCTCCACACTGCCGTCCAGCAGGGCAAAGCCCTCGGACTTGTTCAGCAGTGCCTCGGCCTGCGCCGCCAGCGCGGCGGCGGCCTTGTGGACGGCGGCGCGGCTCACGCCCAGCTGCCGGGCCAGCTGCTGGCCCGAGATGCACTCGCCCTGCGCGGCGGAAAGGGCCGCCAAGAGGGCCTGTTTTGTGGCAGAGGCCATCGGATCTCCTCCTTTTTGGTGTGTAATAAGAGCATTCTACCACATTTTCAAAAATTTTCCCACGATTTTGCAGGTTTTTGCCCCGCTGTCTCGTATGGATAGACAGAGCGCTTGAAACGCGGGGCAGAAAGGAGGCGGAGCGCAGCCCTTGAATACACTGGAATTTGACCGGCTGGTGCAGAAGTACCAGCCCCTCGTCTACACCATCTGCCACCAGCTGGTGTCGGACGAGGGCGATGCGCAGGACCTGACGCAGGAGACCTTCCTCGCCGCGTGGCGGAACATGAGCCGCTGTCCTGTCGGGTACGAGAAGCAGTGGCTGGCCCGCATCGCCTCCAACAAAGCGAAGGACTACCTGCGCAGCGCATGGGCACGCCGGATGAATACCCCCGGCGACGCTGTCCTTGCGCTGGAGGGCGCACCGCCCGGCAGCGAGCCGGAAACGCAGCTGCTGGAAGCGCTGGGCGAGGAAGAGCTGACCCAGCGCATCCTCGACCTGCGGGAACCCTATAAGACGCCCTGCCGCCTCGTGCTGCTGGAGCAGCACACCGCCGCCGAAGCCGCCCGGCTCTGCGGCAGGCCCCAGAAAACCGTGGAGGCGCAGGTCTACCGGGCCAAAAAGATGCTGGCCGCGCAGCTGAGCGCAGCCGGAAAGGAGGGCATTTAAATGGAATCGTTCCGGAAAGACGGCTGTCTGAGCGACGAAGGGCTGCACGCCCTCATCGCCGGACAGCTGGATGAGCTGGGGCGGCTGGAAGCCGCCGAACATCTCGCCTACTGCGACAAATGCACCGACCGCTACACTGCACTGCTGACTGCGGACGCTCTCTCCGACCCGCCCCGCAGCGTCCGCCGGACGGTGATGGGCACCATCTGGGTGCGGCTGATGCAGAGCACCTGCGGCCGGGCTGCGGTGGCGGGCGTCGCCGCTGTGCTGGCGCTGACCATGCCGCTGTCGGCTCTGGCCGCGGGACAGATCGAGGTCACAGAGGACATTTCTGTTTCGGATGACTACGACTGGACCCGCTTCAAGGGCCAGAACGTCACCCTGAA
>OIBK01001003.1_pt1 | contig 10261 bp, 8 predicted proteins | sample 1581021 | NCBI WGS metagenome assembly OIBK01 (sample SAMEA3882554, study PRJEB24775) | human gut metagenome | biome: human-associated habitat; feature: intestine environment; material: feces | place: Netherlands | collected 2009/2010
GTACAGCGAGTCCGGGCAGCGTAGCGAAGAAAGAACAGGAAAAATACTACAACATGGGAAGTGGAAAGATCACTGCGAAAGAAGCGGTTTCTACGCGGGAGGATCGTAAGGCTAATGGTAACGATTCCACCGAACTGTTGGAGAAATCAAAGAAGAAAGAAAAGAAGTTTGAAGAGACCGACATCCTTCGTCCGGGCATCAATGATTATGATACACCGGATGATGGCGAGACAGAAGTACTCGGTTCAGGTGCGGATGATGAGGCAACAGATGTGCTTCGTGATACATCGGCAGGAGATGACGGAGCAACGGATGTACTTCGGAATGACGAAGGAGATGACGGAGCAACGGATGTACTTCGAAATGACGAAGGAGATGACGGGGCAACGGATGTACTTCGGAATGACGAAGGAGATGACGGAGCAACCGATGTACTTCGGGGAGACGATGAGGATGCAACCGACGTTCTGCGGATGGACGATGATGACAGTGATGCAACCGATGTATTGCGTGCCGACGATGACGACAGTGATGCAACCGATGTATTACGTGCAGATGATGACGAGGAAGGTACAAGCGTGCTGACAACCGGAACATTAGCGAAGAAGGTAAAAGTAATTTACAATATAGTAGTTGTTCATTCAGATGAAAGTATAGAGTCGGGTAGGTGAGAAAAAGGATGAAAAGAAAAGAAACAAAATCAAACAATTCAAAACACCCGGTAAAGAAGCTCATAGCATTATGGGTTGTCTTTGCTCTGCTGATTGTACCATTTGCAAACCATGTCGGTGATAAGAATGTCGCGAAAGCAGAAGGGGGAAGTGCAACTGGAGTAAAAACTGGCAATCTACAGATTGTGTCGGAAGAACCGAATGGGTTGAGTATTGAAGTGGATGATACTGGTGTAGTGGTTCCGCATACTGGTGAGACATATGAGAAAAGCGTAACTTTGATCAAGGATGCGCAGAAGGTAGGTAAGTTACAATTACCAGAATGCAAGACAGATGGTGGTGATGCGGTGGATAAGCAAATACAGTCAACACTTTCTGCTGGCGAAAATTTATTTCCTTTAACAGAAAATGTTGAGAATGATTTAGCAGCTAATGCAATTACTGAAGATCGAAAAATTGCAATTTATGCAAGAATAGACAGTGCGGCAGATTGGCAATTACAGTATGTTCTTACTGTTAATTTTGTGGATTCTGCATTTACAACAGGTGCCGGACTGTATGCTGGAAGCATAAGTCTGACATCGGATTCATATGTCAGTGAAGCAACATTAAAGGCTCCAACCACAGTAGCTTCTATTGAGGGCGCGACAGTAAAATATTATGTAAAAATTGGATCAGCAGCAGATGAGTCTGAAAAAAAGGATATAAACAGTTATACATTTATTGGAGATACAATCAGTACTACTGAGAACAACCGTGGAAAACAGGTTTATGCATATGCGGCGCTGGTATCCAATGAGACACCTGCACAAGTGTTGGAGTACATCGAACTTGGCTCGACTCATATGAGTAACGATACACAAGCACCAAATATTAGCTGTGAGGCTTCGGCTGTATCTTATCTGGATGAAGAGACTTCTGCTTATGCAACGATACAGAATAGGTTTATAGATGAAAATAGTGTTTATTATGGCGTGGGCGACAAATACAAGTATGCAGTTACCGTTGAAGATCCAACAAAGGATGGCGAAGATACATCTGGAATTAAGAATGTAACAGCTACATTAAATGGTACATCTTTGACCGTGACATCTCCAGCTTCTGGTTCAAATGTATATACAATCGAACTTACAAAGGAGCAGGCAACCGGAGATGTTGTAACTGTAACTGCAGTTGACAACAAGGGAAATTCTAAAGATTATAAGTGCCCAATCAAGATCCAGCAGGCGACAGAGGGAACAAAGGTAACCGGTGTTACATTTGTAGATGATGATAGCTGGGATGGTTTAACAGAGGGCAAGATACTTTCACACTTGGCTGCAAAGAAGCAGATTAAGGTAACATTAGATTCAAATAAGAAAATTACAAATGTTAAACTTTCTGATGGTACGAAAGAATTTAATGCAGACGAGGTCGTATGTTCGGAACCTAGTACAACACGTGTATACACAGTTACAGCGAATATTTCAATTCCAACAGATTTGGAAGTTTCAGAGCTGTTAAATGCATTAGAGGTAAAGGCATATGCTGGTGATTCGGAGATTACGATTACCGGCACAAAGCAGATTAAGAATATTTCATACGACGCAAAAGCACCAGTGATCAGTAATCCAAAACTTGAAAAAAGTATAGATAACGGAACAACATGGGTAGAGGTTGGTTCTGCAGCTGGAGATTTAGATAGTATCGTGACAGAACTAAATACGATTTACCGGTATGTGGTTACTGTTGCAGATGCAACTGGAGAAAGTGGTGTACAGGATGTGTATGTAACACCAACGGACAAGTTTACTTATACTACGGGAAATACATATGTATATAATATTCCATCTGATCAGTTGAAGGTAGATATCTCATATTTCGTTGCGGTTACAGCATCGGATGTAGCCGGAAATGTATCAGATTCTCTGACACTTCGTGGAGTTACAAAGATTGATGATACCCTGCGCGTAGATAACTGTGTGATTATAGATGCAGCTGGAAACGATGTAACAAGCGATGTTCTAGCAGGAAAGAATACAAATGAAAAATATCAGCTGGAAGTGACAGCAAGCTCTGCATATGTCATTCAGAAGTTTGAACTGATTGCAGGCGGTACGAATGACCAGACAAAGGATGTAGCTGCCTCTGCAAATCAACAAGATACAAACAGTCATCGTTACAGCACAACGGTGAAATTTGAATTGCCTGCTAAGACGAATATAAATGCACAGCTGGATAGTATGTATCTGAATGTGATAGATGGAAATGCACAGAAGATTCGTTACCCACAGGATGCATCTAAAACGCTTGGTACAATTTTATATGACCGTACCAATCCAACTGTATCGGTGAATGTGGCAAACGACAGCACATGGTATAAGGAATATACAATCAACTATACGATTACTTCTGGTGATAATGGCGTGGAATCACCACTTGCAAATGCCGGTTATTCTCTGGCAGGAAGCAAGGCAAATGTAACAGACAAGGAAATCGCATTGAATGGAACACAGACTTCTGTGAACGGAACGATTGCGATTCCGGAGTCAGCAGGAATTACAGGTACATCTCTTGTGTTTAATGCACAGGATGCAAGTGAGAACCTGCTTCTAAACAATCTGTATAAGATCAAGGTCGATAAGACAAATCCTAAGGCTGAATTGACAGTCAATGGAAAGACAAACATTACACAGCCATTGGATGGCGAGGTACTGATCAAGACAACGGTATCGGATAACCTGACAATCAATCAGGCGACGATCACAGTGAAGGGACCAGACACCGATGTGACAACAAATCTGAGTGGAGCAAAGGAACTGGTAAATGTCAGCCAGGAAAACAGCTTCACATTGAATAACCTGATCGGCAAGAAAGCCGCAGATGGTGACTACACCGTGACAGTCAATGTGTCAGACAAGGCAGGAAACATTGATTCCAAGACGATGAAGTTCCGCGTGGATAACACAATCCCGGTTGTCACAGCAAAGATTTCCGGGGGTACAACTGCTGGCAAGCAGCCAGGAAAGAACTTCGATGGAACTGTTTGCGATTACTTCTATCGTTCTAATGTAACGGTAGAGCTTACTTATGAGGATGAGAATATCTCAGCTTCCGGAGTAAGAGTAACAGATAATAACAACGTGGTAAATGTAACATGGCAGCGAATCGGTACATCTAACAAGTACCGGGCAAGCTATGTTTCAACCGGTATTGGTGCACATGTAATCAAGATCAATGCACAGGATAATGCAGGCAACAATGCTGTTGAAAAGCAGGTTGTATTTATCAAGGATACAGAGGCACCGAATATTGCTGCAGTGATCAATGGAGGTATGGTTTACTCTGAGAATATGGGCGTTGTTGATCTGACTTCCGATGCAACGGTTGCTTTCTCTGTAAGCGACGCAAACGAAGACGTACATGATTTCAATTACCAGTTGATTAAGACAGTACCGGATCAGCTTCCGGTAACCGCGGATGTATTGAAGACAGATAACCGGGTATTTGGCTATACAGATGAGGCTGATTATCAGGTAAAGGTATATTCTGTGGACAAGGCAGGAAACCGAAGTGCAGAAAGAAATGTACAGTTCCGTGTTGATAAGACAGCACCAGAACTGCAGATTACAGGAACTGCTTCCGGTTCGACACTGAACGCAGGAACAACCCTGACATTTAGTATGACAGAGGCATTCTGGTGGGATGCATCTGGTACGATCACGATCACAAGAAAAGCAAACGACAGTGCGGCAGAAGCCGCTTACAAGACCATCGACTTCAAGCCAACTGCACGTGTGACAACGATGACAGAGACACTTAGTGAGACAGGTGAGTATCAGGTAACATTTACCGGTAAAGACCGTGCTGGACATACCGCAGAGGCAACCAGCTATACGGTAAGAATTGATACAGGCAAGCCAATCATTACGCTGAGTGGCGTGTCAAATAACGACAAGACAACAAAGCAGGTAGAGTTCCAGGCACAGATCGAGGAGGACTTCTATCTGACAAAGTCTGTAACGATTCAGGCAACAAGAACATATCTTGATCCAACATCTTATAAGGAAAAAACAGAGGATCTGCAGATTACCGGATATAATCCGACAGCAGCAACGACGCTGATCCGAAACACATTTACAGAGGATGGTATTTATAAGATTCAGATAAACTGTAAGGATGCCGCAGGTAATGAGGATACACAGGAGGTTTCCTTCACGATTGATAAGACAAAACCAGTGATTGATCCAAAGGTCATGAGCGCATATGAAGGAACTCTGACATCCTTTGCATGGGATTACGATCTGAACGACATTATCTATGACCTGACTGTCTGCGATGCACATATGTACTTGAATGGTAGCGAGTATGACGGAACATCCGAAGTCGAGGACGGCGCATATGAGATGAAGATTACAGCCGAAGATGAACTTGGAAATGCAACTGAGAAAACAGTAAACTTCAATCTGGATACAAAGGCACCAACCTTTATTGTAACGGGTGTAGAAGATGGAGAGATCAAGAACGAGCAGTACGACATCAACGTATCCCTTCAGTTGGATGAGGATACTCTGGATGAGGTAACGCTCAATGGTTCTCCAGTTGAGATCAAGGACAATGCTGCAGCGATTACAGTTACGGAAAAGGGCGACTATAAGCTTACAATGAAGGCACATGATGATGCCGGAAATGAAGCAGAACAGACGATCAGCTTTACATATGGAGAGAAGAGTCATGTACTTCTGTATGTATTGATTGGTGTTGGCGTTCTTGCAGTGCTTGGCGGTGGAATTGCAATTATTCTGGCAGCAAAGAAGAAAAAGAATAATTAACCGGAGATAAAACCAGGTTACACAGGCAGGAGCATGGAAACATGCTCCTGTTTTGCTTGCAAACTACCGCTGGGCATATTATAATCAGAAAAGCGAAAACGGTAACAGGGAAAATTGGTAGGAGGTTGGCGCATGGTAGACGTTGCGATGCTGACAAAGCAAGGGGGAAGAGATCACAACGAGGATTACATACGGAAAGCAACATACGAAGAACAGCTCTGCCTGATCTTGTGTGATGGACTTGGCGGGCATGCCTGCGGGGAAATAGCATCGGAGCTGGTCGCAGAAAGCATAGCAAAGGGATTTGAAAAACAGGGCTACTATGCCGGATTTTTCAAGGATGCATTGGAACAGGCACAAAAAGAATTACTGGAAGAACAGGTGCGGCGGGAGCTGTGCAACTCCATGAAGACAACGGCAGTTGTGCTTGTAATCACACCGGACCTGATACAGTGGGCGCATATCGGGGACAGCCGGTTGTATCGGATTTACGAGAATGGAACAAAATATCAGAGAACGCGTGACCATAGCTTAGTACAGATTCTATGCGATACCGGAGAGATCAGGGAATCCGAGATCCGTACGCACGAGGATCGGAACAAGCTGCTGCGTGCGATGGGCGCACAGTGGGGGACGAAAACGTATGATATAAGTGCGGTTGTGGAGCGCGGAGAGACACAGGCGTTTGTGTTGATGACGGATGGTTTCTGGGAGTATGTCTATGAGGAAGAGATGCTTGCCACATACAAGGAAGCGTCCTCTGCACAGGCTTGGTTAGATGCAATGGGAAAATACGTGCTGAAGCGGGCAGACATGACAAAGACGGATAATTATTCTGCAATCGTTGTCTGCGTGGAGGAATAAAGAAGATGTTTCGGGCAGTTGTATTTGATATGGATGGTGTCATTACGGACACGGAAAAATTATACAGGAGATTTCAGTTAGAGGAAGGCAAGAAGCTGGGAATCCCGGATGATGTGATGGTCGTTGCCTGCGAGCGTATCGCGGGTGGCACGAAGTACACAAACAAGAAGAGCTTTGAAGATGTCGTCGGTATGGGAATTGATTATTTTGATTTTCGGGAAGCGGTCGTGAACAAGCTGGACGCGCATATCCGGGCACACGGTGTGGAACTAAAGCCGGGCGTCGCAGATACATTAAAATATCTGAAAGAAAAAGGTGTTAAGGTTGGACTTGCAACTTCTACGGTGCGTGAACGTGCCACGGGATATCTGAAGGCGCATCATATTGACCGGTATTTTGATGAGCTGGTGTTCGGAGATACGGTTGCACATGGTAAGCCTGCACCGGATATTTACCTGAAAGCGTGTGAGATGCTGGATGTAAGACCGGAGGAGGCAATCGCCGTGGAGGATTCCATCAACGGAATCGTATCGGCGGGGCGTGCCGGCATGTATCCGGTTATGGTGATCGATCTGATCGAGCCGAACGACACCACGAAACAATACGCTAAGAAAGTATATGAATTCGGACGCATCGACCGTCTGAAGGAGTTAATATAGTGTCGAACAAGACTACTATGTAGATGGAAGATGTATGTAGATATGATTCTAAGACAGACCGTTGAAGCACGCTGGCACTTAACGAACGTAGTGAGTTTAGTACCATTGCGTGCTGAACCGAGCGAGAGCGTGTCTGTGTAGAATCATATCTACATACATCTTTGGAATAAAATATATCTTGTTCGATACGAGAATAATATGGAGGACAGAAAAATGAGTAACATGAATTTGCTGGTTGTTATTTTGAAACATGAGGATCTGGTAAGCGAGATCTGTAAGGAACTGGTAGAAGAAGGGATTCATGGAGGTACGATCGTTGATGGTACCGGTATGGCGAGTGTTGTCGAGAAGATGGATGACCTTCCGATCTTTGGAATGCTTCGTTCCATCCTTGCGGATGATGACGATCATGAAGTGGTAAAGATGATGTTCTTTGTCGTAGATGATGAAGAAATGAAGAAGGCACGCAAGACGATCAACGATGTGATCGGACTGGACAAGCCGAACACCGGAATTATGTTTGCACTTCCGGTATCATTTGTGGAAGGCTTGGGTGCGTAATCATGGATTTGAATATATTAACGTATTTGGGAATCATGCTGCTGGCAGCATTGATTGCGGGTAAGATTGTCAAACAGATGCGACTCCCGAACGTAACCGGATACCTGGTGATTGGACTTTTAATCGGTCCAAACTGTCTGAAGCTTCTGAGTGAAGAACTGATTGATCATATGGATTTGGTTACAGAGCTTGCTCTTGGCTGTATCGCATTTTCAATTGGCGCAGAGTTTAAGATGTCATTCCTTAGAAAGGTCGGAAAAGCACCGATTGTCATCGGAATCACAGAGGGCATGGGGGCTGTATTTGTAGTAGATACTATTTTGCTGCTGCTTGGATATGATGTCAGTTTTGCACTTGCACTTGGTGCGATTGCATCTGCAACAGCTGCAGCATCCACAATGATGATCGTGAAGCAGTATAAGACGAAAGGACCGGTCACGAATACACTGCTTCCGGTTGTTGCACTGGACGACGCAGTAGCACTTGTTGCGTATGGACTTTCCATGGCAGTTGCCAATGTTATAAGTTCGAGCGGAAGCGCACCGGTGGGTAAGCTTTTGATTGCTCCGTGTATTGAGATTTTTGGCGGCCTGTTGTTTGGTGCAGTGCTTGGCGTGATCATGACGCTGCTTGTAAAAGTTTATACCGGACGTGGAAACCGGCTTGCAATCACAATCATGATGATCTGCCTGTGTGTCGGTATCTCGGATATGGTTGGATTTTCTTCGCTGCTTGCCTGTATGATGTTAAGCACAATATTTGCCAATATCTCAAAACAGAGTGATAAGATTTATGAACCGCTGGAACGTGTTACGCCACCGATCTATATGATGTTTTTTATCTTGTCGGGTGCGTCTCTGGATGTGACGGTTATTGTATCTGTTGGCGTTGTGGGTATGTCGTAGGCCGAATTGTCGGAAAATCACTTGGCGCGGCATTTGGTGCGAAGATATCCAAGGCACCGAAGATCGTGCAGAAATGGCTGGGCCTGACTCTGGTGCCACAGGAGGGTGTTGCCATTGGACTTGCAACCTCTGCCGGAAAATCTCTGCCGCAGTATGCCGCACAGATCCAGACAATCGTGTTGTGTGGTGTCGTAATCTATGAGCTGATCGGACCGGTCATCACGAAGCTTGCCTTGAAGAAGGCGGGGGAACTCGTGGAGGAACCAAAGAAAAAAGCCAGTGCGAAAGCGTAAATAAGTGAAATAGAAAGTAATAAACGCAACTCATTTTTCATATATATAACCAAAGCAAGTGGGTATGGCGGTCTGCCACACCGGACGAATGGGAGTCTATATGGAAAAACGGGTTGCGTTTTGTGTTTTAAAGGCACTGGTTGCAGCGTACATTGTGACCGGGCTTTTGCTTTTAATTCTGGCATTTGCATTGTATAAGCTGGGATTGAGTGAGAATGTTGTAGAACTGGGTGTTGTGTTTATCTATCTGCTGTCGAGTGCCATCGGCGGATTCTTCATCGGTAAATGCATGGAAGTAAAGCGGTTGTTGTGGGGCGTGTTGCTCGGATTGTTCTATGCGGTGCTCCTGCTTGTGTTATCTTTGATCGTGCGTGGAAATGCACAGGGAATCATACAATCCGGGTTGCTTAATACATTGATCTGCCTCGGTGGAGGGGCAATCGGTGCATTTCTGTCATAAAACATGGCAGAAATGCGTATTTACAAGTAGAATGTAAAAAAATAATGATGACAAATGACAGGACATGTGATAAAATATCCATTAATAATGCTAGTAGGAGGCGATAAAGATGAAGAGAATCAAAACTTTGACAGAAAAGACAATGAAGAGCACTGTAGTTAAGGGTGGTTGCGGCGAATGCCAGACATCTTGCCAGTCAGCATGTAAGACAAGCTGTACAGTTGGTAACCAGAGCTGCGAGAACAACTAATTACAGATAAAGAAAGTGTAATACATACACTTCGCACAAGAAAAGGGGATATCCTGCGATGTCCCCTTTCCTTAATGAATAAGAGAAATAGGAGTGACTAAGAAAGTGGTACACCAGTACAAGAACAATGGGTATAATATCGTGCTTGATGTGTGCAGCGGCTCCGTACATGTAGTGGATGACCTTGTATATGATATGATTGCGATGTACAAGGATAAGAAATTCGAAGAGATTGAACAGACAATTTTAGAGAAGTATGGAGATACCTATAGTAAGGAAGATATCCAGGATGCGTATTCCGACATTTCCGAGTTAGAAGAAAAGGAACTGTTATTCACGGAAGATGTGTTCAAGGATGTCATTATCGATTTTAAGAAGAGAAAGACCGTAGTCAAGGCGCTTTGCTTACATATTGCACATGATTGTAACCTTGCCTGCAAGTATTGTTTCGCAGATGAGGGAGAATATCATGGTCAGAAACGGGAACTTATGAGTCTGGAAGTTGGCAAGCAGGCGATTGACTTTTTGATAGAGAATTCCGGAAACCGTGTAAACCTTGAAGTTGATTTCTTCGGCGGTGAGCCGTTGATGAACTTTGATGTGGTGAAGGAAATCGTAGCATATGGACGAAGCAAGGAGAAGGCGGCAAATAAGAACTTCCGTTTCACCCTGACGACAAATGGTATGCTGTTAAATGATGAAGTCATTGATTTCTGCAACAGAGAGATTTCAAACGTTGTATTGAGTCTCGACGGCAGAAAAGAGATTAATGACATGATGCGGCCAA
>OIBK01001007.1_pt1 | contig 10221 bp, 9 predicted proteins | sample 1581021 | NCBI WGS metagenome assembly OIBK01 (sample SAMEA3882554, study PRJEB24775) | human gut metagenome | biome: human-associated habitat; feature: intestine environment; material: feces | place: Netherlands | collected 2009/2010
TAAAGTTCAATACAAAATAAATATTCTTGAACTTTTTTGTATTGAACTTTTATACAACTACACATAAATATTTTGATATGATGAGACCTGTTTGTAGGCAGCCTGAAATTATTCATTTAATAATTAAAGGGGAACGAAAGTATAGTTCTTTTATTGTGTAAAATAAAAAGGGGGAAAAAGAAGAGAATCGTAAAATATGGCTAGGAAAAGCTTGATATGATATACTTTTAAAGTATTAGAATAAATTCAATTACGAATACGCAATTGAAAATTTACAAGATAAGAAAGGCAGGTCTTAGAAATTGAAAATGATACATAATTGATATCTTTTAACTGAGTCAATGTATATACAATACCAGCACGGCAGATCAAATCTCTATTCTCTGAAATTCGTTTATACCCTGTCGAAAAATCAATCTCAACGATATTTGTATTCACTGATACACCATTGATCATAATTCTCTTTGGAATCACTGAGCGTATCTTATCACTCTTTGGAGTCTGTTGAAGTTTCTTTAATAAAATCTTCACTTTCTGCTGCTGATTCCCTTCAAGCTTCACATTTTCTTTCTTCATGATCAATTTCGTAACATCATTATTTGTATAGTAAATTGCTGTTCCTTTTTGATTGCCTTGGTCATTGGTTTCTTTTTTTGACCGGCATCCTGCCACTAAAGTCATCAAAGCCAGACAAAGCAAAAAGATCATGCATAATTTTCTTTTCTTCATCTCTTCCTCCTAGCCTTTATACTTTAATGGAATTCTAAGTGTAAATGTTGTTCCTTCACCAACCTTACTGTATAACTTAATCTCTCCATTATGAAGAGAAACAACGCTCTTTGTGATCGCTAATCCAAGTCCTGTGCCTCCAGTATCTCTTGATCTTGCTTTATCCACGCGATAAAAACGATCAAATACCTGATCCTGGCAATCCTCAGGAATTCCAACACCAGAATCTGCAACTTTCACATAAAAATACTTATGATCTGCATTCAGTGTCACGCGGATCCACCCATCATCTTTGTTATACTTGATACCATTCTCGATCAGATTCGTAAGCCCTAAAGACAACTTCACTTCATCAATCTCTGCTGTTACCGGACGGAAACTTTCAAAGATCAATTCGATATTACGCTGCAGAGCCAATGGTTTTAAACGCTTCATGATAATCTCTAACAATTCGTTGATACTTACTGTTGTGATCTGAAGCTGCGCTGCTTTCTTGTCTAGTTTCACCAGAGATAACAGATCTGAAATGATCACGTTCTCACGATCGATCTCAGCAACGATATCCTGCATGAATTCTCGATATAATTCAGCTGGAACCTGATCTCCCTGCTGAATTAAGGAATCTGCAAGAACTTTCATCGATGTCATTGGTGTCTTTAACTCATGCGATACATTCGATACAAACTCCTGTCTTGAATCTTCCAACGTCTGCATTCTTCCAAGAATCTCATTAAAACGCTGCACAATACTGCGTACTTCTAGAAATCCTGTCTCTTCAATGGATTCATCTTCATGACCAGCCGCAATAAAATCAACATCTCTCTGAATCTTCTTTAAATCTCTCGTCAGCAGATAACTGATGATCATTGCCATTGATAATCCACAGATGATACATGCTACCAGCAGCATATTCCTGCGATGCTCCATCTCCGTAACTGCTCCCATCATATCCTCAGATGGCACAGTCGCCTGCACAGCTCCCAGGATATGATTCTGCTTTCCAGCTTTTGATACGATCGGAACCATCACTTCGATATACTTTCCACTCTCTGATACAATCCTTGTCTTCTTTCCATCCATAACATCCAATATATTATCATTTAAAAAGAATCTAGACTGAAAATCTGTATGAGTATCCTTGATGATCTTATAATTATTCTTAATTACGATGATCCGCCCATTCATACTTGCTGCAAGTTCATCAATCTGATTAGAAAGAGAGTTGGAGCCATCATCTAAATGAAAATCGACTCCAACTACCTGATCACCAAGCCAGCTACACTGACTGACCACACTATCCACTTTCTGGTCATATGTTTTCTGACGATATCCATCATTTAACAACTTACTAAATAAAACTGATATTAATGTCGTCAGAAGGAAAACTGACAAGAAAATAAAGAACTGCATACTATGTAAAAAGGCAAATCTGTTCTTCTTAGGACTGAAAATAGTAACCTACCCCCCACTTTGTATGTACATAGTCCGGTACTCCCGGATTCACTTCGATCTTCTCTCTCAATCTTCGGATATGCACGTCAACCGTTCTTGCATCCCCCGGATAATCATATCCCCATACTGTATTCAACAAATCCTCTCTGCTGTATACTTTGTTTGGATGAAATACCAGTAACTCTAACAAGTCAAATTCTTTCGCTGTCAGGTTCACTTCTTTGCCATGAATATGCACTCTGCGGCTTTCACAGTCAATCTTTAAACCTCTGCATTCTACAACCTTTGCTGATTCTTCTTCTTTCACATCGTGATGTGCGCTTCGACGTAAGATTGCTTTGATCCTTGCCTTTACTTCCAGAATATTAAATGGCTTTGTGATATAATCATCTGCCCCATATTCAAGGCCAAGGATCTTATCCATATCTTCTCCCTTAGCCGTCAACATAATGATCGGGACGCTAGAGAATTCACGAATTGCCTGACAAACCTCAAACCCAGTCAGTCCTGGAAGCATTACATCAAGAAGAATAATATCATATTGATTCTCTTTGGCTTTCTCTAATGCTTCTTCTCCATCATAAGCACAATCTACCTGCATCTCATCTTGTTCCAGACTGAATTTGATGCCCTTCACGATTAGTTTTTCATCATCAACAACTAAGACCTTCCTCATTTTTCCACCTCTAAAATTATATTGTTATCTTATCTTTGATCTTATGATATATCCCCTCTTTAATTCCCTGAATCTTCATAATATCTGAAATATCAGAAAAAGGGCCATGTTCCTCTCGATAAGAGATAATATCAGAAGCCTTCGCTTCCCCTATCCCTGAAAGTGTCATCAACTCCTTGACACCTGCAGTATTGATATTGATCTTTCCAGAGGAAGATTGCACTGCTTTGGAATCAGATCCTTCATTCTTCGCTGTCTGTTTCTTTGACGGAATCGTTATCTGCTGCCCGTCTTTCATCTTCTCTGCCTGATTAATACTCTCTGCTGAAGCCTTCTTAGTTAGTCCACCAGCTGCTTTCACAGCAGAAACGATGCGTTCGTCCTTCGAAAAACGATAAACTCCCGGATGTTTTACTTCTCCACATACATAGACATAAATAGTTTCCTTAGAAGAAGACTTCTCAGCCGTTGTCTTTGTCTCCTTCTTTGGTTCTATCGATACTTCCTTCCTGCGGCTGCATCCAATGGACATCATAAAAACCATCAGCAAAATGGTTATCACTTTAACTCTCCTAAACAACATAAACCTCCCGGTCTTATGCAAAGAGTCTGGAACATGTAAATCTAACTTCTATTTTAACGAAAATTATAATACTTTACAAGAGATATTTATGATTTCCATTTAAATATTATCAATCCTGTGACAAACAAAACCACTCCTAAAAGCTTTACCCATGCAAAAGCTGTTTTTTCCACACCAAACAGACCGAAAACCTCGATCAGATAGGAAACAACACTTTGTGATGCGACGATCAGCATTGCTGACTGTGCAGGTCCTAAACTTGCCACACTTTTGATCACTGTAAATGTGATTGCAGCTCCGATCACTCCTCCTAATAAAAGGTATCTGGGACTGACCTTTAAAAGCATCGTGAAACTTTGGTCCCTCTCAGCGATCAACCAGATCAACAAACATGCGAGAAATCCTGTTGCCTGTACAAATGTACTCGTTGTCCATGTACTGCTTTGTTTAGTTACTTCTGTGTTAAATACACCTTGAATACTCATTAAAGCTCCCGAAATCAATGCAATGATCAATCCAAACATATAAAAACCTCCATGAAAAACTATCTTTTTACGGATAGTTTTTCCATAGAGGTCTTTTTTATACATTCTATGCGATACAATCTTCTAAAATAGAAATCATCTCATCTACATGTTCTTTTTCAATCACAAGCGGCGGTACAAAACGAATGACATTATTTCCTGCAGAAATTATGATCAATCCTTTCTCCAGTGCTTTCTTAACGATATCACCAACTGGATGATCTGCATTAAATTCAAGTCCTTGCATTAAAGCAATTCCGCGATGCCCTGTAATACAATCATGCTTTTCTTTTAACTCTTCTAACTTATCCCATAGATAAGTACCAATTTCTTTTGCATGTTCTGGAACCTGTAACTTCTCAAACTGGTCAAATACTGCATTGATCGCCGCTGCTGCAAATGGATTTCCACCATATGTTGTTCCATGATCACCTGGTACCAAGGCCCCATCAGCCTTTTCACCTACAACAAATGCCCCAACAGGAACACCACATCCAAGCGCTTTTGCAAGTGTTAAGACATCCGGTTTTACTCCATAAAGATCATGTGCAAACAAAGATCCACAGCGCCCCATTCCACACTGAATCTCATCAAAGATCAGTAAGATATCTTTCTCATCACAGACTTTACGAAGTCCCTCTAAGAATTCTTTATCCGCTGGGAAAATTCCACCTTCACCCTGAACAACTTCACATATGATTCCACAAGTTTTATCTGTGATCTTTGATACAACATCTTCTAAGTTATTGAATTCTGCAAATACAGCACGAAATTCTTTTGGAACAAATCCATCCTGATAATGACTGTTACCAGTCACTGATAAAGCTCCCTGGCTTCTTCCGTGGAATGAATGATTCATTGCGATAAATTCATAATCTTTGGAATCGTCTTTATTATATGCATATTTTCTTGCAACTTTTAACGCACCTTCGATCGCTTCTGTTCCACTGTTTGTAAAGAACACTTTTTTAAGCCCTGAAGCATCGACAATCTTCTTTGCAGCTTCTACTGCTGGAATATTGTAATATAAGTTTGATGTATGGATCAATTTATCAATCTGGTCTTTTAATGCCTGATTGTATGCTTCATTTCCATATCCTAATGCAAATACAGCAATTCCTGCACCAAAATCCAGATATTTCTTCTGGTCAGCATCATATAAATAGACACCTTCCCCTTTTTCTAATACAACTGGAAAACGATTGTATGTCTTTAAGATATACTGTTCTCCCTGCTCAATATATTCCTGCTGAGTTTTCATCTTAACATCCTTCCTCATCTTCTTCGTTGAATAATGGTTTATCAAATAATGGTTCTTTTAAGATGGCTGTTCCAATACCTTTTTCTGTGAAGAATTCCAGTAACAGACAATTTGTTAAACGTCCGTCTAAGATATGGACTCTGGATACTCCACCTTCGATCGCTTCAATACAGTTCTTAAGTTTTGGAAGCATTCCTCCTCCAACAACTCCGTTATCGATAAATTCTTTTGCCTGTTTAAGATCCATCTCAGAGATCAATGTTGATTTATCTTCTGGATCTACGAATACCCCTTCGATATCAGTTAAGAATACCAGTTTTTCTGCATTCAATGCTTCTGCAACTGCACATGCTGTGTCATCCGCATTAATATTATATGGTTCATAGTTATCTCCTAAACCAATTGGGGAAATAACTGGTACAAAATCATCTTCAATCAATGCTTCAAGAAGTGTTGTATCGACACTCTTAACCTCACCGACATATCCAAGATCTTTTCCAGGCATTTCTTTTTTCTTTACACGGATCATTTCAGCATCTTTTCCAGAAAGACCTACGGCTTTAACCCCAACTTCTGCCATCATGGCCACCAGTTCCTGATTGACTTTAAATAATACCATTTCAGCAACTTCCATTGTCTCTTTATCTGTCACACGAAGTCCATGGTAAAATTCTGGTTCTTTTCCTGACATACGAACCCATTTACTGATCTCTTTTCCACCACCATGTACGATGATCGGTTTCATACCTACTAGTTTTAATAGTGCAACATCTCTGATCACGCTTTTTTGAAGATTCTTGTCTTTCATAGCGCTTCCACCGTATTTTACAACAACGTAACAGTTATTGAAACGACGGATATATGGTAATGCCTCTGTTAATACTTTTGCTTTTTGTTTTGACTGCTCGATCAATTCGTTAATTTCATTTCTCATCTGTTCCATTGATTCTTCCTTTCATAGTTGTCTGCTTTTATGCCTTTTATTTTGTCGTCTATCTATAATAATCTTATTCTTATGATCGGTAATCTGCATTAATTGTTACATAATCGTGTGTCAGATCACATCCCCATGCAGTTGCTTCAAACACTCCATTATGAACATCAATATCTGCTGTCACTGCATCTGCAGATAATACTTTCGTTGCCTCATCTTCAGAATAATCTGTTGCAATTCCGTCTTTTACGATCTCGATCACACCATCCGCACTTTTTAAACTAATATCAACCTTGACTGGATCAAAATCAACTCCAGCATAACCAAGTGCACAAAGAATTCTTCCCCAGTTTGCATCTTTTCCGTAAATTGCTGCTTTTGTAAGACTTGATGTTACGACAGATTTGCTTAAGATCTTCGCATTTTCTTTGGAGTCTGCACCAGCTACATGAACTTCAAATAAACGTGTACATCCTTCTCCATCCCCTGCGATCTGTTTTGCAAGAGACTGGTTAACATATAATAATCCTTCTCTGAATGCTTCATAGTCTGCATCTTTTTCTGTAATTTCTTTATTTTCTGCCATTCCATTTGCAAATACAAAAACCGTATCATTTGTAGATGTATCTCCATCAACTGATACCATATTGAATGTATCTTCAATGAGTTCCCTCTGCAGTTCTAATAATAAAGCTTTATCGATTGCTGCATCTGTAGTGATAAATCCAAGCATTGTTCCCATGTTTGGGTGGATCATTCCAGAACCTTTGCACATACCTGCAATTGTAACTGTCTTTCCATTGATCTCTACTTCTACTGCCGCTTCTTTTGGTTTTGTATCGGTTGTAAGGATAGCCCAGGATGCATCTTCTTCACTTTGTCTGTCTGCTTTTAATTCTGGAACTAACTTCTTGATCCCTTCTTTGATCACATCCATTGGCAGCTGCTGTCCGATAACTCCTGTGGAACCTACGACAACTTCCTCTGGTTTAATATCTAACAATTTCGCTACTTCTTTTGCTTCTGTTACAACATTCTCATATCCTTGTGCACCCGTACATGCATTTGCAATTCCTGTATTAATTACCACTGCTCTGACTGCTTCTTGTTCTTCTATGATCTTCTTTCCCCATAAAACTGGAGCGGCTTTTACAATGTTCTTTGTAAATGTTCCTGCGATCTTTGCTGGCACTTCACTTACGATCATTGCCATGTCTTTGTTTGTCTTCCCTGGTTTCACTCCGGCACGAAGTCCTGCACATTTAAAACCTTTTGGAGCTGTTACTCCGGCATTGATGATCTTCATAATTCTAGTCCTTCCTTACCAAAGCCCTATGGGAACATTGGTACTAATTCTAATCCTTCAGTTTCTTTTAATCCAAACATAAGATTCATGTTCTGTACGGCCTGTCCAGCTGCACCTTTTACAAGGTTGTCCATGGCACCCATCATGATAATACGGTTTGTACGTTTATCGATCTTAAAGTTGACATCCACATAGTTACTTCCCTCTACCCATCTTGTCTCAGGGCAGACATCTTTATCTAACACTCTGACGAATTTTTCATTCTTATAATAAGAGTCGTAGATTGCTTTCACTTCTTCGTAACTTACATCTTTCTTAAGTGTTGCATATGCTGTCACTAAAATTCCACGGTTCATTGGAATTAAGTGTGGTGTGAAGTTTAATAATACTTCTTCTCCAGATGCATAGCTTAACTGATCTTCGATCTCTGGCGTATGTCTGTGAGTTGCAACTCCATATGCTTTGATATTTTCATTTACTTCACAATATAAGTTATTGACTTTCGCACCACGTCCAGCTCCGGATGTTCCTGATTTAGCATCGATGATCACACTGTTCATCTCAATGAGTCCTTCTTTCGCCATTGGATAAATGGATAATGTAGAACATGTTGGATAGCATCCTGGGTTAGCGATCAGTCGTGCTTTCTTGATATCTTCACGATTGATCTCGCAAAGTCCATAAACTGCCTCATCAATAAATTCTGGACTCTGATGTTTGATCCCATACCATTCTTCATATCGATTTACATCTTTAATACGGAAGTCCGCACTTAGATCAATGATCTTAACTTTAGATAAGATTTCTTCTGATACTAAAGAACTACAAAGTCCCTGCGGTGTTGCTGTAAAGATCACATCCACTTTAGATGCAAGCTCATCCATGTTATCATCCAGACATTTGTCATCAACGATCTGGAACATATTTCTAAATACTTCATAATATTTCTGGTCTATATAACTTCTGGATCCATACCATACAACCTCTGCATCTTTATGCTGTGTAAGGATTCTTACAAGTTCTTGTCCTGCGTAACCTGTGGATCCAATGATTCCTGCTTTGATCATGTTAATCTCCTTGTCCTTCTCTTTATAATGTAGGTTATTTTTTTAATCATTGTTCATAAGTATACAACTGAATTTTAAAATATGCAATAGTTTTGTATAAATATGCAATTATTTTTCATTTTATTCATTTTTATATTATAAATATTCATTATTTTCGAAAATAATCCTTGCAAAAGATGTAAATATAACGTATATTAGTAAACAAGCAAATATTTATATGAACATACGGGATTTTCAATATCAGATCCTATATATAATAGGAAAACATCCCGTCAATATACACTTAGGAGGATTTATTTCATGAAAGAAAAAGTTGTTTTAGCATATTCTGGAGGTCTTGATACTACAGCTCTGATTCCTTGGCTTAAGGAAACATTTGACTATGAAGTTATCTGTTGCTGTGTTAACTGTGGACAGGGTAACGAATTAGATGGACTTGATGAAAGAGCAAAATTATCCGGAGCATCTAAATTATATATCGAAGATATCGTTGATGATTTCTGCGATAACTATATCATGCCATGCGTACAGGCTGGTGCTGTATACGAACATCAGTATCTTCTTGGAACATCTATGGCTCCACAGGAAAAGGAAATGACCAGATCCGTTTTGAACTTGGTATCAAAGCATTAGCTCCAGACATCAAGATCATTGCTCCATGGCGTATGACAGATGTATGGACAATGCAGTCTCGTGAAGATGAGATCGAATTCTGTGAAGCACACGGAATCCACCTTCCATTTGATGCAAGCCACAGCTACAGCCGTGACCGTAACTTATGGCATATCAGTCATGAAGGTCTTGAATTAGAAGATCCTTCTTTAGCACCAAACTACGACAACATGCTTGTTTTAGGAGTAGCTCCAGAAAACGCTCCAGATAAAGATACAGAAGTTACTATGACATTTGAAGCTGGTGTTCCTAAAACATTAAACGGAAAAGAAATGAAAGTTTCTGAGATCATCACTGAATTAAACCGTCTTGGTGGTGAAAATGGTATCGGTATCGTTGATATCGTTGAGAACCGTGTTGTAGGAATGAAATCCCGTGGTGTATATGAAACTCCAGGTGGAACAATCTTAATGGCAGCTCACGATCAGTTAGAAGAATTAATCCTTGACCGTGAAACAATGGAAGCTAAGAAGAAACTTGGAAGCCAGATGGCTCAGGTTGTATACGAAGGAAAATGGTTCACACCACTTCGTGAAGCAATCCAGGCATTCGTTACATCTACTCAGCAGTATGTAACAGGTGAAGTTAAATTCAAACTTTACAAAGGTAATATCATCAAGGCTGGAACTACTTCTCCATACAGCTTATACAACGAATCTTTAGCATCTTTCACAACTGGTGATATGTATGATCATCATGATGCGGATGGATTTATTACATTATTTGGACTTCCTTTAAAAGTTCGTGCTATGAAGATGCAGGAAGCTGAGAAAAATAACAACAAGTAATTTGACGTAGTCGTTCGAATGTATATGAGAAAAACGAAATCATAGTATAAAAGATCCAGACCAGAAATTTTGCTCGCCGTTTTGAACGGTCGCTGATTCGCAAACTTTCCTTCGATAACTCGCGCTCAAGGGTACTAAAATCAGTAATCTTTGACGCTCAAACAATCGACCAAGTTTGCTGCGAACCGTTCAAAACGACGGCAAAATTTCAATGGTTCTGGATCTTTTA
>OIBK01001013.1_pt1 | contig 10144 bp, 8 predicted proteins | sample 1581021 | NCBI WGS metagenome assembly OIBK01 (sample SAMEA3882554, study PRJEB24775) | human gut metagenome | biome: human-associated habitat; feature: intestine environment; material: feces | place: Netherlands | collected 2009/2010
GTTCCGTGACATTAATTTGACATTAAAATTTGAAATTATTCTGGTTTCATGGATTTCAACTGTTCAAACATCTCGATATCTGCTGCATTCAGTTTGATATTCGAACAATAATTTTTCCCTTCTGGAGATGTAATAGAAATCTCGATCACAGCATCCTGTTTAAGTGCCTGCTCCCTCCATACAGCATTCATGAAATTCTTGAATTTTGGATGGTCTTGATCAAACCGTTTGAATGCATTTTTTATCTGCTGAAACTTTAACATCTGATTAAAATTCATTGCCATGAGGATAAATCCTCCTTTCTTTGTCTGTCGTTTTCATAAATAAATCATATCAAAAATAAGAAAAAACGTCAAATAACGTATTGACGAACAGCCTAGAAGTGAGTAAAATTGTTCATTGCTACTCAGAAACAGATTCTTATCACAGGAGGTATTAACATTGGATTTTTATCAACAGTTACAATTAAGTTCCATCGGTTCCAAACAATGGATCAAAGGTGCCAAAGATTCAAAAGAGAAACATAAACGTATCCTTATCTATAATTTTAAAGTATATTTAGTTGTTGCATTTTGTTTTGCAGTAGTAACTCTTTACAGTATGATCTTTGGATCACAAAACAGTGTTGTCGGCGTGCTAGTCTTACTGGTTTTAATGATCTTACGACAGGTTGACTTCGGAATTGATACAAAACACAGCATTGGCGTTATCTTTATGATTTTTGCAATCCTTGCGGTTGGACCAAGACTTGCTAATACTGTAAATACCGTTCCTGCCTTTTTTATTCATTTTCTTTGTATTATGGCAATCATGATCTTAAGCTGCCATAACGTTATCATGTCCAATCAGTCCACATTTATCTTAGGATATTTGTTATTCTATGGATATGATGTTACAGGGCATAACTATGTGTTAAGATGTTGCGGATTATTTGCAGGTGCTGTGATCTGTTCCCTTGTATTTTACAAGAATCATAGAAATCGAACATTTCATAGAGGATTTTATCATTTATTTAAGGAATTTCATCTGTTTTCTGCAAGAAGCAGCTGGTATTTAAGATTATCTCTTGGAATTTCTACTGCAATGTTGATCGGAGAATTGGTTCATATGCCAAGAGTTATGTGGATCGGGATTGCTGCAATGTCTGTCCTGTTGCCATTTTCAAAAGATATGAAATACCGTGTACAAAGAAGAGGACCATTTAATATTCTTGGATGTATGATCTTTCTTATTTTACATGCGATCCTTCCTGATCATATCTTTCAATGGATCGGTCTGATCGGCGGGATAGGAGTTGGTTATTCTGCTGGATATGCCTGGCAAACCGTTTTCAACACCTTTGGGGCTCTTTATATTGCAGAGAATCTTTTTGGCCTGAAGAATGCCATCATCTTAAGAATCGCTGCCAATGTCTTTGGCTCTCTTTATGCTTATGGATTTGACCAGTTATTCCGAAAGATAACGACTAGCATTCGAAATCTTTTTGAAAATAATTCCATTATGACAGATCAGGCATAACATCTTTGAATGATACCTTAGAAACAGGATATAATTATTACTGAAAATCATTGAAATTAATTAATAGAAGGAGGAGTAAAAGAGCAATGTGTACAGCTGCAACTTACAAGACAAAAGATTTTTATTTTGGAAGAACTTTAGATTATGAATTCTCTTATGGAGATGAGGTTGTGATCACTCCAAGAAATTATCCATTTCATTTTAGACATATCGATGCCATAGAAAGTCATTATGCTATGATCGGAATGGCTCATGTAGTCGACAATGACCCTTTGTATTATGATGCATTCAATGAATGTGGACTGGCAATGGCTGGGCTTAATTTTGTTGGAAATGCAGCATATTATGATATAGAAGAAGGGAAAGACAATATCGCACAGTTTGAATTTATCCCTTGGATTCTTGGAACTTGTGCAAATCTTGAGGAAGCGAAGACAGCATTGATTCATATGAATCTTACCAATACCCCTTACAGTGAACAATTTCCATTAGCGCAGCTTCACTGGATCATTGCAGATCAATCTGGTGCGATCACAGTCGAAGCAATGGAAGATGGGATGCATATCTATGAAAATAACGTTGGGGTATTAACAAATAATCCTCCATTTAACATTCAGATGTTCTTATTAAATCAATATATGAATCTTTCTCCAAAACAACCAGAAAATCTATTTGCAAAAGATATCGATTTAGATCAATACAGTCGTGGAATGGGTGCGATTGGTCTTCCTGGAGATCTTTCTTCTTCCTCACGTTTTGCTAAAGTAGCATTTACCAAATTGCATTCTGTCTCTGGAGATTCTGAAAATGAAAGTGTCAATCAGTTTTTCCATATTCTTGGATCTGTCGATCAGCAAAGAGGATGCTGCGATGTCAATGGAAAATATGAGATTACCTTATATACTTCTTGTTGTAATACGCAAAAAGGAATCTACTATTATACAACCTATGATAATCACCAGATCAGTGCTGTTGATATGACAAAAGAAGATTTAAACACAAAAAATCTGATTTGCTATGAAGTGATCACTGGGGAACACATTCAAATGCAAAATTAAATGAAAAAGCACCACTATTTCATTAAACTGAAAGGAATGACAAAATGGAAGTCAGATTGGCAACTCCACAGGATGCAGAAGAATTACTGGAAATTTACCGCTATTATGTAGAACATACAGCAATCACATTTGAATATGAAACACCTTCGATAACAGAATTCCGTCAAAGGATCAAACAGACATTAAAACGCTATCCTTATCTGGCGGCTGTTGATGGGCATGGAAAGATTGTCGGATATGCATATGCATCATCTTTTAAAAACCGTGCTGCATATAACTGGTCCGTAGAAACAACCATTTATGTAGATAAGGATGTAAAACGACAGGGAATCGGGAAAAAATTATACGAGGCATTAGAAGAAATCCTTCGAAAACAACATGTGATCAATTTGGATGCGTGCATTACAGATCCGGAAATCGAAGATGAATATGTTACAAAAAACAGTGTTCAGTATCATGAACATCTTGGTTATCATATGGTTGGAAAATTTTATAAAAGCGGCTATAAATTCGGACGTTGGTATGATATGGTCTGGATGGAAAAATATATTGGAAAACATAAAGAACATCCAGAAGCATTTATCCCTTTTTCTATTTTATAAAGAGTTTAAAACTTTTAAAAATCAGGAAAAACTGATATAATGAAATATAAATATGCTAAACAAAAGAAAACAGGAGTATTTAATTATGCCAGTATTTGATTTTAGTAACGATACATCAGAAATAAAAGAAGAAGTAGTCTGTACTTATACAACATTTTCTTCGAATGTAGATCATGCTACGATAGAATGCCCTATCTTGATTTTATCAAACAAGAAGAAGCAGTGGGAGCATCATTCCTGTGGTGTATTTTCTGATCAAGATAAGCAGACAGCCTTTGAATTTGAGGGAGAAGATGGGACAGTAATATCTGATATCTTAAAATTAGATTCCCGTTTTGTAAGCCTGGTCAGATGGCTTGGAGAGAATCATATTCATGTCCGCTTATCTGGGGAGAATACAGTAGAAGGTTATTGTGTATACAAGATCAGAGAAATTGCTCTTGGCGGTGGCACCAAATTATCTGCAGAAGATGGTTTCCTTCAGTTTATGATCGAACGTTTATTCCAAAGTGATGCACCAGATGAACGGATCACTGATGAAAATCTTGATGAGATGGGTGATGATATGAAACTTACCAGCATCCAGAGTATCACAGATTTTATGACATGTGCCGGAAGTACGCTGCCTGATAATATTCGTCTATGGGCAAGAAGAAATCTTGCTGTTGCAAAATCTCATGAAGTTTCACAAGAAGAGAGACGTCATGCCCAACGTGCATTATCCATCATGATGAACATCCAATGGAAGAGTAATTATTTTAAAGCGATCGATCCTGAAGAAGCAAGACGGATTCTTGATGAAGAACTCTATGGTATGGAACGTGTGAAACAAAGAATCATTGAAACGATCATTCAGATCAATCGTACACACACGCTGCCTGCTTATGGATTATTATTAGTTGGACCTGCTGGAACAGGAAAATCTCAGATTGCTTATGCGGTTGCAAGAATCTTAAAACTTCCATGGACAACTCTTGATATGAGTTCCATTAACGATCCAGAGCAGTTAACGGGAAGTTCCCGTATTTATGCAAATGCAAAACCAGGGATCATCATGGATGCATTTTCCATGGCAGGAGAATCAAATCTTGTATTTATCATTAACGAGCTTGATAAAGCCAATTCAGGAAAGGGAAATGGAAATCCTGCAGATGTTTTACTAACATTGCTTGATAATCTCGGATTTACCGATAATTATATGGAATGTATGATCCCAACAGTTGGAGTATATCCAATTGCCACTGCAAATGAAAAAGACCAGATCAGTGCACCATTGATGTCACGTTTTGCAGTCATTGACATCCCTGATTACACACCGGAAGAGAAGAAAGCGATCTTCCAAAGATTTGCACTCCCTAAGGTATTAAAACGTATGGGATTAAAAGATGATGAATGTATTATGACAGATGAGGCCTTAGATGCTGTCATTGAGATGTATTCTGAAACCACAGGAATCAGAGATCTGGAACAAGCCGCAGAACATATTGCAGCCAATGCATTATATCAGATTGAAGTCCACCATATGAATAGTGTAACATTTGATGGTGCAATGGTAAGAAATCTGCTTTTATAAGTTGTTATTTGACGAAGTATGAATTTTAATGATATAGTAAATCATAGACATTACAAATTATAATTCTCAAACGGAGGTCACATCATGGACATGGAGAAAATCTACTTAACAATGAAACGTACCGGTGCTGGAAACATCGTGCTTGGAATCTTATCCATTTGTATTGGACTTGCATCTGGAATCATGCTGATCATCACAGGTGCGAATCTGTTAAAGAAAAAGAAGCATTTAAGTTTCTAAATAACATCTGAATGATAAAGGAACATTGGAATAAGATTTTCAATATTCCTTTATTTTTTTACATTTGACAATAATGATATAAAATATGGAAAGAACAGACCTTGAAAGTGCCATATGCTTAAGAATCAATCTATACGCAAAATACCGATTTAAATTATAGATTACTGATAAAAGACAGAGAAGCCAGTATTTTACTGGCCTCTCTCGATATTTTTATTTTATGTAATTCAAATTACTAATCCAATGAATCTTACGATTAATGCTGCAATCCATGCAATCATACATTGCCATAATGCCAGACCAACCGCCCATCTTGTTCCTAGTTCACGTTTTACAGATGCGATGGCCGCAACGCATGGAGAATAAAGCAAACTAAATACTAATAAAGAACTTGCGGCTAATGGTGTGATCGCCGCTGTGATGTTTCCATTGAATAAAACTCCTAATGTTGAAACTACACTTTCTTTTGCCATAAATCCACTGATCAATGATGTCACGATTCTCCAATCTCCCAATCCTAATGGTGAAAAAACTGGTACTAACACACCAGCTACCATTGCTAAAATGCTATGTGCAGAATCTTCTACCATATTTAACTGCAGATCAAATCTCTGTAAAAACCATACAACGATCGTAGCGACCAAAATCACAGAAAATGCTTTCTGTAAGAAATCTTTCGCTTTCTCCCATAATAATTGTGCTACATTCTTCACTCCTGGAAGTCTGTAATTTGGTAACTCCATAACAAATGGCACTGGTTCTCCTTTAAATAACGTTCCCTTATATAAAAATGCAATCAAAATACCTATCATGATTCCTGCTAAATATAATCCTGCCATAATAAGACCGCCACGTTTTGGGAAAAATGCATTCACGAAAAAAGAATAAATTGGCAGCTTGGCTGTACAGCTCATAAATGGTGTTAAAAGAATCGTCATCTTACGGTCTCGTTCACTCGTTAAAGTCCTTGTTGCCATAACCGCAGGCACTGTACATCCAAAACCGATCAGCATCGGAACGATACTTCGCCCAGACAATCCAATCTTTCGAAGCATTTTATCCATAACAAATGCCACTCTTGCTATGTATCCACTGTCCTCCATTAATGATAAGAAGAAAAATAAGGTTACAATGATCGGTAAAAAGCTTAGTACACTTCCTACACCAGTAAAGATTCCTTCGATTACCAGACTATGGATCGCATGATTCACGTGAGCCGCAGTTAATGCCTGATCTGCAAGTACTGAGATTTTATCAATTCCTAATTGCAAGATTCCTTGAAGCCAGGCCCCGATCACATTAAATGTAAGATAGAATACCAAAACCATGATTCCTACAAAACAAGGAATTGCTGTATACTTTCCTGTTAGAACTCGATCGATCTTTTCGCTTCGAATCCGTTCTTTACTTTCTTTTGGTTTGACAACAGTCTGTTCACATAAACGCTCAATAAAATCAAATCTCATGTCTGCGATTGCTGCACTTCGATCTAAATCTCGTTCTGTTTCCATCTGTTTGACAATATGCTCTAACATTTCCATTTCATTTTGATCAAGCTTTAATTGTTCTAAGATCAAAGGATCTCCTTCAATAGCTTTTGTCGCTGCAAAACGAACTGGTATCTGTGCCTTTTCCGCGTGATCTTCAATCAAATGTATTACTGCATGAATACAACGATGCACTGCACCATTATGATCTTCTTTATCACAAAAATCCTGCCGCAATGGTTTTTCCTGATATTTTGCAATGTGAAGTGCATGTTTTACAACTTCATCGACTCCTTCATTCTTTGCCGCTGAAATCGGAACAACTGGAACACCTAGCAATGATTCCATTTCATTGACATTGATCGATCCTTGATTCCCAACAACTTCATCCATCATATTTAAGGCAACCACCATTGGAATGTCCATCTCTAATAACTGCATAGTAAGGTAAAGATTTCGTTCGATATTTGTCGCGTCTAAAATATTAATGATCGCCTTTGGTTTGTCTTCTAGTACGAAGTTTCTGGAAACAATCTCCTCACTACTATAAGGTGACATCGAATAAATTCCTGGAAGGTCCGTTACATTTGTTTCAGGATGTCCTTTGATCGCACCATCTTTTCGATCGACTGTTACACCTGGAAAATTTCCAACATGCTGATTGGCACCAGTCAACTGATTAAATAATGTTGTTTTTCCACAGTTTTGATTACCGACTAATGCATAGGTCAATTGTGTTCCCTCTGGAAGTGGATGTTCATCTTCTTTGGAATGATATTTACCTTCTTCCCCTAATCCCGGATGCTCAAAAGTTCTCATATATTCCGCACCCTTATGACTTCTGCTTCTTTCTACAATTGGATCAATTTCAATCTGATCGGCTTCTTCTAATCGAAGAGTCAGTTCATACCCATGAATCTGTACTTCCATAGGGTCACCCATTGGTGCAAGCTTTACTACTGTGATTTCAACACCAGGGATCATTCCCATATCAAGAAAATGTTGTCTTAATGCACCATGACTGCCAACGCTTTTGATCACTGCACTCTTACCGATTTGTAATTCTTTTAGTGTCATTTTTTATATCCTTTATCTATCTTTATTGTTGTAATTGATTAGATGATTCTAACCAGTCATATTGTACCACACTTTTGATAATTTTTCTCAACAAGATGGTGATTTATATAAAAAAATAATGATAAATCTACATCTATCTTGCAAATTTATCATTATTTTATATAACAATATTGATTTTTTGTTGTTATATTTTCTTGAATTATGTCAAAATATTATAACAATCTTTGTTTTTACTCAATTTCTGTCACTTTGTAATCTTTATCTTCCACTGTCTGTGTTAAGACATCATCTGACACTTCATTTGTCATAGAAACAACTGCTGTTCCTTCTTCATGACTTACAATTGCCTCTTCTACACCATCTAAAGATTCTAAGGCTTTCTTCACAGCAGCCTCGCAGTGTCCACACATCATTCCTTCAATCTTCATTGTTTTCTTCATTGTTTTTTCCTCCTGTTTTGTTATATTTTGAACCTGAATTTCTTCAAGTACTACACTGTTTTTGATCTTCTGGTCTTTGCTAGCATCATGCATTTTAAAGAGATTTAATCGTAATGCATTGGTAACAACACAGAAACTTGATAAACTCATTGCTGCAGCTCCAAACATTGGATTTAGTTTCCACCCAAGTAACATATACCAGGCTCCCGCAGCCAATGGAATTCCGATGATGTTATAAATAAATGCCCAAAATAAATTTTCATGAATGTTCTTCAGTGTCGCACGACTCAAACGGATTGCTGCAGGTACATCACTCAAACGGCTTTTCATTAGGACAACGTCCGCAGCATCAATTGCGATATCTGTACCTGCACCGATTGCAATTCCCATGTCAGCTCTTGTAAGTGCTGGTGCATCATTAATTCCATCGCCAACCATTGCAACTTTTCCTTTTTCTTTCAAGTCACGAATGACACTTTCTTTTCCTTCTGGAAGAACGCCTGCAATAACCTCATCAACTCCGGCGACTTTTCCTATTGCCTTCGCACTTCTTTCATTATCTCCGGTAATCATTACAACCTTGATTCCCATATTTTGAAGTTCTTTGATAGCCTGTGGGCTGTCCTTCTTAATCGTATCAGCAACAGCTATTATTCCAAGCAGCTCATTATCTCTTGCAAAGAAAAGAGGTGTCTTTCCTTCTGATGACAGGCTGTCAGCCTTGTTTCTTAAATCATCAGAGACATTACAGTACTCTGATATGAACTTAAGATTACCGCCTGCCACCACATTTGTATCAAGCTTTCCTTTAAGTCCGTTACCAGCAACCGCCTTAAAGTCAGTCACTTCTTCTGCAAATATGTTCTTATCTGAACTCTCTTCTACATAATTAACAACAGCCTTTGCAAGCGGGTGTTCACTCTTCTTTTCAAGTCCATACGCTATGGCAACAAGTTCTTTCTGTAAGATTCCATCATCTGTTACAATGTCTGTAACCTTTGGTTCACCCTCTGTGATAGTACCTGTTTTATCCAGCAACAACGTATCAATATCACCGGCAGTCTCTACTGCTTTACCGGATTTAGTAATCACGTTGGCACGGAGCGCGCGGTCCATACCGGCAATACCGATGGCGGAAAGCAAGGCACCAATGGTAGTAGGCGCAAGGCACACCAACAGCGCTACCAGAGTTGTTACAGAGGTGGGATTCTCAATTCCCGCCAGCTTTGCAGAAAAAATGGAATAAGTGTAGAGAGAGACTGTCACCAAGATAAAGATAATGGACAAGGCTACCAGAAAAATCTGCAAAGCAATTTCGTTGGGCGTCTTCTTCCGGGCAGCACCTTCTACCATCGCAATCATCTTGTCCAGAAAGCTCTCTCCGGCTTCGTTGGTCACTCTGACAACAATCCAGTCCGACAGTACAGTGGTGCCGCCGGTTACAGCGCTGCGGTCGCCGCCTGCCGGAATCTGCTCTCCTGCTTTGACAATCACCAGTTCCCCTTTTTTCAGCTGGGCGGATGGAACCACAGTCACGCTGTCCTTCTGCGATACAGAGGGAATTTTATGTGCGTCCACATCCTTTCGGGATGCCCGGAGAGAATCTGCCTGTGCTTTACCACGACCTTCTGCAATGGCCTCGGCAAAGTTGGCAAATAGCACGGTAAACCAAAGGATAATGGCAATCGCCAGCGTATATCCGCTTGGAGCGTCTTTTAAGCCGAACAGGGACACCACCCAAAGAATGCTGGTCAAAATAGCAGCCACAAAAACCAGAAACATGACCGGGTTTTTTGCCTGTGTTTTCGGACTTAATTTCGCAAAAGAATCTTTAATTGCCCTGCCGAGCATTTTCCGGTCGGCAAAAGCACTTTTCTGTTTTGTACGCATATCTGTAAATCTCCTTTACGCAATGCTGCCAAAGAACTCAGCAAGCGGACCAAGGGCAAGCGCCGGGAAGAAGCTCAGCGCACCGATCAGCAATACCACAACAATCAGCAGGAAAACAAATATTCCATTTGTGGTAGACAAGGTGCCCGCAGTCGTGGCAATTTTCTTTTTCCCAGCCAAGCTGCCTGCGATTGCAAGTGTGCCGATGATGGGCAGGAACCGGGCAAAGAGCATCGCCAGTCCCAGGCTTACATTCAGA
>OIBK01001027.1_pt1 | contig 10058 bp, 6 predicted proteins | sample 1581021 | NCBI WGS metagenome assembly OIBK01 (sample SAMEA3882554, study PRJEB24775) | human gut metagenome | biome: human-associated habitat; feature: intestine environment; material: feces | place: Netherlands | collected 2009/2010
GAGATTGCTTTGTCGATGCTGGATCAATATGCACCATACATATTGATCTGGATATTCCCGCTTGCCGGGATAATGATGATAGCAGGTACGCTTGGGAAAATCCGGTACCTGAAGCAGGTATGTACGCAGGAGGTTCAGGCAAAATGCGTCGATATTGAAAGTGCGTCTGCCGCAGGCACACATAGAAGAAAGCATGTAACGATGCCGGTTTACAGTATCTCCTATAACGGAGAAGAGAAGCTTCTTAGAAAAGGCATGTACACCAATCTGAATCATTTTGAGATCGGAGCATATTATAACATCCGGATAAATCCGACGAATCCGGATGAATATCTCGATGAGAATAACAGAAAAGGAAATAACTTGATTTTGATACTTGGTGTTGTACTGCTTGTCGTGACGCTGCCGGCGATCGTATATATGTATATCAATGGGATTTGAGATAAATAAAATAAGATGGAAACCGGTTGTAAGAAATGTTTTATTCAGATGAAATTTACCACCAATAATTAGAATAAAAAATCTATTTTGGTACTTGATTCATAAAAATCAATCTGTTAGAATACACATATAAAAAGGGAGTAGCTTGCCGGTCGCGGTTCACTTCTTCGTCAAGACAGTTATTGAAACATATAACTCGGAAAGTGATGAAATTGCGAGACTTTTACTGTGAATGCAGTAGGAGTCTCTTTTTTTATACCTACTGCAAAATAAATGTATTCCCGGAATCTTTTTATATTTGATTTTGTGAGTACGTAATAAAAGAAAGAGAGGTAGAAATGATGTTTTTACAGGTTATTATTTTGTTGGCAGGTTTTTTGTTTCTGGTGAAAGGTGCAGACTGGTTTGTGGAGGGTGCAGCCAGTATTGCGAAAAAGCTGGGAATTCCACAGTTGATTATTGGATTAACCATTGTAGCAATGGGAACCAGCATGCCGGAGGCAGCAGTCAGTATTACTGCTGCAATAAATAAGAATGCAGGTATTACCATTGGAAATGTAGTCGGAAGTAATATCCTGAATATTTTCATCATCCTGGGAATCACAGCAGTAATTACGAATGTAGCAATTCAAAAATCCACGCTTCTTTACGAAATTCCGTTTATGACAGTGATAACAATTATTTTGCTGATTTTTGGTATCACAGGTTCAGAGGTGACTTTTATTGAAGGCGTGATTTTCTGGATACTGTTTCTGATATATCTGGGATATCTGTTTGTGATGGCAAAGAAAGGGAACGATCAGGAAGAAGCAGAAGCAAAGGATAATCCGGTATGGAAATGTATGCTCCTGATGGTAATCGGTGGAATTCTGGTTGTAAAGGGCAGTGATTTTGCTGTCAGCGGAGCAACGGAGATTGCCCGTTATTTTGGCATGAGTGAGAGATTTATCGGGCTGACAATTGTTGCACTGGGAACATCTCTTCCGGAACTTGTCACATCAGTAACAGCAGCCAGAAGAGGAAATACAGGAATTGCCATTGGAAATATAGTCGGAAGCAATATTTTTAATATTTTGTTTGTTATCGGTACAACAGCACTCATTTGTACTGTGCCGTTTGAGAGTAAATTTATTATTGATACTGTAATTGCAGTTCTGTGTGGAGCAATACTCTGGATTGGTACATTCAGACATAAAGAATTAAGAAAACCCTGTGGTGTGGTTATGCTGTTGTGTTATGTCGCATATTTCCTGTATTTATGTCTGGTATAACGAATAATTGCTTTTCGCAACCTCCGCAGGGGACTCACTTGATTCGATTAAAATAAGAAATGGAATAAAGTATACTATGGATAATTATGAAAAACAGGTATATACAGGAAGAGAGTTGTTTTTAAAATATAATCAGGATAAGCTGATAGAGAAATATGGTTTGAAACATGATGAAGAATATCTGTATTTGAAATACATTGAAACAGAATATCGGATCAATCGCAGAAACGGTGCTATTGAATATGCCACAGGCGAAGAATGGACGGACTGCAGAGAATATACAGTTGTTATGACAATCTATGATTTTCTCTGCTGTTCCGGGCAGGAGATACTGCCTCCTCTTACCGGGCAGTGGCAGCCTGTGGGCAGGTTTGTAACTGCCGGGAGCAGTCCGTCAACAGATCCCTTTGTGGAAAAGTATGCAAGAGCATTTTCCGGCAAAGTGGAAGAGGTAAAGCAGGCCTGTATCTGTCTGGGAGGAAAGCAGACGAAACGTCTGGCAGGGGCAGATCTGACATTTGAAATGCCTGTTCTTCCGGAGTTCTCTGTGTTGCTTCAGTTCTGGGATGGGGATGAAGAATTCCCACCAAAGATCTTATTGTTGTGGGATAAAGTATCGTTATCATATCTTCATTTTGAGACGACCTATTATCTTCAGGGGGATCTTCTGAAGGCTATACTGCAGATAATCGGCTGAATACACTGTAGCCGATCCTTCGGAGGGGATATCTACAGATTTCTGATACAGGATTTGTGCAGTTACGCAAATAAACAATAGGGTAAAAACCATATTTAATCAAGGGAGGCAACTTTGCAATACGAATTTCTGAAAAATTTTCCAAAACGAATGAAAAATGTAGGCCTGTATGGTGTTCTTATCCAAAACAGTATTCAGAAGACATCCTGGAAACAGTTTGGCTTTCTGAAATTTGATGAACAGATGAATCTTATTTTTGCCGTAATGCTTTATATTATGGAGCAGTCTCTGAGGGAAGAGAACTGTACTATGGATGATATCGGAGCCTATATTGATACCATCAATACCAGGTATCTGGGTAAAGAAATCTCCTATGATGACTGCAGAAAATTAGGAGATTTTGTTGTCAATGTGATCTTATCAAATGAAGGCCGTGCCATGTATTTTGACGGCTATGATTTTGAAGAGAACGATTATCATGTCATGCATATCAGCTATGTGGCGAACCGGATCGTGTATCTGGATCAGGAGGTTCGCAGAACTTCTTATTATCTTACAGACGACGGATACAATCTGATACTTTCCACCCTTGAAATAGAAAATAATATGAAGCTTACCATCCATGAAATGATCTTCCAGATGCATCTGGAAAAACAGAGCTATGATAAGGCTGTGGATGAGATTAAGAATGTTTTTAACCTGATGCGCATCCAGCTTCAGAAGATTCAGGAAGCTATGGGAAAAATCCGCAGAAATGCCCTGAATTATTCAGTAAAGGATTACGAGGAAATCCTTCTGGAGAATCTGGATACGATCAGTGACACAAAAGAAAAATTCCAGAAATACAGGGAACTGGTGCGAAGCAGGGTAAAGAAGCTGGAAGAAGAGAACATCAATGTGCGCCGTCTGGGCGAAAAGGAAGAGGAGAACCTTGAGAATCTCCGTATTATTGAGAGCTATCTGAACAGAACCATTGATGAGCACCAGAAAATCCTGAGCAGTCATTTTGACCTGAAGGCACTTTATACCAGAGAACTGGAAGCATTGTCGCAGATGTCCCTGATCCGGAGATTTTCCATGCGCAATGATTTCTATGATAAAGTGCTGGAGAATCCGTCAGCACTGGGAAATCTGGACTATTTTTTAAGACCGCTGTTCAACCGGGAACCGGACAAGGTTTATAACCTGAACAAAGCCTTATTATATCAGAAACCGTCTGTCAGAAATGAGGATGAGGATACTGAGGAGATGCTGGATTTTGACGAAGATGCATATCTGAAAGAGCAGGAAGAGAAACGCAGACAGAAACTGAAACGCTATGAGAGCAGTCTGGGATTTCTGCTGGAGCAGGCATCTGAAAAAGGTGAAATTTCCCTTTCTGATATCTGGAAAAACATTCAGGAGAACGAGAAAAATGCAGAAGAAATGCAGCAGCAACTGATCCCAAATGTTGAAATTTTTAAAGAAATCATGGTGGAGCTGATACGGAATAAAGAGATCAATATGGAAGTACTGAAAAAGGAACGAAGTGAATTTATCCAGGATCAGACAGCAGATTTTCAGCTCAACGAAATGCTGCTCCAGCTTTCAGAAGAAAGATTTTCAGACAAAAAGATTGGTAAAATAGAGGTATACAGGATAGAAGACGGAAGCACAGTCACCTTTGACAATGTTTTCAGCGAAAATGGCGTGAAAAAAAGCATCCGCTGTTCCAATATCCTGATCCGAATCATGAGAAACGAGGAATAACAGATATGGCATACGAAGCAGAGGAAATTCGCACCAGCCAGGAGATTTTTTATTATCTTCTGGAGCATCATGAGCTGCGGGAAGAGGACGATCAGCTTTTATATAAAGCATATACAGAGGAAGAATCCATCCGGAATCTGGTGAAATCCCAGGGAGAGATTGCGGGAAGCAATGTGGAACGCTACGGAAATGTAATCTATCTGATTCCCAAAGAGGAGAATAATTTCCTTGGCTTTTCCAAGCAGCAGCTTAAAGGTACACTGTGCAAATCCGGGGCAACGGACAAGGATTATTATCTGTCACAGTTTGTGATTCTTACGCTACTGGTAGAATTCTTTGACGGACAGGGAAGCAGCAGTAAATCCAGAGAATATATGCGCGTGGGAGAGCTTATGAACTGTCTTTCCGCCCGTCTGAAGGAAGGGGCAGCAGAAGAGACTACCACTGAAGAGGAGGAAGATGGAAAGAATCCCAAAGATACTGCTGGGATTTCTTTCAAAATCCTTTATGAAACTTACGAGGCGCTGAAGTCTGATGACAGAGGTTCCAGGATGAAGACAACCAAGGAAGGCTTTATCTACAATATTCTGATGTTCCTTCAGAAACAGGGACTGATCGAGTATGTGGTGCAGGATGAGATGATAAAAACAACCAGAAAGCTGGATAATTTTATGGACTGGAATCTTCTGAACCAGAACAATTACCAGCGGGTTCTGAGAGTACTGGGGGTGGCAAAAGATGAGTAAGATTAATGCAGTGCGTCTGATCAACGTGAATTATAATAACAATGCGTACCGTATCAGCGATGAAACTCTGCACTTTAATGGAAAAAGCACACTGATCTCTCTGCAGAACGGCGGTGGGAAATCTGTTCTTGTCCAGATGCTGACAGCGCCCTTTGTGCATCCAAAATACCGCAATACCAAAGACCGATTATTTGAAAGCTATTTTACTACCAATAAGCCATCCTTTATCTTGGTGGAATGGGCACTGGATCAGGGTGCAGGCTATGTTCTCACAGGTCTTATGGTCAGAAAATCCCAGGATATGGAAGAGGACAGAAAAGAGAATCTGGATATTATTGGAATTGTCAGTGAATATCAGAGCCCCTGTATTCAGGATATCCACCACCTTCCTGTAGTGGAAAAAGGCAAAAAAGAGATGATCCTGAAGAATTTTAACTCCTGCAGACAGCTTTTTGAAACCTACAAAAAAGACAGGGATATGAAGTTCTTTTATTATGATCTGACAAACTATGCTCAGTCCCGCCAGTACTTCAATAAGCTGATGGAATACCAGATCAATTATAAGGAATGGGAAACTATTATTAAGAAAATCAATCTGAAGGAATCCGGACTGTCAGATCTTTTTGCGGACTGCAAGGATGAAAAGGGGCTGACAGAAAAATGGTTTCTCGAGGCTATTGAGAGCAAACTGAATAAGGACAAAAACCGCATTAAAGAGTTCCAGTCTATTCTGGAAAAATATGCAGGACAGTATAAGGATAACCGTTCCAAAATTAAGCGAAGAGACACAATCCGTCAGTTTAAGGAAGAAGCAAATGGGATTCAGACTCAGGCAGAAGAGTATCAGAATGCGGAGACAGAGGAAGGAAAACAGCAGAATAAAATTGCCTGGTTTATCCATGATGTAAATGGACTCTTAAGCCAGACTGAGAAAGCTCATGATCATGCAAAAGAAGTGCTGGAAGGTCTGGATCAAAAGCTTTCCAGAGTAGAATACGAGGAGCTTTCCAGCCAGGTCTATGACTATGAGGAAGAGAAGAATCTTCATATCGGAAACCGTGATATGATCGATATGGAGCGTGAAAATCTTCAGGTGCAGGCAGAACAGACAGAGAAGAAACTTCATATCCTCCAATGTGCCAGACAGCAGGATTCTGTGTCAGAAGAAAAAGGGGAACTGGATCTTCTCAGGGAGAAAATCGCAGTTGCCAGACAGCAGGGAGCTGATCTGGAACCGGAGAGAAAAGCACTTGGCCTGACCTTGAAAAACATTTTTGAAGAACGTATTCAGGATAACAGACAACAGCAGGAAAACCTGTCTGAAAATATACAGAAAAAGGGAAAAGAAGCACAGGATGAGGCGAATAGAGTCGAAGAACTGGAAGAGAAGATCCGCGACTGCTTTGGAAAAAAAGGAAAACTGGAAAGCCGGATTGAATCCTATACCCGTCTGGAAAACCAGTATAATGCCAAGTATCAGGAAGAATTAGTACGAAATATTCTGGGAACCTATGAAGCCGGAACACTGGAAATCCGTCGCCAGATGTACGAACAGGAACTGGAAAAAACAGTAAGGGAACGTACAGAAAATCAGAAGAAATGGGAAGATGACAAAGAGTTGATCCGCCGTCAGGAGCGCAGTCTGGAGGATAAGAAAGAGGCTCTGATACATAAAAAAACAGAGACAGAGAACCAGGAACATACCTATCAGCTCTATCAGAATGAACTGGAAATAAGGAAGAATATCCTGAAATATCTGGACATGGAGGAACGCCATCTTCTGGATACTGACAGGATACTGGAGAATTCTGCACGAAAGCTGCGTGAGCTGGAGGAGCTGCGGCGAAATCTGGAAAAGGAAGAGGATTCCCTGGAAAAAGAATATTTAAGCCTTACCAGCGGAAAGGTTCTGGAGCTTCCTGAGGAACTGGAGAAAGAACTGGATGATTTGGGAATTCACACAGTTTATGGTATGGAATGGCTGAAAAAGAACGGATACTCCCAGAAGAAAAACCAGATGCTGGTCCGTAAGAATCCATTTCTGCCATATGCCCTGATCCTTACCCGACAGGAAATTGAGAAGCTGGGACGAAACGACAGAAACGTCTGCACATCCTTCCCTGTGCCTATTGTAGAGCGTGAGAAAATAGAAGAATTTCAGGAAAAGTACACAGACAAAATCGTAAATTTCCCTGGAATCAGCTTTTATATTCTGTTTAATGAAAACCTCCTGGATGAAGAAAAGCTTCAGGCAATGATCTGGGAGAAAAAGAAAGAACTGGAGAAGCTAAATCAGGCTGTAGATCAGCGCAAAAAGGAATACGCAGAGTATTTTCAGCGTCAGGAAACACTGAAAAACCAGTCTGTAACAAAAGAAAAATGGGAAGAAATCCAGGAGCTTCTGAAAACTCTTGAGGAAGAGAAAAAATCTCTGGAAAAGGATATCCGGGATGCAGCGCAGGAGCTTGACAGTCTGAAGACAGCACATGAAAAGCTGCAGAATCTGCTCATAAAATCTGCTGCGGAAATTGACCGTCAGAAACAGCGTCTGGAAGATTTTTCCCAGTTGGAAAAAGATTATGCTTTCTATGAAAATAATCGAAATGAGCTTGAAAAATGTAAAAAGGATGAAACTCGTTTCCGGGAAAACCAGAAGCTTGCAAAGGACAGACAGGAAAAGCTTCTGGAGGAGAAAATGACTCTGGAGCATAATCTGAATATGCTGGAGAGAGAAAAAGACAAACTGGATGAAAAATATACCAGATATGCGTCATATGAGGCAGGCAGCAGAGAGTCAGATGAGGTCAGGAAACAGCAGAGCCAGCAGTTTGGATTTGACAGCATGTCGCCGGAGCAGATGGAAGTACGTTATGAAGCAATCACCTCTGTTCTTTCACAGGAACTGAAGAATCTGGAAGAGCAGGAGAGAAGGTCTGCCGCACGTTACCAGAGGGAAAAGGAAGATCTGGATTATCTTCAGAAAAAATATCACTTAAAGCCTGAACAGTGGTCCGGCGTGATCTATGACAGAAAAGAAGAGTCACATCAGGAGGGAGTATTGGAAGATTTCCGCAGAAAGATCCAGACAAAGGATATGCAGTGGAATGATGCAGACAAAAAGGCAGCAGTGGCTCAGAGTAAGATCAGCGAACTGACAAAAAGAATCCACTCTGTCTGCGGTATGGAGAAACCTCTGCCAAAGGATGAGATTCAGGGACAGGATTTTCAGGCAAGGAAAAATCAGCTTCTTTATGAGAAGGAAGAAGAGAAGAAGCAGGAGGAGTTTTTGAGCGGAAAGCTTCGCAGCTATGAAGAGAATCTGACTGCTTTATCAGAGTATAATGAACTGATTCCTGTGGATGCAGAAGACCATGAGCCGGTTTCGGAGAATCTGTCTGCGGAAGAATTAAGAAATTGCAAGGGAATCCTGATCAGGGATTATAATCAGAAAATGCGGGATACCGGACAGAAGAAGGAAGAACTGGTGCGCACGCTGAATAAGATTGTCCGTATGGAAAGCTTTCAGGATGATTTTTACAGGAAACCGCTGGAACAGATGCTGGAGCTTTCCGATGATGCAGTGCGTGTTCTGACTCAGTTAAAAACTACAGTGCAGTCCTATGACAGCCTTATGGAGAAGCTGGAGGTTGATATTTCTGTAGTAGAGAGGGAGAAGGAACGTATCACAGAACTTCTGGAGGATTATGTCCGGGAAATCCACAGTAACCTTGGAAAAATCGACCATAATTCAACCATCACCATAAGGAAAAGAAATATCAAAATGTTAAAGATCCAGCTTCCGGACTGGGAAGAAAATGCAGGGCTTTACCGTCTGCGTCTGGAAGACTTTATTGATAAGATCACTATGGAAGGCGTGGAACTTTTCGAGAAAAATGAGAACGCACAGGAGTTTTTCGGCTCCGGTATTACTACCAGAAATCTCTATGATCAGGTGGTAGGAATCGGAAATGTACAGATCCATCTTTATAAGATCGAAGCCCAGAGGGAATATCCGATTACATGGAAAGAGGTTTCCAGAAACTCAGGCGGAGAAGGATTTCTGTCTGCATTTGTAATCCTGTCCAGCCTTCTGTATTATATGAGACGGGATGATACGGACATTTTTGCAGATAAAAATGAGGGAAAGGTTCTGATCATGGACAACCCGTTCGCACAGACCAATGCCTCCCATCTGCTGATCCCGCTGATGGATATGGCAAAAAAGAGCAACACACAGCTTATCTGCCTTACCGGTCTGGGCGGAGAGTCCATCTATAATCGTTTTGACAATATATATGTGCTGAATCTGATCGCTGCAAGTCTGAGAGGCGGTACCCAGTACCTGAAAGCCGAACACAAAAGAGGGAAAGAACCGGATGAACTTGTCACTGCGAGAATTGAAGTGGGGGATCAGATGGAGCTGTTGTTTTAACTAAATCAGGTAAGTCCCTTGCAGAGACTGCGAAAAGCAAACTGCAGGGGATTCTTTTTTATTTTTTGTAACGTTTCTTCTGTCTGTGACTTAATTATATAGAAAGACATCAGATAAAATAATGATACAGCAGACAGGAGGATCATCATGAAACGATATTTTGGAATATTCAATGCAGATAGTGATACTCAGGTGAGCAGCCGTGCATATTCAATGCAGATACAACAAAATCAGAACCGTGTTCAGACATTCAATGGAAGAAGACCGGGCTATTAAAAATCCCGAAAGATGCAGTAGGATAATAAAAAATACAAGGAGCAGGAATGGAGAAATCAGAAATCGAAACAATCTACCGGAAGTATTTCCATGATGTCTTTCTCTATATCCGGGCACTTTCCGAAAATGAAAGTCTGGCAGAGGAAATCACCCAGGAAACATTCCTGAAGGCAATGAATAATATTGAGAAATTTGACGGCCGGAAGGATATCCGCGCATGGCTATTTGTAATTGCGAAGAATACATATTTCCGCTATTGCAGACGAAATAAAATCTATGTAGGCGAAGAATTTTCAGAAATAATGCAGGATTCCATGCAGGATACATCACCGGCAGTACTGGATCAGATCGTGCAGGATGAGACAGTTCGGAATCTCAAACGCTATGCAGAACTGATACCGGAACCTTACAGGGAAGTATTTCACCTGCGGATATATGGTGAGCTC
>OIBK01001028.1_pt1 | contig 10056 bp, 7 predicted proteins | sample 1581021 | NCBI WGS metagenome assembly OIBK01 (sample SAMEA3882554, study PRJEB24775) | human gut metagenome | biome: human-associated habitat; feature: intestine environment; material: feces | place: Netherlands | collected 2009/2010
GAAAAAATAAAAAAGAAAATTGAGGTAAATGAAAATGGATTACGAAAGTATAGCAAAAAAAATCCTCCAAAGAGTCGGGGGAAAGGAAAATGTAATCAGCCTGGTACATTGTATGACGAGACTGCGTTTTACATTAAAAGATGAATCAATTGTAGACGATGAAGCAGTGAAAAAGACCAAAGGCGTTATGGGAATCATGAAAAAAGCCGGTCAGTATCAGATTATCATCGGTAATGATGTGGCAAATGTCTATGCAGAGCTTAATAAGCTTGGAAATTTTTCAAACGAAGTACCGAAAAAAGCACCACAGAATAAGGAAAAACAGAATGTATTTTCTATGCTGATGGATACAATCTCCGGTATCATGGCACCGGTTATTCCGGCAATCATCGGAGCTGCAATGATCAAAGTACTTCTTACATTACTTCCAATGATCGGTGTTCTGAGTACAAAAGGTGATACTTATAATCTGTTAAGTGTTATGGGTGACGGCGCATTTTTCTTTATGCCGGTATTGATTGCGATATCTGCATCTAAAAAATTTGGAACGAATATGTATTATGCGGCAAGTATAGCGTTGATTATGTTGCATCCAAATTTTATTTCATTCATGAATAGTGCAAATGATGCAAAAGAAACTGTAAAATTTCTTAAATTTATTCCGGTAACATATGCATCTTATGCTTATTCTGTTATTCCGATTATTCTGGCAGTATGGTCGCTGAAATATGTCGAGCGTCTGGTAGATAAGATTACACCGGTAGTAACCAAGAACTTCTTAAAACCGATGTTGGTAGTGCTGATCGAAGCACCTATTGCATTGATTATTCTTGGACCTTTAGGTGCAATCTGTGGTAACGTATTATCAACAGTTGTTTATACAATTCATGATAAACTTGGATTTATTGCGATCGGTCTTGTGGCGGGTGTATATCCTTTCGTTGTTATGGCAGGTATGCATCATGCATTTACACCGATTAAATTAGGGATGATCGCCACAACAGGATATGAGAACTTTATCTGTATCGGAGAATTATGTTCTAATATGGCACAGGGTGCAGCCTCCCTTGCAGTTGCGCTTCGAAGCAAAAACAAAGACTTTAAACAGATCGCAGGATCTTCTGCGTTTTCAGCATTATTTGCTGGTATCACAGAACCTGCACTTTATGGTGTAACACTTCGTTTAAAACGACCAATGTTAGGAGCATGTATTGGTGGTGCTGTTGGTGGATTAGTCGGTGGATTTTTCCAAATGAAATGTTTTGGAATTGCAACACCAGCAATCGTAACGATTGTTCAGTATGTAGAAAAAGGAAAACCACAGACATTATTATTTGCAGCACTCACAATTTTGGTCACAGTAGTTGTTACATTTGTTGCAACACTGATTATTGGCTTTGAAGATATTGTAGATGAAGATGATGATTTAGATTTTGTAGAAGAATCTAATGCACAGTTATTAGATAATGAGATTAGCATTACAAGTCCACTTGAAGGGAAAGTGATTCCTTTAACAGAAGTGAAAGATCCAACATTTTCGCAAGAAATTTTAGGAAAAGGAGCAGCGATCATTCCTGAAAAAGGAGTTGTCTATGCACCATTTGACGGAAAAGTAGATGCTGTTTTTGAAACAGGACATGCATTAGGATTAGTAAGTGAAGATGGAGTAGAACTTTTGGTACATGTAGGAATCGATACAGTAAATTTAAAAGGAAAATATTTTACTCCAAAGAAAAAATCTGGAGATACAATGAAAAAAGGGGATATCTTACTAGAATTTGATATTGACAAGATTAAAGCAGATGGATACGATGTAACAACACCGATCATTATTTCCAATACAGAACAATTTGCAAAAGTTAAAGCATGTGAAGATAAAGTAGTAACAAAGGAAAGTAAATTATTAAGTGTACAGTAGCAGAAAGGAAGCGTAACATTTATGGAAGAAATGAAAGTTACAAAATTTCCAGAAGGATTTTTGTGGGGAAGTGCTTCAGCTGCCTATCAGATTGAAGGCGGCTGGAGAGAAGATGGAAAAGGAATCACAAACTGGGATCAATTTGTAAGGATTCCAGGAAAAACATATAAAGCGACAACCGGAGATGTTGCAGTTGACCATTATCATCGCTACAAAGAAGATATCGCGTTGATGGCGGAAATGGGATTAAAAACCTATCGTTTTTCTGTTTCATGGGCAAGAATCTATCCGGAAGGAAGAGGAGAGGTCAATCCCAAAGGAATTGAGTTTTATGAAAATATTATTGATGAATGTTTAAAATATGGGATTGAACCAATGGTGACAATCTATCATTGGGATCTTCCTCAGGCATTAGTGGATCTCTATGGAGGATGGGAATCTGAGGAGATCATTGAGGATTATGTAAATTATGCTAAGACTTTATTTACGGCATATGGAAGTAAGGTAAAATACTGGATTACATTTAATGAACAAAATATTTTTACATCACTTGGATGGCTGACAGCACAGCATCCTCCAGGAAAGTTTGACGATCAGAAAACATTTTATCAAGTGAACCATCACGTCTTTATGGCACATGCAAAGGCTGTTTTGGCATATCGCGAGATGGGCGGAACAGGAAAGATTGGTGCAAGCTTTGCTTATACACCATCTTATGCACTTGATTGTAAACCTGAAAATGTTATGTCAAAACATGATTATGATGAACTGAAGAATTTCTGGTGGATGGATGTTTATGCATATGGAAGATATCCCAAAGCAGCCATGAATTATTTAAGAAAAAAAGGATTTGCACCAGTTGTCACAAAAGACGATCAGAAAATTTTAAAGGCAGCAGCGGCAGAGATTGATTTTATGGGAGTTAATTATTATCAAAGTTGTGTATGCGAGTATAATCCGATGGATGGAGTAACACCATATGGTACAATGAATACAACAGGAGTAAAAGGTTCTGCGCAGGTACTTGGAGTCCCTGAAATTTATAAAAATCCAGGCAATCCATATTTGATGACAACAGACTGGGATTGGAGTATTGATCCAGTTGGGCTTCGCTATTGTTGTCGTGAGATCACAAGTCGTTATGATTTGCCAATCATCATTTCGGAAAACGGACTTGGAGCATTTGATAAGAAGACGGAAGATCATAAGATTCATGATGAATATCGAATTGATTATCTAAGAGAACATTTAAAAGAATTAGGAAAAGCCATCGAGGAAGGCTGTGAAGTGCTTGCATATTGTACATGGTCTTTTACGGATTTGTTAAGCTGGCTGAATGGATATCAAAAACGATATGGATTTGTGTATGTAGATCGCGAAGAAGAAGAGGGCGCTACATTAGATCGATATAAGAAAGATAGTTTTTATTGGTATCAAGATGTGATCAAACAGGATGGAGAGAATCTGTTTAAAGAATAAATAATTAGAAATTTTGGATAAAGAAAAAAAGAAGCAGCAAAAACCAGACTATAAAAAGAAAACATTCTTAAAAAACTGAATAATTTTGATATAAAAATGAAATCCTAGGATCTTTTCAGTGAAAAGACTCTGGGATTTTTATATATTGTATATAAAAAATAAAACACAAAAATCGTTAAAATAAGACAAAAATAACAGCATAAATTGCATCGAAAATCATGTAAATGTGCAGTTTTTATAATGAAAAACGAGAAAAATGAAAAAAATTATGTAAAATACACAAAAAAGTTTTGCAAAATCTGAAATTTGTGGTACAATAAGTTCAATGACATATGAATGTGACATAATTAATTTTAGGAGGTATTGACATGGCAACAAAATGGGTCTACAAATTTAGTGAAGGAAATGCCGAGATGCGTAACCTTCTTGGAGGAAAAGGTGCAAACTTAGCAGAGATGACAGGACTTAATTTACCAATTCCTCAGGGATTCACAGTTACAACAGAAGCGTGCACAAACTATTATGACTGCGGTGGAAAGATCAGTGATGAAGTAGCATCACAGGTAATTGAAGCAATGAAAGACTTGGAAGAGATTCAGGGAAAGAAGTTCGGAGACCTTGAAGATCCTCTATTAGTATCAGTAAGATCAGGAGCAAGAGTATCCATGCCGGGTATGATGGATACGATCCTTAACTTAGGATTGAATGATGAAGCTGTCGAAGGATTTGCGAAGAAGACAGGCAATCCTCGTTTTGCATATGATTCTTATCGTCGTTTTATCCAGATGTTCTCAGACGTTGTAAAAGAAGTGGATAAAGCGAAATTCGAAGATGTCTTAGATGACATCAAAGCAGAGAAAGGTGTGAAGTTTGATACAGACTTAGATGCCGATGATCTGAAGGAAGTGATCAAGAGATACAAAGGTATCTATCGCAAAGCTTTGAATGAAGAATTCCCTCAGGATCCAAAGGACCAGTTATTTGAAGCAATCAAAGCGGTATTCCGCTCTTGGGACAACCCACGTGCTATCTATTATCGTCGAATGAACGACATTCCAGGAGACTGGGGAACAGCTGTTAACGTTCAGACAATGGTATTTGGTAACATGGGAGATACATCAGGAACAGGTGTGGCATTTACAAGAAACCCATCTACAGGTGAGAAACAGATCTACGGAGAATACCTGATCAATGCACAGGGTGAAGACGTAGTTGCTGGTGTTCGTACACCACAGCCAATTACTAAACTGGCAGAAGACTTACCAGATTGTTATAAACAGTTTATGGACATTGCTCATACACTGGAAGAACATTATCGTGATATGCAGGATATGGAATTTACAATTCAGGAAGGAAAACTGTACTTCTTACAGACAAGAAATGGTAAGAGAACAGCCCCAGCTGCACTCCGTATCGCCTGTGAATTAGTAGATGAAGGAAAAATCACAAAAGAAGAAGCAGTTTCAAGAATCGATGCGAAAGCATTAGATCAGTTACTGCATCCAAACTTTGACCAGGCAGCATTGAAAGCCGCTCTTCCAATCGGAGAAGCACTTCCAGCATCTCCAGGAGCTGCTGCTGGTAAAGTATATTTTGATGCTGAGATGGCGAAACTGCATCATGAAGCAGGACTGAAAGTTATCTTAGTTCGTTTAGAAACATCACCAGAAGATATCGAAGGAATGCATGCAGCAGAAGGTATCTTAACAGCTCGTGGTGGTATGACATCTCACGCAGCCGTTGTAGCACGTGGTATGGGAACAGCGTGTGTAGCAGGATGCGGAGATATCAAGTTTGCTGAAGATGGCAAATCTTTCACATTAGGTGGAAAGACAGTACAGGAAGGAGATTATATTTCCTTAGATGGATCCACAGGTAAGATTTATCTGGGTGAAATCCGTACAGTACCTGCAAGTATCAGTGGTAATTTCGATCGTATCATGACATGGGCCGATGAAATCCGTACATTACAGGTAAGAACAAATGCAGATACACCTGCCGATGCATTGAATGCAGTGAAATTCGGAGCACAGGGTATTGGACTTTGCCGTACAGAGCATATGTTCTTTGATGCAGAGAGAATTCCAAAGATTCGTCGTATGATCCTCTCTACAACAAAAGAAGCAAGAGAAATCGCATTGAATCAGTTAATTCCTTATCAGAAGAAAGACTTTAAAGATTTATATGAGGTTATGGAAGGAAGACCGGTCACAATCCGTTTCTTAGATCCACCTCTTCATGAGTTCCTTCCAAATACAATGGAAGAGATCACAGCTCTTGCCAAAGATATGGGAGTTACAGTAGAAGAGATCAATATGAGACGTGCAGCTCTTCATGAATTTAACCCTATGATGGGACATCGTGGATGCCGTCTGGCAGTTACTTATCCAGAGATTGCCAAGATGCAGACAAGAGCCGTTATGGAAGCAGCGATCGAAGTAAAACAGGAAAAAGGATATGATATCGTTCCTGAGATCATGATTCCATTAGTAGGAGAGAAGAAAGAGTTAGCATATGTTAAAGAAGTTGTTGTACAGACAGCTGAGAAAGTAAAAGCTTACTATGAATCTGACATTAAGTACAAAGTTGGTACAATGATTGAGATTCCTCGTGCAGCATTATTGGCAGACGAGATTGCCGAAGAAGCAGAATTCTTCTCTTTCGGAACAAATGACTTAACACAGATGACATTTGGATTCTCTCGTGATGATGCAGGTAAGTTCTTAGAGTCTTACTATGAGAACAAGATTTACGAATCTGATCCATTTGCTAAATTAGACCAGAAAGGTGTTGGACAGCTGATCGAGATGGCAGCTAAGAAAGGAAAAGCAACTCGTCCAGATATCCACTTAGGAATCTGTGGAGAACATGGTGGAGATCCATCATCTGTAGAATTCTGCTACAGAGCCGGATTAGACTATGTATCCTGCTCACCATTCCGTGTACCAATTGCAAGATTAGCAGCAGCTCAGGCAGTATTGAAAGACAAATAAGTCGATCATTATTCATATAATCTATAACAATTCATTCTAACGAAAAGAGATTCATCAATTATGATGAATCTCTTTTTGGATATATGTGCAAGAACAAACATAATTTATACTTTTGATACTTACATCATGTTATAATATCACTATATATTAAAAGGGAGATTGATTTATGATCGATACATTATTATTTGATTTAGACAATACATTACTGGATTTTGATAAAGCAGAAGCCAATGCAATTACAAGGGCATTAGGTGATGTAGGAATTTCTGCGACGAATGAGATGCGTGATTGCTATCATAAGATTAATCTTGCTCAATGGAAATTGTTGGAACAAGGGAAAATGACAAGAGAAGAAGTAAAAATGCGCAGATTTAAGCTTTTATTTCAAGAATTTGATATAAAAGCATCACCACAGGAAGTGGCAAAACATTATCAGGACTATTTAGGACAGGGACACTATTTTATCGAAGGAGCCGAAGAAGTTTTACAGGAATTATCAAAGAGATTTCGTATCTATCTTGTAACGAATGGAACATTGTCTGTACAAAGAGGAAGATTAAAAAGTTCAGGAATTGAGAAGTATCTGCAAGGTGTTTTTATTTCCGAGGAAATTGGATATAACAAACCAAGCATTGAATATTTTGAGAAATGTTTTTCTAAGATTCCAGATTTTAAGAAGGAGAATACAGCAATCATTGGAGACAGCTTGAGTTCTGATATTCAAGGCGGAATCAATGCAGGGATCAAGACAATCTGGTTTCACAGAGCACAAGACCTGACAGAAGATCCACAACCAAAACCCGATTATGAAATCAATAGTTTAAAATCTTTATTAAAGATGTTAAAATAAAGACAGTAAAATTATTTATCTAAATTAAAATAAGGATTTTAGAATAATGAAAAAATTAAAAATAGCAGGAATCGTTCTGATTTTGTTTATTTTGTATGTGATCGTTGGAATGCTTGTACCATTTGTACATATGCAATCGGTAAGCAAAACAAATAAGTCAAAGATTCATACGGAAACATTTTATTCAACATCAAACGAAAATGGATCAGACCGAGCAAAGATCGTCAGTGATAATCAGGAAGCACTTGATCTGCGGTTGGATATGATACGAAAAGCAAAGAAAGAGATTATTTTATCAACCTTTGATATTCGAGAAGGAAACAGCAGTGACGATATCTTTTCAGAATTACTCAAAGCATCCAGACGAGGCGTCAAGATAAAGATTCTGGTTGATGGGCTTTATGGAACGATCCATATGACAGGAAAGGATATTTTTGCAGTAGTTGGAAGTGAGCCAAATGTTGAAATTCGTTTTTATAACACGCCAAATCTTTTGAAACCATGGACGATCAATGGATGTCTGCATGACAAATATATTGTGGCAGATCATAAGTATCTCTTAATGGGTGGCAGAAATATGTTTGATTATTTCCTTGGAACACACAAAGGAAAAAGCAAAGGTATAGACAGGGAGATTCTGATCGTCAATCAAGGATCAAAAGATCAAGGTGCAGTCGGACAGATCAGAAGATATTTTCAAAAAGTCTGGAACTTAGAAGTCTGCAAAACAAAATTTAGTACATGCTCAAAGAATAAAAAAGAGAAGGAAGTCAAGCGCCTTTTATCTCATGCAGAGAAAGTGAAAGTTCCAGATTATGATTATCAAAAGATTACAGTTCCAACGAAGAAAACAACACTGGTAACCAATCCGACAACAATTTATGGAAAAGAACCAGTTGTATTTGAAACGCTGAAGCAGTTGATGTTACAGGCAAAAAGCAAAGTTATCATTCATACACCATATGCAGTGTTTTCCAAAGAAATGTACGAAGGGATCGCACAGGTGAAACAACAGGTTCCGAACACAACAATGATCTTGAATTCAATCGCATCAGGAGATAATATTTGTGCATCGGCAGATTATCAAAAGAATCGATCAAAGATTTTAGATACAGGAGTGTCACTGTATGAATATATGGGCAGACATTCCACACATGGAAAATCGCTGATCATTGATGATGATATCGCAGTGGTCGGTTCTTACAACTTTGATTGCAGAAGTACCTATGTGGATACAGAAACGATGCTTGTCGTACAAGGAAAAGAGATCACAAAACAGCTGGAAGAAGATTTTAGCAGATTAAAAAGAGGATCTTTGAAAGTAAACAAAGATGGAAGTTATCAAAATGATAAGAATGTAGCAGAACGCACGATGGATAGCAAAAAGCAGGGTATGATCAAGATTTTGTCTTATATCATACAGGCATTTCGTTATTTAGCGTAAACTCTCACTATAATTATAGAAGGAAAAGAAAGACATGAAAGATATTAAAATCATATTTTTTGACATTGATGGTACATTGATCGCTATGGATCAAGATACGATTTCAGAAAAAACATTAGAAGCATTAAAACGACTACAGGAAAAAGGAGTCAAACTTTGTCTGGCAACAGGAAGAGGACCAATGCTCATTCCACATTTTGAAGGAGTTGAGTTTGACGCATTTCTTACATACAATGGTTCCTATTGCTATGACCATGAAGGAACACTTTATAGCAATTGTATTCCATCAAAAGATATTGAAAGAATCATTAAGAATGCAGACAAAATGGGAAAGCCAGTTGCATTAGCAACGAAAGACCGTATGGCTGCAAATGGAAAAGATCAGGATTTGATTGATTACTATGCGTTTGGCAATGCCGAAGTTGATGTAGCAGAAGACTTTGAAGATATAAAGAAAGAAAAAGTTTATCAAGTGTTGATGGGTGCAAGAGTAGAAGAGTATCAAGAGATCTTAAAAGGTGTCCAGGGAGCTGAGATTACGGCATGGTGGGATCGAGCAGTTGATATCATACCGGTCAATGCAGGAAAAGGAGCAGGGATTGAGAAAATGTTAAAACATTATGGCATAGACAGATCTCAGGCCATGGCATTCGGGGATGGGAATAACGATATCGAAATGTTAAAAGCAGTTGGTAATGGAATTGCAATGGCAAATGCATCCGATGATCTGAAAGCAGTGGCAGATGAAATCTGTGGAGATGTTTCGGAGGATGGAATTTATCATTATTGTTTGGAGAAGCGAATGATCTGAGCAGCAGAAGAGGGCGATGAATTCTGCCCTCGTTGTGATGCAAATCTTACATTGCAGAAAGGATACCAGATTACTTGGAACCTTATATTTTGCAGCACCAGAACAGTTTGGATATGGATTCAGTGCATCAACGATCAAGGCTGACATCTATGCAGTCGGAATCTTACTAAATATGATGCTTACAGGAAAACTGCCCAAAGAATCGAGATCTGATCCTTCGATTTTGTATTGTGGCACATTTTCAATTAAACGAGATCAACACGGCACTGAAACTATATGAGATGAAACCATTATATGCAAAAGACAAGCGGGATGCATGTATCATCGTAGCAGTGAACCACAGAAAATATGACCTGGGCGATATTGATGAAATGCTGGAAAACCAAGGGTTGATGAAATTATCAAAAGAAATTGAATAACGGATTTATTACATCCTCACCATTATGGTGGGGATTTCTTTTTATTCAGAAGTGTACAATTGTAACCAAACAAAAGAAGGAGAAATGAATATGTTATCTTTAGTAGCTAATGTATAGAATGTAAAAGAATAGTTATACCCTA
>OIBK01001036.1_pt1 | contig 9978 bp, 9 predicted proteins | sample 1581021 | NCBI WGS metagenome assembly OIBK01 (sample SAMEA3882554, study PRJEB24775) | human gut metagenome | biome: human-associated habitat; feature: intestine environment; material: feces | place: Netherlands | collected 2009/2010
GGAGCAGAAGGAGGGCAAATATGAAGCGGCGCTTTCGATATTGAATGCCATGATTGCAGAAAAAGGAGGAGAAGCTACCCGGCTGACTACCCAGCAATATGCCGTACTTTACGTAGCACGTGCGGGTGTAGAGCAGGATATGAAACATGTGGACCTGGCCATGATGGACTTGGAAGAAGCCATCAAGCTGGATGCTTCGCAGACAGAAGCCTACTTGATACGGGGGCAAATTTACCTTTCTCAAAAGAAAAAGGAGTTGGCAAAACGTGACTTCGAAAAGGCCATTTCACTTGGTGTGCCGCAAGGCGACCTCAGGGATTTGCTGTTGCAGTGTAAATAATATTTAACTGTATTTCCGTATCAGTTCCACAAACTCTTTTCCGTATTTCTTCTTTTTATATTCACCGATACCGCTGATATTACCAAATTCTTCTATGGTAGTGGGGCGGGAGGCGCTGAGTAGGTGGAGCACTTTGTCGGACAGTACGATATAGGCAGGAAGTGCTTCCTGGTCGGCAAGGCGTTTGCGGAGAGTGCGGAGAGCTTCGAAAAGTTCCCCACTTTCTGTATTGGGCAATCCCAATGGCAATTCTTTGGTTGGAACTGTAGCCTTGCGTTTACGGCCTCTTGTAGCTTGTACAGCTTCCTCGCGGCGGATGGTGACAAGCAGGGCGCGTGCTCTGCCAAACAAGACATCTGTTCCGCTTTGAGTAATTTTCAGATGGTTGTTTTCATTGTAGGCTATTTCGAAATAGCCGAGTTGCAACATTTGCAGCAGGTAGTCATGCCAATCTCTGACAGGTACTTCACGCCCGGCTCCAAAGGTCTTAAGGCGATGGTATCCTCTTTCTGTAACTTCAGAACTCATGTTTCCTCGGAGGATGTCCACTAAAATACCGGTCCCTATCTGCTGCTCGGAACGCGCGATTGCACTAAGTGCCTTTTGTACGATTATTGTACCATCGAAACGTTCGGGGGGATTTTTGCATACATCACAGTTTCCACAGTCGCAGGTCGTATTTTCACCGAAATAACTTAACAGAATGCGACGGCGGCAGATATCTGCTTCCGCATATTGCTGCATACGTTGCAGCTTTTCCAGGTTGATGCTTTGTTGCCCGCTGTCTGTTGCGAATTTAGTGAGCAGAATGAGGTCGGCCAGTGAATAGAACAAAAGGGTGTCACTGGGCATTCCGTCTCGTCCGGCACGTCCTATTTCCTGATAGAAACTTTCAATGCTTTTGGGCAAATTGTAATGAATTACCCAGCGCACATTGCTTTTGTCAATTCCCATTCCAAAGGCAATGGTGGCGCATACCACTTGCACGCGGTCATTGATGAAGTCGTCTTGTGCTTCATCTCTTCGTGCCGGCGACAGTCCTGCATGATAGACCGCCGACTTTATCCCTTGTTTTTGAAGCATTTGTGCCACTGTTTCAGCCTTGCTGCGGCTCATGCAATAAATGATGCCGCTCTCTCCCGGATGGCGGGCGATGAAGTCGAGGATGGCTTTGCTTTTTTCCTTCTGCTGGTAACCTCTTTTTACGGTGAGACTCAGGTTGGGACGGTCGAAAGATGAAATGAAAATTCTCGGTTGGTTGAGGTGTAGCTGTTTAATAATATCTTCACGGGTTATTTTATCGGCTGTGGCAGTAAGTGCAATGATGGGAACCTGGGGAAACAGTTGGTGAAGGATGCCCATCTGTGTATATTCCGGACGGAAATCGTGTCCCCATTGTGAGATGCAGTGAGCTTCATCAATGGCGAAAAGGGAAATATGCATATCCCTTAACAGATAGTTGGCTTCCGCCAATAATTTTTCAGGAGAAATATATAGCAGTTTCAGCTTGCCTTCCATGCATGCACGTCGTAGGGAAGCATTCTCTGTTTCATCATTATTGCTGTTCAGTGCACCGGCCGCGATACCGTTTGCACAGAGCGTTTCCACTTGGTCCTTCATCAAGGAAATGAGCGGAGAAACCACTACCGCCGTGCCTTCACTCAATAGGGCGGGAAGTTGGTAGCAGATGGATTTTCCACCTCCCGTAGGCATCAGTACCAATGCGTCTTTACGGTCCATCAGATGGCGTATGATGTCTTCTTGTAAGGGGCGGAAACTGTCGTAACCGAAATATGTCTTGAGCGTTTGTAGCATAATCTGGCAGTATGGATTTCTTCCGGCAAAGGTACACTAATTATTGCATATACTACAAATGGAAAGTCATCAAGATTTTGTATCATATGAGTTTCTGCAAAAGGTTAAAGTTTCTTATTAATGGCTGAATTGACCTACTTTTCAACCTTTTTCGTTGTTTATAGATCAAAAATATGTACGAGAAAAGTTGCGTATTAGAAAAAAATGTCAGACTTTTGTAAAGTCTAAAGGAAAATCCTTCGGGCTTTCATTTTTTAACAAACCCTAACCAGTTAATTCAATGAGTGATTTAGAAAACAATGCCCAGGAAAAAGGAACGAAGAAACGTCCTTACAACCTGCGCGAAAAGAAAGAAAAGGATGCTGCCTACCGTTCTTTGATAAGGCCGGAATTGGCAGATGAGTTGTATGACAAGATATTGAATATCGTTGTTGTACAAAAGAAGTACAGAGATGCTGATTATTCCGCTAAGGATTTGGCGAAAGAATTGCAGACCAATACTCGCTATTTGTCTGCAGTGGTGAATTCACGCTTCGGCATGAACTATTCTTGCCTGCTGAATGAATATAGAGTAAAAGAAGCGCAGCATTTGTTGACAGACAAAAGATATGCTGACAAGAATGTAGAGGAGATCAGTACGATGGTCGGCTTTGCAAACCGTCAGTCTTTTTATGCTGCTTTCTATAAAAATGTAGGTGAGACTCCTAATGGATATCGTAAAAGACACGCAGAAAAAGAAGCTAAGAAGAAACAGAAGACGATCGACATCAAGGAAGTACGTCTTTCACCAAACATTGATACAAATGACTTAAAGACCAAGGTCAATGCAGCAAGAAAGTTCCTCTCCAAAGGTGACCGCGTAAAGGTTACACTTCGTTTCAGAGGAAGAGAGATGGCGCACATGGCAAGCAGCAGACACGTGCTCGACGATTTTGCAGAACTTCTCGCAGACGTTGCAACCGTAGAGAAAGCGCCTAAGATCGAAGGAAGAAGCATGACCATGTTTCTCAGCGAAAAGCGTTAAGCAGTTATCAGAACACTGTGCCATTGGTGCATGAACCTGGTAATGTGAAATAAAAAACAGAACCACGAATCAAGGAGGAAATAACAATGCCTAAGATTAAAACTTGTAGAGCAGCAGCAAAACGTTTCAAAAAGACCGGAACTGGAAAGATCATGAGAAATAAAGCTTATAAGAGCCATATCTTAACAAAGAAATCTCAGAAGAGAAAGAGAAACCTGAGAAAAGCTACTGTTGTTGATTCTACAAACCTGAAGAATATTAAGAAAGCTCTGCCATATTTATAATTAACAGGCAGCGGACGATATCAGAAGACAAACAGGAGGAAATATAAGAAATGGCAAGAATTAAAGGCGGATTAAACGCAAAAAAAAGACATAACCGTACATTAAAACTGGCAAAGGGCTACAGAGGAGCTCGTTCCAAACAGTATAGAGTAGCAAAACAGTCTGTTATGAGAGCACTTGCAAGCTCTTATGCAGGACGTAAACAGAAAAAACGTCAGTTCAGACAGCTCTGGATCGCTCGTATCAACGCAGCAGCAAGAATGAACGGACTTTCCTACAGCAAAATGATGCACGGACTCAAAGTAGCAAACGTTGACATCAACAGAAAAATGCTTGCAGAGCTCGCTGTAAACGATGCAGAGGGATTCGCAGCACTTGCTGAAATCGCTAAGAAAGCAGTAGCATAAGTTAATATGCCTGAAAAGACCGCAGAGTTTATAACTGCGGTCTTTTTTTGCGGCAGTTTCAGGGAGAGAGAAGATGAAGATCAAAGATAACAGGGTAAGATATTTTATTTATGCTGCATTTTTTATGTTGTTTGTATATTTGGGATATAAAGTCCCATACTGCCTTGATGAGTGGAAGTGGGGACTTCCTCAGAGAGTGGAACTGATGAAGAGAGGCTTTTCAGGATATAATGGAAGATATCTGGGAAATATTCTGGCATTGCTGATCACAAGGTCAGAAGTGGCAAAAACACTTGTAATATCCGTATGTATGGTGCTGATCGTATGGCTGATGGAAATGAGTGTGCGAAGAAAAACTTTTTCAGAAAAAGATAAGTCAGACCCGATTCTTCTTCTGAGCCTCATCTTATTGTTACTCGCTGTCCCGGCTTCCCTGTATGGGCAGAGCTATGGATGGCCGGCTGCTTTTGTTAATTACGAAGTTCCGGTGCCATTGTTTCTGGTCTATTTTATATGGACAGATGAGCTTTACAGAAATAAAGTGGAAAAATACTCATGGTTTCAAACTTTGGCAGTCATCCCACTGGGAATATGTGTCCAGCTATTCAGCGAAAATATAACGATCATTGTTGTTGCATATGCAGTATGGATGATGATTTACACTGGTGTCAGATACAGAAAGATTTATTTGATAGAAGTGAATTATCTGTGGTCCGCAATTCTGGGGGCGGTGGTCATGTTTTCTAATTCGGCATATTCCAGTGCGGCAGTGCATAATGGAAAAACCTATAAAAGCATTGATATGAGTGCAGGAGTACTGCTCCAGAGGTTTGTTGTCAGGATATGGACAAACCTGGTTCTGAATAACTGGGTACTGACAGTGATACTTGCAGTTTTGCTGACTGCTCTGATCCTGAAAAAAAGAAAACAAAGTTTTGCAGCAGCAGAGATGCTGGTCGTTTTCTGGGGCTACAGTGTGTACAGTATTTTTCACAGAATTTGTCCAGAGTGGACATTTGATGGAAACCAGGTGGTGGACAGAGGGATTATGGCACTTCTTTCCATGCTGTTTTTTATAAATGTGCTTCTGTGTATCTGGATGTTTACAGAAAAAGAAGAACGAATTTCGATCTGTATTACATATCTCGGATCTCTGGCTTTTGCAGCACCGCTTATTGCGGCAGATCCGATCGGTCCGAGATGCTTTTATATTTCTTATGTATTTGAAGTGCTGGCGGCAGCAAAAATTCTTCAATATTTTTTGAAAAACAGAGAAGAAATACAGGTTTTTTATCCGGCACTGATCATTGCAGTAACAGTTTGTATTTCAGCCGTATTTTATGTGAGAATTTTTATGATAATAGGGAAGTACAGTGATTACAGAGCGGAGCTGATCGAAGAGGCAGTCGAACAGAATGCAGAGGAACTGACACTTCCGGTCATGCCATTCAGTGATTATACAGGATATACGGAACCGATAGATGAGATCTGGAACGAAAAATTCAAGGAGTTTTATCATATTCCGGAGAATATGACAGTCAGATTTGAATAGAATGTCCGTAATACAAGGACACATATCCTTGTTAAATAAACAAATTCTTAAATAAATCTAAAATTTTCCCTTGCAATCAGCTATAGCCAATGCTATAATCAAAAACATTAAAGCTTTAGCGAATGAAAGTGCGCGGGCTAAAGATTAAAGGAGGAGCTTTATTATGAAAACATGGAAGAAAGCACTTAGTTTAACAGCAGCAGTAGCAATGACAGCAACAATGATGCCTGTATCTGCATTTGCAGCAGACGACGAGACTTTCAAGATCGGTGTTATCGGACCGATGACAGGTGACAACGCACAGTATGGTCTTGGTGTATACCATGCAGCACAGGTTGCAGCAGAAGAGATCAATGCTAACGGCGGATTCAACGGATACAACGTAGAGATCCTTGACGCTGGTGATGACCAGGCTGACCCGGAGAAGGCTGTAAACGCATACAACGACCTTCTGGACAAAGGAATGCAGATGCTTTGTGGTACCGTTACATCCGGTTCCTGTATCGCTGTAGGTGCAGAGGCAGCAGAGGATACATTCCTGTTCACACCATCAGCAACAGCAGTAGACAGCATCACATCCGGATCCAATGAATTCCGTATGTGTTTCACAGACCCGGCACAGGGAACCAAATCCGCACAGTACATCGGAGAGCATGCACTTGCTACAAAGGTAGCTATTCTCTATGATTCATCCGCAGACTACAACTCCGGTATCAACGATGCATTCGTTGCAGCAGCAGACGAGAACGGTCTTGAAGTTGTAGCTGACGAAGCATACACAGCAGACAGCAACACAGACTTCTCTGTACAGCTCAAGAAGATCAAAGACAGCGGCGCAGAGCTTCTGTTCCTTCCTAACTACTATGCAGACAACGCACTGATCCTTCAGCAGGCACATGACGCTGGTATGGACGACGTTAAGAAATTCGGTGTAGACGGTATGGACGGTATCCTTGGAGTAGAAAACTTCGATACATCCCTCGCAGAAGGCGTTATGCTTCTGACACCATTCTCTGCAACAGCAGAAGATGAAAAATCTCAGGCATTTGTTAAAGCATATGAAGCTGCAAACAAAGATGAAGTTCCGAACCAGTTCGCAGCAGATACATACGATGTACTCTATGCTATGAAAGCAGCAGCAGATGCAGCAGAGATCACACCGGATATGGAAAATGCAGACATCAGTGCAGCTATGTCTGAGGCAATGCTGAGTGTAGAGCTTGATGGTCTTACAGGTAAAGCAAAATGGACAGAAGATGGCGAATGTGACAAAGAGCCAAAAGCTTTCGAGATCCAGGACGGCGCTTACGTAGAAATGGACTAATAAGATACTATATTCAGAGGACGGGGGACGGTTGCCTGTTATCACAGGACTGTCCCCCCCTTTCTTGCACTAATAAGCCAATCAGTTAATAATTTAAAGAGGTGCATTATGAGCTTTTTATCATACTTAAAAGATGGAATCAGCCTGGGCAGTATCTATGCGATCATTGCCCTGGGGTACACAATGGTGTATGGTATTGCAAAAATGCTGAACTTCGCTCATGGTGATGTCATCATGGTCGGTGCATTTGTGATTCTTACCGCTGTTACCAAAGGAGGCATGTCTCCGGTGCTGGCTGTTGCACTTTCTGTAATCTTCTGTACCGTTCTTGGTATGGTGATCGAGAAAGTAGCGTACAGCCCGCTTCGTAAGGCGTCTTCCAACCTTGCAGTACTGATCACCGCGATCGGTGTCAGCTATCTGCTTCAGAACCTGGCACTTTTGATCTTCGGAGCAGATGCCAAGAGTTTCGTAACTGTTATCGATGTGCCGTCCGTGTCTTTATTTGACGGACAGCTTGTGATCAAAGGAATAACTATTGTAACGATCCTTACCTGTATCGTGATCATGGTCGGTCTGATGCTTTTTGTTCAGAAGACAAAACCGGGACGTGCGATGCAGGCAGTATCTGAGGACCGCGACGCCGCACAGCTCATGGGTGTCAATGTCAATGCGACAATCTCCATGACATTCGCGATCGGTTCCGGACTTGCAGCGATCGCAGGACTTCTTCTCTGCCAGACTTACCCGACACTGACTCCATATACAGGAGCAATGCCTGGTATCAAAGCTTTCGTTGCAGCCGTATTCGGTGGTATCGGATCCATTCCGGGAGCCATGGTCGGAGGAATCCTCCTTGGCGTGATCGAGATCTTTGGTAAAGCATATATTTCTTCGCAGGTTGCAGATGCTATCTGTTTCGGCGTCCTGATCGTAGTGCTTCTTGTAAAACCTACCGGACTGTTCGGCAAGAACATCCAGGAGAAAGTATAAGGGGTGGTCAGAATGAAGAAAACAATGAACAAAACAGTAAAAAACAATATGATCAACTATGGGATCGTGATCGCACTTTTTGTGATCGTACAGATCCTTTCCGGTACAGGACATCTGTCCAGACTTCTTACAGGTCTTCTGGTTCCGCTGTGTGTTTATGTGATCGCAGCGATCTCCCTGAACCTGGTAGTAGGTTTTTCCGGTGAGCTGAGCCTTGGTCATGCAGGATTCATGTGTGTCGGCGCGTATTCCAGTGCATTATTTTCACATATCGCAAGCGATATCCCGCAGGTTCCGAGATTTATCCTGGCGATTCTGATCGGCGCAGCAGTAGCAGCCGTGTTTGGTGTGATTATCGGTATCCCGGTACTTCGACTTCGTGGTGACTACCTTGCGATCGTAACCCTGGCATTCGGTGAGATCATCAAGAACCTGATCAACATCCTGTATATCGGTTTTGACGAAAAAGGACTTCACGTAGCAACAAGTGCTGCAAGTCTCAAACTGGAAGCAGGCGGCAAACAGATCCTCAAAGGTGCGCTTGGTATCTCCGGAACAGGTGCTCTTTACAAAGATGTCAAACATTACTTTTTCCCGATCGGAATCTTTCTGGTTCTTCTTACACTGTTCATCGTACAGAACCTTGTAAACTCCAGAAGCGGACGTGCTATCATGGCAACCAGAGATAACCGTATCGCAGCAGAATCCGTAGGTATCGATGTTACCAAGTTCAAACTTCTTGCATTCACGATCTCCGCAGCCCTCGCAGGTGTTGCAGGTGTTCTCTATGCACACAACCTTTCCATGTTAAAGGTATCCGGATTTGACTACAACATGTCTATCCTGATCCTGGTATATGTCGTACTTGGTGGAATCGGAAACCTGAGAGGTTCCATGATCGCAGCGATCATCCTCTATGCACTTCCGGAACTTCTCCGTGGATTTGCAAACTATCGTATGCTCATCTATGCGATCGTCCTGATCGTTATGATGCTCTTTAACTGGGCACCGGCAGCAAGAAACTGGAGAGCACGCGTAATGGAAAAGATCAAAGGCACTAAGAACAAAAAGGAGGCAGCTTAACCATGGCAATGTTGGAAGTAAATCATCTGGCTATCCAGTTCGGCGGTCTTCGCGCAGTTGACGGATTCAATGTATCAATCGAAAAAGGTCAGCTCTACGGACTGATCGGACCGAACGGTGCCGGCAAAACAACAATCTTCAACCTTCTAACAGGTGTATACAAACCGACCGAGGGTATCATCAAACTGGACGGACAGGATATCACAGGTAAGAGCACGATCGAGATCAACAAAGCAGGTATCGCGCGAACATTCCAGAACATCCGTCTGTTCAAGGATATGCCGGTTCTTGACAACGTCAAGGTCGGACTTCACAATCATCATTCTTATTCTACCCTGACCGGAATCTTAAGACTTCCGAAATATCACAAAGTAGAAAAAGAAATGAATGAAAAAGCAATGGAGATCCTCAAGGTATTCGACCTCGACAAAGAAGCAGATACCCTTGCAGGAAACCTTCCATATGGTAAACAGCGTAAACTCGAGATCGCCAGAGCACTGGCAACCGATCCGAAGCTTCTTCTTCTGGATGAGCCGGCTGCAGGTATGAACCCGAATGAAACACAGGAACTGATGGATACCATCCGTTTCGTACAGAAACATTTTGATATGACCACTCTTCTGATCGAGCATGATATGAAACTGGTCGGCGGTATCTGTGAAGAAGTAACCGTACTGAACTTCGGACAGGTGCTTGCACAGGGCGAGACTCTGAAGGTTCTGAAAGATCCGGCAGTAGTCACTGCATATCTGGGAGAATAAGGAGGAAAATCAAATGTCAATGTTGGAAGTAAAAGATCTCCAGGTTTATTATGGTGTTATCCAGGCATTGAAGGGAATTTCCTTTCATGTAGAACAGGGAGAAGTTATCGCACTGATCGGTGCAAACGGAGCAGGTAAAACAACGACACTGCAGACACTGACCGGAATCATTCCGGCAAAAGCAGGAAGCATCAGCTTTGGAGGCAAAGAACTTACAAAGACACCTGCACATAAGATCGTTGAGATGGGTATGGCGCACGTACCGGAAGGAAGACGTGTCTTTGCAGATATGTCTGTATATGAGAATCTTCTGATGGGTGCTTATACAAGAAAAGACAAGAACGAGATCGCTCAGAGCCTGGAAATGGTATACAAAAGATTTCCTCGTCTGAAAG
>OIBK01001048.1_pt1 | contig 9888 bp, 12 predicted proteins | sample 1581021 | NCBI WGS metagenome assembly OIBK01 (sample SAMEA3882554, study PRJEB24775) | human gut metagenome | biome: human-associated habitat; feature: intestine environment; material: feces | place: Netherlands | collected 2009/2010
TTCATTTCCATATGCATCTGATTCCGAGATATGAGGGCGACGGGGTAGGACTTACCTGGAAACCGGGAACTCTGACAGACGAGGACAGAGAAGAAATTCTGGCGAAGGTAAAATAAAATTGCCGGAAGGATACAGAAGATATGATTGAGAATTTTGAAGTCTTTTATAAGGCGTTCCTTCAATTCTCAGTAAACACTGCCCGCAGGATTGTAAAGGATGAGCACATTGCGAATGATATCGCCCATAATGTATTTTCCTATTTCTTTGAACATCAGGACATGCTTGATTTTTCGGATGAAGAAATGCTGATGGCAAAAGTCAGCAGCAAAACCAGAAAGGAAAGTTTTGATTATATGAAACTTTCCTGTAACAGACATGAAATGTGTATTATAGATGCGGATAATGGCGACGAGATTATAGATGAAAAGAGTAATCCGGAAACGATTATCCTCGAACTGGAAGATAAAGCAGAAAAGTATTCGGCATTGGATATGCTTCGCAGGGAAAATCCTCTGAGTTATGAGATCCTGATCAGGACAAGAGTCTATGGAGAAACATCAGAGGAAGTAGGAAAAGAACTTGGGATGAGCAGATAACTGTGTCAACAATCGCAATTCCAGAGCAACAACGTGGATGAAAGAGAAAATTAAAAAAATACGCAGACACCTTTAAGTAAGGATGTCTGCGCAATTTATTGCGTCGCATATCGGTGAGGCATAGTACCTTCCATGCTTATCTGGATGAAACACAGCCCTCGATAAGAGATACGATATGGTGGATAGAATCCATCTGTTTGCTTGCTGCCATTGCTTCTTCGAAGGAATGACGCTCCTGGTAGAGTTTATGGATGGTATCGAGAAGCTTCTGATCGGTGATCTCCTCTTCTTCAAGAACCATGCTGTAGCCCTGCTTTTCGAAAGAACGGGCATTCAGGATCTGGTCACCACGGCTTGCATTGGCTGACAGCGGAATCAGGAGATTCGGTTTGTGAAGAGCACTGATCTCACAGATCGCATTGGCACCGGCACGGGAGATGACAACATCTGCCAGGGCGAAGAGATCCGGCAGTTCGTCTTTGATATATTCGTACTGAACGTATCCGGCTGTGCCTGTCAGTTTCTCGTCCATTTTGCCCTTGCCGCACAGATGAATTACCTGGAAATCCTTCAGAAGTTCCGGAAGGATCTTGCGTACATGGTCATTGATGGATGCTGCACCGAGACTGCCTCCGATAATCATAAGGACAGGTTTGTCAGCGGTGAAACCACAGAACTGACGGCCAGCCTCTCTGTTACCGTTTAATAATTCCTGACGAATTGGAGTTCCGGTAAGAACTGCTTTGTCTTTCGGAAGGCTGTTGACAGTCTCCGGGAAGTTGCAGCAGACTTTGACAGCGGAGGGAATACACAGTTTGTTGGCAAGTCCTGGAGTCATATCAGACTCATGGATGATTGCTGGAATTTTGCAACGCTTTGCAGCGATAACAACAGGGACGGTTACAAAACCACCCTTGGAAAATATAACATCAGGTTTCAGCTGTTTGAGAAGCTTTTTGGCTTCATGGAATCCTTTGAGAACGCGGAACGGATCGGAGAAGTTCTTCGGGTCGAAGTAACGTCTTAATTTACCAGAGGAAATTCCGTAATAGGGAATTCCGAGTTCCTCGATCAGTTTACGTTCGATTCCGTTGTAGGAACCGATATAGGATATCTGATATCCGGCATCCTTGAGAGCCGGGATCAGAGCTATGTTTGGAGTAACGTGTCCGGCAGTACCGCCGCCGGTAAGTACAATATGTTTCATGGGAATTCCTCCTGAAAAATCTTTTTTATTACCAATTACTATGAACCAGAAGGGCAGAATTGTCAAGGAAAGATAGGCAGGAAAGTTACTGTGAACGGAGGGAACAGTAACACATAACGTTGGGAAATTCCATTGGCAGGAGAAATTACTTTATGAGAAAAGAATTTGAAGAAAACGAAGAATCAGAAAATAAATCAGAGAATAACCTGGAAACACAGGATGAAATAGATGACGAAACCTTTCAGAAGATTCTGGAGAAAGAGTTTATAGAGAGGGAAAAACGAATTACGGCAGCACTCTTTGCGGATGATGACGTAGAGGACATTAAGTTCACGAAAGAGGAACTGGACAACTCCTATCAGGAATTCCTGCGCCGGATTGAGAGGGAGAAGAAGGAAAACACGGAATTCTCCGAGGAACTGGTCCCGGATGTGGATGCAGTTCGCAGGAAAGAGGCTGCTTCGGATGAAAAGCGCGTTATTTCTATCGAAGAGATACGTGATCGCCGGAAGAAGACCGCGGAGAGAGAAATGCGCGAGGAAGTTTCGAAAGAAGCGAATACGGAAGAACCGAATGCAAAGAATCGGACGAATACAAAGATCCGGACTACGGGAGGTGGTCTGCACCGGCTTGGGAAAGTCGTGGGAATGGCTGTGGTCTGCGTGGCATGCGTGTTTGCTGCCAGCATGACAAGTGAGGCGAATCGGAAGTATTTGGTGAATAGCGTTAGGGTTTGGAGTGGGGATGATACGAAGACAGTAGTGGATAATGACGATAGTAATGAGAAAGCAAATGTTGAGGAGGACGAGGCAATTGCTGATATAAAGAAAAAACTAGGTGTCGAAATGCCAGAGTTTTATTATAGACCGTATGGAATGGAATTTAAAAATTATGAAATTGATTCATATATAGATATAGCGTGGATTGAATACAGATACAAAAAAGATATAATTATATTCTATATTGATAAGCAAGATGACCATAGAGCTAGTAAAATAGATAGTCTGTATGGTGATGAGAAAGATGCAATTATAGTAGAAAATGATGGAATAAATATTAAAATAAAGAAAATTAAAGACGTTTCAGATAATATGGCGAATTATTCTGCTGAATGGTGTGATGAAAATGCCAGTTATGTTCTTTCTGGAAGGATTGAATTAGAAGAAATTAAAAAAATTATAAAAAATATGAAATTCTAGCGTGATTTTCGCGGTTTTCTGTCGTATTAATAGTGTAAGGGTTGTTTACGACAGAAGGGAAGTGAAAACAGTAAAGAAGAAAACATGGAAACAGATCATGGCAGCGGGACTGACAGCAGGAATGTTGCTGGCAGGAAGTGTACAGCCAGTATTTGCAGAATCTGACAACCTCATGGATGTAATTTTGACTGAAGAAATAGATGACACCGAACTTACGGATGAGGAAACAACAGAAGATTTTGCAGAAGATACCAGTTATAGTTTGTTACGCGGTACAAATCTGAATTTAGGAAGTGTGAAAATTCAGAGGATGGGAAGTAATGAAATTGGTGTTTTTGGTTTGACACAGTGTCACAAAACATGCAGTAAAGTTTATTTGTCATTGTATATTGAGAGAAAAGTAAATGGTAGCTATGGAACATACAAGATATTAGAATATACTGCTAATAATGCAACTAATTTAAGCAAAACATTAAATATCGCAGTTCCAAGCGGCACCTACTACCGTGTCCGCGGCTACCACGCTGCAAGTAACGGAGGCCTGAAAGAATCCACCTCCACTTTAACAAGTGGTATCATGGTGAAATAATTTCTACCGACCAGCAGAAAAAGAGAAATATTTGCAATAAAATCAACAACTGAATAGCGAAGCACAGGTGCGGTCAGCGGGATGTCAGCATACGAACGTAACGAAAAAAGTGTAAACATCCATTACCTTCCGGCTGACGCGAAGTGCTTGCAATCGCCGATTGCATGGAGAAATATTCCGGATCGGCAAAAACAACATCATACAACATACATACAAACAACATACACAGAAGCGGGGTGAAATTTATAAAAATTTCATCCCGTTTTTGCATCTAAAGACTGTTAAAAACTTGCCATATCGTGTATAATAATTACAACTAGAATGTATTGGAAAAATTGTCAGAAAAAGGGGGTTCGCACATGAAGATTACCTTTATTGGGGCGACGCACGAAGTAACTGGTAGTTGTTATTATCTGGAAGCAGCAGGTAAGAAGTTTCTGGTAGACTGCGGTATGGAACAGGGACCGGATTATTATCAGAATCAGGAAATCCCAGTTAATCCGGGAGACCTGGATTTCGTTCTTTTGACACATGCGCATATGGACCATTCCGGAAACCTGCCCGCTATCTATGCGAAAGGCTTTTTGGGTCCGATCTATGCGACCCAGGCAACCTGTCATCTCTGCGATATCATGCTCCGTGACAGCGCGCATATTCAGATGTTCGAGGCAGAATGGCGTAACCGTAAGGGACGCCGTCAGGGTAAACCGGAATTTGTACCTGCCTACACGATGGAAGATGCCATGGGTGTAATACAGAATTTTGTACCATGCCCCTACGAAAAAACAATTACCCCGGCACCAGGGATTTCCGTTCGGTTTGTAGACGCAGGACACCTTCTCGGATCAGCAAGCATTGAGCTGACCATCCAAGAGGACGGAGAGGAAGAGAAGATCGTCTTCTCAGGAGATATCGGAAACCTTCATCAGCCGTTAATCAAGGACCCGACTTACCTCCACGATGCAGATTATGTTGTCATGGAATCCACTTACGGTGACAGAAGCCATGGGGAACGTCCGGACTATGTTGCCATCCTTTCAGAAGTGATCCAGCATACGTTTGACAGAGGCGGAAGCGTTATCATCCCGTCTTTTGCGGTCGGCCGTACACAGGAAATGCTGTACTTTATCCGGCAGATCAAGGAAGAAAACCGTGTCACAGGACATGGCAACTTCAAGGTCTATGTCGACAGCCCGCTGGCAAATGAGGCGACGACGATCTTTAATGAACATCAGTATGACTGCTTCGATGAAGAAGCGATCGCACTGGTCCAGAAGGGAATCAACCCTTTGATGTTCCCGGGACTCCGTACATCCATCACAAGCGATGACTCCAGAGCCATCAACTATGATGAGGACTGCAAGGTGATCATTTCTGCGAGCGGTATGTGCGATGCAGGACGAATCAAGCATCACCTGAAACATAACTTATGGGATCCAAGAAATACGATACTTTTTGTAGGATATCAGGCGATCGGAACGCTGGGAAGAGCACTGCTCGAGGGTGCCGAGGACGTGAAGCTTTTTGGTGAGACTGTCCATGTAGGCGCAGAGATCCGCCAGATGCCGGGAATCAGCGGTCATGCCGATGTCAACGGTCTGATAGACTGGATCAAAGCTTTTGGCGATAAGCCGAAGAAAGTATTTGTAACACACGGCGATGACGAAGTGACAGAGATTTTTGCCCGCCGTCTGCATGATGAGATGGGACTGGACTCCATGGCTCCGTTCAGCGGTACGATCTACGACCTCAAGGCAAACAACTGCATCTATGAGGCACAGGGTATCCGCATCACTAAGGCTTCCGCTTCCCCGAAGGCAAGCAAAGCCGCAAGAGCATTCCAGAAACTGGTTGCCATGGGACAGCGCCTTATGTCCGTTATCCGCAAGAGCGAGGGCATTCCGAACAAAGACCTCGACCGCTTTGCGAGAGATATCCAGTCGCTGTGTGATAAATGGGACAGAGATGATATCTGATACACAGAACAATTTTATAAACATAATAAATCAGCGGAGGTGTCACTGGCACCTCCTCGATATGCAATGCAAAAGGGAGAGGCTTTTATGCCTCTCCTAATGCCTGTTTTAATGCTTTGGAAAGCTGATCCGGGCAGGAAGTCGGTCTGAAACCACAACGGATTCCTTCCAGTCTGCTGATCGCTTCCTTGGCATCCATTCCCTCGATGAGTTTGGCAACACCCTGTGTATTTCCGGAGCAGCCGCCCTGGAATTTCACGTCGTGAACCTTTCCTGCATCGTCAATATCAAATGAAATGGCGCTGGAACAGACACCAGATGTCTTGTATACCATAGTAAAATCCTCCTTTGAATTCAACATTTACGGCAGAATTCCCTGCCGAATTAATATTATAACAGAAAGCAAAAAAAGTTTCCATATAATCTGAAGTTTTGTTATAATGAAAAAACAGTAACGAAATGTTTACTGAAAGCAGAATAGCCAGTGATATAATAAAAAACTGCCATAGAGAATGGGCAGCTACTGGTTTGATAAAATATAAAGAAATTTTTTACAGATAAAACATACACACAGAGGAGAATAACTATTATGAGATGTATTGGTATCATCGGCGCAATGGAAGTAGAAGTAGAGAAACTGAAAGCACGTATGGAGAACGTAGAGATCACACGCAAAGCCTCCATGGAATTTTATGCAGGAACTCTTGAGGGTAAGAACGTAGTCGTAGTCCGCTCCGGGATCGGCAAGGTAAATGCGGCAGTCTGCACACAGATCCTGATCGACGATTTTGACGCAGAAGTTGTCATCAACACCGGTATCGCAGGAAGCCTGAATGCTGATATCAACATCGGAGACCTTGTGATCTCCACAGACCTTGTACATCACGACATGAACGCAGTTGCATTTGGATATCCGGTGGGACAGATCCCGCAGATGGAGACTTTTTCCTTCAAGAGTGATGAGGCTCTGCGTAAACTTGCCGTACAGGCATGCAGAGATGTGAACCCGGATATCGAAGTTTTTGAGGGACGTATCGCATCCGGAGATCAGTTCGTGGCAGATCAGGGAGTCAAGGACGAGATTGTGAAACAGTTCGATGCTTATGCAGTAGAGATGGAGGGCGCAGCGATCGCACAGGCTGCTTACCTCAACAATGTTCCGTTCCTCGTAGTCCGCGCGATCTCTGACAAAGCAGACGGAAGCGCAGAAGTAGATTACCCGACTTTTGAGGCAATGGCAGTAGAACACTGTGTCAAGATGACACTTCGCATCCTGAATCAGATCCAGGGCTGATTGTTACTGCTCACAGCAGCCGTGAACAGTAACGGTTGAAATCGCCTGATTTCTGGCTGAAAACGCACACTACAGACCTAAGTGCATAGACTATTATAGATAGTGGGAAAAACAGGAGAAACTTATGTACTACGACAGATTTTTTCCATTCTATGTAGCATATGCCAATCCCGCTCTTTATGACGGGGAACGGATACAGGAGCAGGAGTTTGCGCTGATGAAATCTTATTATCCCGAGGCAGCAGGCAGGATCCAGGAAAAAGTGGAGGAAGAATGCCAGCTTCTGGATTACGAAGGAAGCAGACTTTATGACGAATATCCGGATAAATTTATGCTGCATCAGCTGTGCAGGCAGATCCGCACGCAGGTAGAAGGTGAAACGGCAGCCCAGGGTGTACCAGACAGCCTTATGGATGATCTCATCCAGGTCCTTCTCTGCCAGGAAATCTCCCGCAGACGATGCAGAAGACGCAGGAACTATGGTTTATATAGATAGAAAGAATTTACAGTAAAATATGAAAACATTACAGGAATTTTTGGAGGAACAGTTTGACCAGGAAATGATGCTGGCGGTCTTGAGCGGACAGCGCAAAAAAGATGCCGATGTCCCGTCCAAAGTGCGTATACGTCCTGTGGAGATCAAAGGAACTGTCTGTTATCAGGCAACTGCGACAGTCGGTCAGAAAGCCATCCACAAGAACTACACACATGAGGAAGTGACTGCCTACATTACAGACTGCCTCGAAGACGGTTTTTCCCAGCTTCAGATACAGGGACAGCGCAAAGATGCTTCCGTTCTTGTCAGCAAGAAGGGTAAACAGACCATGAAAGTAAAACAGCATCCGGCACTGGAACCGGTGAAGATCATGGCACACAACAGGGTAAAGCAGTATATCCTCAAAGAAGGAATACCAGTCCCATTTCTGGTGGATCTCGGCGTAATGAATGCGCAGGGCAAAGTCCACCAGCACTCTTATGACAAATTTAAACAGATCAACCGTTTTCTGGAATTTATCGAGGATATCCTTCCGGCACTTTCCAGAGAGCGGGAGATCACGATTCTGGATTTTGGCTGCGGTAAGTCGTATCTTACTTTTGCCATGTATTATTATCTGAGAGAACTTAAGGGTTATGATGTCAACATCATCGGTCTGGATCTCAAGACAGATGTAATTAAGAAATGCAGCGGACTCGCACAGAAATATGGTTATGAGAAACTGCATTTCCTGCAGGGGGACATCGCAGATTATGACGGCGTTACGAAGGTGGATATGGTCGTGACACTTCATGCCTGTGACAAGGCAACCGATTATGCACTTGCCAAGGCGGTTGAGTGGGGGGCAGAGGTCATCCTTTCCGTGCCGTGCTGCCAGCATGAGCTGAACGACAAGATCCAGAACGAACTTCTCAAACCGGTTCTCAAATATGGAATCCTCAAAGAACGAATGTCCGCGCTCCTGACAGACGGAATCCGCGCGGAACTTCTTGAATCGAAGGGGTACCGTACACAGATCCTTGAGTTCATCGATATGGAGCACACGCCGAAGAATCTTCTGATCCGTGCGGTCAAAAATGAAAAAGCTCATTTCCCGAAGGGACTTCCTGCGATGAACGATGCGCTGAACAGCCATCTGACGATGGAAAAACTGCTTTATCCGGACGGACTGCACTCTGAGAAGGGAGTCTGAAACCATGTTAAAAGTACTGAAAAGGTTTTTGATTCTTCTGGTGATTTTTATACTGGGAGTGGCCGGCACGGTGTTTCTGATGAACAACGAAACGACCGATGACCGTTCGGATATGAATAATCCAACACTTCCGGAAGTGATGGTGGATTTTAACGGAACACTGGCGAACCGCATGTATGGTTACCGGCAGCCGATGGAAGCAGATTTTGTCCGTGACAGTGTGACACCACTTGATACAACGAAGAAGCTGACAATCGCAATCAATCCTTATGATGAAAAGGTAAAGAGCCTTTCTTATGAGGTGCGTACTTCCGATGGAACAAAGATCGTCGAAAACCGTAAGATCAAAGATCTGGATTCTTCAGGATCGGACGGTTATCTCCGTGCACAGATTGAGATCAATTCCGGGCTTCTGATGAATCAGGAGTATTCCATGCAGCTGACGGTCGATACAAATGATGGAGAAGCCTATTATTATACGAGAGTCGTTTCAAGATCCTCTACAAATACGCAGGCTTATGTGAAATTTGCATCTGATTTTGCGCAGATGTGTATGGACAAAACTTCGGCAGATAATCTTGCTGCATATCTGGAATCCGCAGATTCAGCGACGACAAATTTTGCATCCGTTTCCATTAAATCACCACTTTCTGTGATAAGCTGGGGCAATTTAAATCCACAGATCACAAAGAAAGGGATACCGGTCATCAAAGAAATCAATGAAACGACCGCAAGTATTTCACTGGAATATGAGATCTGTGCCGCAAATGAAAACGGTGGTGCGGAATACTATAATGTAACAGATTTTTACCGTCTGCGTTATTCGGAGGACCGTATCCGTCTGCTCGATTTTGAGAGGTCCGCAGGACAGGTATTTGACCCGAAACAGTCGGTGATCACGGATGACGGGCTGCTGCTCGGAGCCCGAAACAAAAATGTGACATATCTTACAAATACAGAGGGAAGTGTGACGGCTTTTGTGCAGGAAGGGGCGCTCTGGACTTACACGCAGAATAACGGCAAGTTTGCGCAGGTGTTTGATTTCCGTAAGGCGGCAAAAGGAGATTTCCGCGATTCACGCACGGAACATGACATTAAGCTTCTGAGTGTGGAAGACGACGGCGATGTCAATTTTATGGTCTATGGTTACATGAACCGCGGAAGCCATGAAGGTTACTGCGGAGCCGGAATCTATCATTACAATCATGATCAGAATGTAGTTGAGGAGAAAGTCTTTATTCCGACGACAGAGTCGTTTGAGTTTTTGAAATCCGATCTCGGTACATTGAGTTATGTAAACAAGAAAAACCAGCTGTTCCTGCTTCTTCGCCATTCTTAG
>OIBK01001061.1_pt1 | contig 9814 bp, 9 predicted proteins | sample 1581021 | NCBI WGS metagenome assembly OIBK01 (sample SAMEA3882554, study PRJEB24775) | human gut metagenome | biome: human-associated habitat; feature: intestine environment; material: feces | place: Netherlands | collected 2009/2010
TGCCGTATCCGGCAATCTGTTTCTATGGCTGCTGTGCGCCATTGCTTTTCTCAAGGTCGCCACCAAGCTGGACGGTATCCTGCATTCACTGGGCATCGGCGTTTCTCGCTCGCCCGGCTCGATGCTATCCGAGGCGTTGCTGGCTTTCCGCGGTTTTGAAATTGGCAAAGCCTTTATGGGACTGGGCGCTACAAAAGCCGCCACTTCAACTGCTACCGCAAAAGCTACACCCAGCAATACTTTTGCAGGTGGGCTTTCCGGCGTGGTGAGCCGTCATGTGCAGCGAAGCACCGCAAGCTCCATCAGTGGGCAATCCGGTGGCATCGGTGCATCTCTGGGCGGGTCCATGTACCATAACAGCCTTGGCAAAGATGGCGGCTTCGCCAGCAAGGTCATCGGTTCTATCGCCACCGGGCAGACAGGCGGCAGTATTACAGGCGACAGCGCTGTAGAAGCGCTCAATGGCTATTTTGCCAGCACCAGCGATGCGGAGGCCATGCCTATTCCCGCCACTGGCGAAAATATTCCCACTGCAATGGCAACCGCTGAAAACGATGCTGTGATTGACTCTCCTATCCCCGCCACGCCGCTGGCGCTGGAGGGCGATAGCACGGTTAATGTTTCCCCGACAAGAGACAGTGAAATTGCCATGCGTGCTGGCGGTAGTCCTGCCGTTACGGAACAGTCCACCATTCCCACTTCGTCCTCTATTCAGCAGGCCGCCATGAACCGCGTGTTGCTGGGGCAGATGGGCAACAGTGTCACGGACGTAGAAATCGGCGGCGGAAAGATTCAAGGGCGCGAGATCATCCCCGGACGCGGTCAGATTCAGTTTGCCATGTACAATGCCCGCCAGTACGAAAAGCCGGAGGGGCACTTTACTGAGCAGACATCCCGCGACGGCGAAAAGTGGTACAAGGTCTACGCCACGACCCGCGTAGAAAAAACGCCCACCGTTCAAGACGAACGCGGGCGTATGCAGTATGATGAGCGCAAGGTCGCCGCCATGCCAAAAGCCCCGGCGCGGAGACACTAAATGATTGAAAATGATACTCAAAATTCACGGCAGGCAGCCTCAGCAACACTTCGTAACGCGCCCAAACTTGCCAAAATCGCACAAGCTGGAATGCAGGGCGGCCCCGCGGGGGCTGCTACTGAAGCTGCGGTGCAGTACCGCAAGGAAGTACTGGTCGTTGTCGTTGCCGTCTTGCTGCTGCCGGTTCTGGTTCTGCTCATGCTTCCCGGTGCGATTTTCGGCACGCTAACGCAGCCCAGTACGGCGGTCAACAACGATTTAGAAGTTGCCGCCAACGTGATACAGCTTCGCAATGCCGTATCGGATATTTTGCAGGAAGCCTACGAGGATACCCTTGCCGAAATAGAATCCGAGCGTGCAAGCCGCACCTACAGCGACATTGATGATTCCGTGGGCGGTCATGTCTCCTACAATGCCTTTCAGCTCATTTCCATGTACTGCGCCTATCAAGGTGAGGATGACTATACCAAAATCAGTCTGTCCAACCTTTCTGAACAGATACAGGCTCACCGGACAGAATATTATACCTACACCATCTCCGAGGAAGTCCGCACCGAGCCGGTGCAGAAAGAGGTGCGCGGGCAGACCATAACTGTACAGGAAGATCACACCTACACCATTTTCACGCTTTCTTATGTAGGCGATGACTACTTTGCCGACACGGTCTGGCAGCTTGACGACAAGCAGAAAAGCTATGCCGATGCCTATGCGCATAACCTGACCGTCTATCTCCACGAAATAGAAGAACGTGAAGGCATTACGATTCTGGGGCAGATCAACGATTCTCTTATTGATGATAATTCTCCTGCCCCCAGCGGCGGGTTCGGCAATCCGTTCAACGACCCAAACTGGGAGCAGCACATCACTTCTTTCTTTGGCAAACGCGAGGATGTCGGTATTCCCGGCAAGGATACCACCAACCACAATGGTTTGGACATTGCCTATCCCTATGGCACACCAATTCTGGCAGTGGAAGCCGGTACGGTCATAAAGGCCGGCTACCATGTCAGTTATGGAAATTATCTCGTCATCAACCACGGCGGCGGGTATTGCACCCTTTACGCCCATTGCAGCCAGCTTTTGGCGCAGGTTGGCGATACGGTGAACAAGTACGACACCATTGCCAAGGTTGGTGCTACCGGCGATGTAACCGGAAATCATCTGCATATCTGCGTCATTATCGACGGTGTCTACGTCAACCCAAAAGGGTATCTGCACTAAAACAAAGGGGGGCTGCTTCTGCCAATACGCAGGAGCGGCCCTCTTATTTTTATTTATCCGAACAATACAGACAAATAATCTGTCCTGCCGTCCAATACTCGAAGAATCTCTATCGTGCCGCTTTCCTCATCCACATGGTAGAAAATCAGCTGCTTTGACACCACAAAATAGCGCACATCTGTGGCGATTTCAAACTTTTCTGCCAGTGCCGCGCCCATATAAGGATTATCTGCCAGCAAGGATATTGCTTTCAGCAGCGCTGTCATCAGCTTTTTGGCCGCTTTCGGGTTCTTCAGCTGCCCGGCAATATAGTCGCGGGTCGCCTCCATGTCTTTGACCGCGGCTCTCTTATAGCTTACCCTCATTTCTCTACTCCGAACATCTTGTATACTTCATCCTCGGAGTAAGAAACAGGGTCATCCTGCGCTTCCTGCAACTGCTTTGTCAGGCGGGAAAGTGCCTTTGCCTTGATGATCTCCGCGTTGTCCTCGGTCACAGAAAAGGGAAAACCGCCCGCGTTCAGCGACTGCTGGAAAAACACGTTGATGGCATCGGTCAGGGTAAGGCCGTTCTTTGCATACACAGATTCCAGTTCCTGCTTAATTTCCGGGTTGATACGAACGCGAAATACATCCGTTTTAGCCGCCGAAACAATGTTCTCCATAAAATAAACTCCCTTCATGCCGTAGTTTTCTTCTTATCTCCATTATACGTTCACAGCATCCGGTTGTCAATTCATGTAGCCACATTGATGCCACAAAGCTACATTTGAAAATTTATCTGCCGAAATGCAGTAAATCAGCACAACATCCGCACAGCAAAAGTCTTTTTTGCTGCAATATGACTCTGCTATAATAGTATCGTCAAAATTGAACAGAAACGCAAGAGCGCCTTTTTTCGAGGGCGCTCTTTTTGTTTGGAGGTGGTCGAAATTTCACGCGAAGAGCGGGATGTTTACCTGATCCCGCAGAATTTTGTGGACACCGGCACGATTCTCGGCGGTACGGTCAAGCTGCGCAATGCAGTGGAGGCGGCTGTGCTTGCTGTGGGCAGTGCAGTACCGCTGTTTTATCTACCGCTGGCGTTCAATATTCGGCTGATGATTGTCATTGCGGTGTCGGTGCCGCTGGGCGTTTTCGGTGTGGTCGGCATTGGCGGCGATAGCCTGACCCAGTTTGTGGCACACTGGTTCCGCTTTATGAAGCGCCGCCGTATCGTTACGCCTACACCGCAGGGCAATCTCGAAGCCAACCGACATCGGCATCTGCGGTTCATCAGCAAGCGGTACCGTGTTGTCTACTATGACGACCCGGATACCCTGCCCCACAACGCGCAGGTCTTACAGCGCAAGGCAGACCGCCACGGAAAGCTGGTAAAGCGGCAGACGCTCTACGATTTGCTGCCCATCGAGAAAATCGAGAACGGCATCCTGCACACCACAGATGACCACTACATCAAAATTCTGGAAATCGACCCCATCAACTTCCTGCTGCGCTCCCCACGGGAGCAGCGCAGTGTCATTTACTCGTTCGCCAGCCTTTTGAAAGTCAGCCCAGTGCGGCTGCAATTCAAGTCGTTCTCCCGCAAAGCGGATGTCAATGCTTATCTGGACAAGCTGCGGCTGGATGCCGCCAACGAGCCGGATGCAGCGGTGCGCAAGCGCCACATGAGCTATATCCGTTTTGTCAAGCGCCTCGGCTCCCGCGATGCCGTCAGCCGCCGCTTCTTCGTTATTTTCCAATACGAAGCGCCCACGAACGAGCGGAATATCTCCTACGCAGAAATCGTCTCCACGCTCGAAACCACCGCCCGCAATTTTCGCACCTACCTGGCGCAGTGCGGCAATGCCATCGTGGAACACGAAAATGAGGACGAGTTCCTCACCGACGTTTTCTATACCTTATTAAATAGGCGAACGGCGGTACAGGTGCCATTGCAGGAGCGCATCCAAGATGTGCTTGCCAGCTATCTGGCCCAGAACGATGCCACGGCGCTGGACAAAATACCACTCGCCGCCTTTATGATCCCGCCCTCACTAGATTTGAAGCATGGGCGTTATCTCTATATGGACGGCACATACCACGCCTACCTGATGATTCCCGCAGACGGCTACCGCGCACAGGTCACAGCCGGGTGGATGGCCCTGCTGGTGAACGCCGGCGAGGGCATTGATGTGGATCTGTTTCTGGAACGACAGCCCAAAGAGCGCATGATGCAGAAAATCGGGCAGCAGATTCGCATCAACCGCAGCAAAATCAAGGACACCAGCGACACAAACTCGGACTTTGATGACCTCTCCAACGCTATCCGTTCCGGCTACTACCTGAAAGACGGCCTCGCCAACAACGAGGATTTCTACTACGCCGCCATCCTCGTGACCGTCACCGCGGCCAGCGTCAAGGATTTGGAATGGCGCATCGGGGAGATACGCAAGCTCATGGTCTCGCAGGATATGAATTTGCAGCTGTGCAGTTTCCGGCAGGAGGCAGCCTTTCTCTCTTCCCTGCCGCTGTGTGCCCCGGACGCGGCGCTGTTCAAGAAGTACCGCCGCAATATCCTTACCTCCACTGCAGCCAGCTTTTATCCGTTCGTCAGCTTTGAGTTGTGCGATACCAACGGAGTGCTATTGGGCGTGAACAAGTACAACAACTCCCTCGTCAGTCTCGACAACTTCAACACCCGCATCTATAAAAATGCGAATATGGCAATCCTCGGCACTTCCGGCGCGGGCAAAACATTCACCATGCAGCTTATCGCCCGGCGTATGCGGCTGGCGGGAACACCGGTTTACATCATCGCGCCCCTAAAAGGTCACGAGTTTTACCGGCAGGCCAAGGCGTTGAACGGTACCATCATCCGTATTGTGCCGGGCAGCCCGGACTGCATCAACGTCATGGAGATTCGCAAAATCGACCACACCAGCAGCGAACTGCTGGATGGCCCTATGCCGGAGCAGTCGGAACTGGCCGCCAAAATCCAGAAGCTGCACATTTTCTTCTCGTTGCTGATTCCCGATTTGAGCAACGAGGAACGCCAGCTCTTGGATGAAGCTATCGTTACCACCTACCGCAATAAGGGCATCACCTACGACAATGCCAGTCTGGATGACCCGGCAAACCCCGGTCAATACCGCGAAATGCCGATTTTGGGCGACCTGCACACTGTTTTGTCCGCCGCCCCGGAAACGCGGCGTATCGCCAATATTCTGAATCGTCTTGTACACGGCTCGGCATCAAGCTTCAACCGCCAGACGAACGTGAAACTTGACAACAGCTATGTTGTCATCGACATCAGTGAGTTGTCCGGCGATCTGCTGACCGTGGGTATGTACATCGGGCTGGATTATATGTGGGATAAGGCCAAAGAAGACCTGACCCGCCGCAAGCAGATTTTTATAGATGAAGTCTGGCAAATCATCGGCGCATCGTCCAACGCTTTGGCGGCCAACTATGTGTTCGAGGCCGTCAAGACGATTCGCGGCTATGGCGGCGGTGTGCTGGTTGCCACGCAGGATTTGAACGACTTCTTTTCCTTGGAAGATGGAAAATACGGCCGCGGCATCCTTAACAACTGCAAAATCAAAATCATTCTGAATCTGGAGGAAGAGGAAGCGCAGCGCGTACAGAGCGTCTTGAAGCTGACAGATGCCGAAATCGACAACATTACCCGCTTCGAGCGCGGCAGTGCGTTGATCGTCACAAACTCCAACAATGTCACCGTTGATATGCGATGCAGCGAGGAAGAAAAAGACCTGATCACCACTGACCGGGACGAGCTGCGCCGTATTGTAGAACGCAAAATGCAAAATCAAACCGAAACGGAGGAATCCTAATGAAGAAACCTGTTATCGCCGCCCTGTGCTGTTTTCTGGCACTGGGTACCGCCACCGCAGCCTTTGCCGAGGAGCCCACGACCGCCTCTGCCCCGGAACTGGTGGAATTGTCGCCCGAAGATACCGCGCCGCCGTTCTACCCGGACAGCATCTCATGGCAGGAGGACGGCGGTCAACTGCTTGTCGTCAAGCAGTACAGCGTGCCCTACGGCACGACCGTTGCCGACCTGACCGAAAGCACTATGCAGTGGAACGGCGCCGATTACATCCTATGGGGCGTCACGCAGTCTGTGGAGGGCGGTGTGACCGAAGAAAAAGAGGTCACGCAGGATTTTGAATTGTCCGTGCGCAGCGCCGATGCCGAAACCGCCCGCAATGATGTGAAAGAGTCTGTGGCCTACGACGACGAGTACGGCTTTTCCGGCTCACTGACCTTGCAGGACATTACGATTGGCGAGACATTGCAGGCCGACAGCACCTACATGGCAACAGCGCACTACGCCGGGACTGTCACTCGCACCGAGGCTGGAACCGTGCATTACACGCTGCTGTACGCACCGGTTTCTGCACCTGTGGTTGTTGCTGCGGCAGAAAGCGGCATCAAACCCGCCCTGCTGGTTATGGGTATCGCCTGTGCGCTGCTTTTCATCGCGGTGCTGCTGATTATTACCCATCTACTGCGCAAAGAGCCTGCTCACGCGGTTGAGCCCACAAAGCCCGCCCCTGCGCCGAAAGTCTATGTGCCATCCGGGGATATTGTCCTCGGCGGCAGAAATGAGGATGAAGATGAAGATGAAGAAAATCTCTGATTGGGCAAAAGTTCTGCTGCCGCTGGTCGGCAGCGGGATGGTTCTGCACTACCTGTTCCTATGGCATGAGCGCCGCCATGCGGTGGTGCTGCACAAAGAAGTCTATCACAAGCCAAAATACTAAGGAGGAAAACACCATGATTGCACAATGCCTTTACCAGTCCGACCCGAAGAATCTTGCCAGTATGGGCAGACAGCGCCTCGCTTGTCAGCGCGCTGCTCGCAAATTGCAGTGGGGCGTGCAGAAAGAACGCATTTCCGAGACAAACGAGCCCGTGCCGCTGCTCATGCGCCCCGCCGTCAAGGAAATTCTGCAGGATGCCGAGCAGCACCGCTTCGATGTGCTGCTGATTGGCAACCGGGATTCTCTCTGTTGTGATGCGGCCGACATGGAAAGCTTTTTGACCGTACTGAACTCGTTCAACATCCACATCTTTGCCGGCGGTCAGGGCAGTTGGGTCGAGCCGAATGGCCGTCACTACGCGCCCCTGCCCCGCCTGCCGTGGCAGGAAGATGACGTTGCGGAGGTGCCGCAGTGAGAGAAAAATTCAGGAGATTTTGGGATACCACCAACCCTGATTTGCTGCGACTTGTCATTATTTTTGTTTTGGTCGGGCTGCTGTTGGCCGGGTTCTTACTTTTCGGGCGTTCCAGCGATGGCGGTTCGGTACTGCCTGCATGGGCGCAGACCGGACGCGTCGAGCCGCCTGATGAACGCCTCGCCGCCGCGCAGAAAGAAAATCCGGACACCGTGGCATGGATCACGATACCCGGCACCAATATTGACGCGCCCGTGCAGCAGTATGGCGACAACGACTATTATCTGCGCCGTGATGAGAAAGGCAACAAGAACTACCACGGCTCCATCTATGCCGACTATGCCTGCCGCATGGACAGCGCCGTAAAAATTTCTCGCAATCTAATTTTTTACGGACACACCTTTACCGACGAAGAGTATATCGGTGGTTTTGAGGATCTGCACAAATACCGTGTGTTCGAGTTTTGGCAGGTGAACCCGTACATTTATGTTTCACTGGCGGCTGAAAAGCTGACGTATCAGATTTTCAGCGTATGGGTCTGCAATGCAAACGCCGACACCGACTGCATTCAGGCCGACCCGGACGATGCAGCATTTCAGCAGATTTTGGACAAGGCTGTTGCCGGCTGTGCGTTCGACTACGGTGTGGACGTGACGACCGATGACCATATTCTGACACTCTCCACCTGCACAGCAGACCCCAACAGCCGCCTGTTGGTCGTTGCCAAGTTGATTGATGGAGGCGGTGCAGATGTAAAATCCTAAATCGCACGCACTCTTTTGACGTATAAAAACCATACAAGGAGATATGCAATGCAACATAAACTCAAACGCCGCTTATCTGCGGCGCTCATGGCGGGTGCCATGTGCTGCACGATGATTCCCATTGCCTCAGCAGATGAAATCGCCACGCCGGAGACAGCAGATGCGGCTGTTCCCGAAGTTACTGACAACGCGACACCGGATATTTCGCAAATCACCGAAAATCTGTACAACGATTTGCCTGATGCTCCTACCGGCAGTTACCTCGGCAGTATGGGTCTGCCTGTGGCAACCGGTGAGACGAAAATCAGTATCTCGGCATGGGTCTCTGACCTGTATGATGGCGCAGATGCCCACCTAGATGCCGATGCATTGAACGAGGATGAAACAACCATCACTATCGGCAAAAATCCCGATGCAAATTATGCAATCATTCCTCTTCTGGTTCAGACCGAGTACCCGGCAAATGGCGCAACAGCAGAAGTTGTACTGCCAGAGGGAGTGGAGGTTCTCAGCTACGCATCTACTGATGCAGGCCTCATTCCTGCCAGTGATACCGAGCAGTCCAAAATCCTGCATCAGACTTACGCCGAGCAATCTGCGGCTGCAACAGGCTTTTATGTGAAGGCTTTTTCTGACTTCACTGCACAGTTTGTTTACGCCAGCCCGGACGGCACCACTTTACAGAAATCTATTCATGTACAATTGTCGGATGAAGCAGCCCCTACGCAGCTTTATACCGATAACGGTGTTGCAACACTCGCAGCCGGTCCTACTCCGCCCTATGCCACCGGCAAAATTACCAGCATTGCTAAAAGGGGTGGCACTTGGCTTATTTGGTTCAACGGCCAAGAAGCCTACTGTTGCAGCCACGGTCTGAACGGTCAGCCCAATGGCTGTCCGACCTACGCTTTTGACCATGTGTCTCGCCTTGAGCCCGGCCAGTACACCCCCGGCAACCATTACGCGAACCAAATCAACATTTGGGGCGGTCTCGGTCAGTTGAACCTCGATATGCTGGACAGCAAACCCGTTGTTATGAGTGCAGACAATGTGCATACCGACCTCATCAGTGAAATCTACGATGAAACCCAGCAGTGGATCATCGCCAACTATCCTGATAGTTATGCTGCGCAGACCTATGTCGCCGCTGCTGAAGAATTAGCAAACGGCACGGCAGTACAATCCGGCGAAAACGGCTACTACACTTATATCTACAATCCGCCCGCAGGCTACGCATGGCAGACGGCGTTTAATACTTTTGGTGCGCTGTCCATTGCAGCAGGGCTTTTCGGAATGCCGGCAGCAGTGCTGCTCCGTATTGGAGCCAATGTATTTGCTTCTATTTATACGGTTCTTGTGGATAAGGTGTTAAATAAGATATTTGAATGGACAACACAGATAGCTCCGAAATATGAGTCTTAAAAAATATAATGGAAACAGAAGAAATACATTTTCATATCTAATTGAATAAATTAATCTCCATCAGAAATAGAATCTTTGAAAAAATTACAAAAACCCCAGAATTTATGGTAAAATAGATTTAAAAAGAAAGAGGGGTGGAGCATATGATTAAAGTCTTGATGATATGCCATGGCAATATCTGCAGATCACCA